>Ga0209000_1002180_pt1 | contig 11036 bp, 17 predicted proteins | sample RifGroD2_FD_183998 | JGI IMG/M metagenome (GOLD analysis project Ga0209000, IMG submission 183998) | Groundwater microbial communities from Rifle, Colorado, USA - Groundwater D2 (SPAdes) (version 2) | ecosystem: Environmental > Aquatic > Deep subsurface > Groundwater | place: Rifle, Colorado...
ACGAAATCAATCTGCAAATAGATAATATTGATTTCTGGAGTCCACATACTCATAATAAAGGTGGAATGAGAATATGTTGGAGTGCAGATATTGGTTTTGGACAATTAGATATTGTTAAACGTAGTGGAAATGATGGTGAAGATTATAATAGTCCTGAAGAAGAATTAGTATTGACCGCAGATACTGAGCGTATGGATCATGAAGATGGTAAGGATTTTACTGAAAAGATTATGAGTTTGTTGGTTGAGAAGTTAAAAGTTACTGGATGATAGTAAAATATGTGTTTATTTTTATTAATCTTAAATAATTATTCTCATCATTTACATTAAATGTTATTAATTAAATCTAATTAACACAATAAATAATTGCTTGCAATGTTTACCAAATCATGTTATACTGAACACATAAATAAAATATTAGGAGGAATTTTCAAATGGCAAAAGCATTAACCTCAATACATACATGTCCGGCGTGTAATAGTGAGCACACTAATAAGGTATCTTTGCAAAACAATTATTGTATGGACTGCGGTATTGAATTTGACATTAAGAGTAAAAAAGTTTACACAATTTTATTTGATGGAGAATTAGTTGATTATCATGTAAATGAGTTTATGGATTGTGGATAAGAAACAAACATGTGTGGGGAAACGAATATTAATAGTTTGAAATAATATCAGGAAGGGAGAAATAAATAAAATGGATTTAAACTGGTCTGCCGGAATATCAATATACATGTTAATCGGAGGATTAATTTCCGATTATAAAACCCAAAAGAAATTAAAAGACGATGAAGAAATGAAGAAACTTTATAATGAATTTCCTTCAATATTGGTAGATATGGTTTATAATAGACCATTAGTGTTTGTTGTAGGATGTTTTGTAGGGCTACCTGCATGGCTAATTGGATTAAAGGAAAGATTTGTGGATTGGAAAGAGGGTAAATAATGATTTTTATCACAGGGGACACACATGGAAGTATGGGAATGTCAAGATTTAATATGAAGAACTTTCCAATACAGAAAGAATTAACAAAAGAAGATTATGTGATTATTACAGGAGATTTTGGTTTGGTATTTTCATTAGATAAAGAAGAAGAATATTGGTTAAAGTGGTTGGATAAGAAGAGTTATACCACGTTATTTTGTTGTGGAAACCATGAAAACTTCGATGTATTAGATTCCCTACCAATCTCAATATGGAATGGTGGAAAAGTACATTTCATCAATGATAGTGTTATTCATTTAATGAGAGGGCAGGTCTTTGACATCAATGGCACTAAGATTTTTACTTTTGGTGGTGCTGATTCAATTGACAAGCAACACAGAATCGAAGGAAAATCATGGTGGAAGAGAGAAATGCCTTCCAACGCTGAATACGAAGAAGGATTAGATAATTTAGAGAAGTGTGGATGGCAAGTTGATTTGGTTATTTCACACGATTGTTCTCAAAATGTATTTGAGAAGTTGATGGTAGGACTATATGTTAAGAGTTTGACATCAATTAACAAGTATTTTGAGGTCTTAGAAGAGAAATTAGACTATAAGCAATGGTATTTCGGTCATTATCATGAGGATAGATGGATTGATGAGAAACATCGGTTGATTTATCATGATATTGTAATGCTGTAATAATATTAAAGGAATGTGATAAAAATGAATGATATTATTGAAGATACACATATGTGTCATAGTTGTGGAGAAATGATGCCCATAGGTAATGCTTGCAAGATGAGGATTGAACATGATGGCAACATTTCTCAGTATCATGCAGGATGTAAAGTGCCCGATGTTGTTTGCTCAGATTGTGGTTATCATAGATTGGTGTGTGAAGAATGTTGTGAAATTGGAGAATAAAGTATAAAATAAAGCTTGACACAAATTGATAAATAATATATACTGAACACAAGGTAAATCAAAACAGTACATAAGTTAATCATTAAAGGATGTGAAATTAAATGTTGGTAAGTGGTCATACATAAATTAAATAAATTTATCTCAATCACAAATCACATTAAATTATAAAATAAATATATTGGAGGAATTAAAATGAATTTTAAAGAATTTAAATCAATAATGCAGGAGAATTTCAAACAACTATCTAAGGATGCTACTCATATGTTTGAGGTAGATTTGGATAAAGAAGTGCTATGGAATTTATACTTAGATAGTTTCTCACCTGAAGATAATCAAATTTATAGACAAAAAAGGGAACATGATTGCAGTTGTTGTAGACATTTTATTAAAAACATTGGAAATGTAACTTTTCTTAAAGACAATAAAATCACAACCATTTGGGACTTTGAAACCAATGATACAACATTTCAACCAGTAATTAATGCTTTATCAAACTATGTAAAATCTCAAGCTGTTTCAGATATTTATGTTACTAAAGAAAAGAAAATTGGTACTGATAAGAATTTTGAAAAAGGTGTAAATGGAAACATTACTGAATGGCAACATTTTTTCTTGGATTTACCTAGTAAATTTGTTGATACAAGTGGAAAATCAGAAGGTGATATTAAAGGTGGATTTAGAGATACAAGAAATGTATTCAAAAGATCATTAGATGAAATTACGGAAGAAAGTTTATTAACTGTGTTAGAACTTATTTCTCAGAATAGTTTATATCGTGGAAAAGAATGGGAAGCAGTTTTAAAAGAATTTCTTAAATATAAGAAGGTATACGATAAACTTAAAACAACTGAGAAAGAAAATTATACATGGGAGCAATCCGTTAAAGTTGGAGGAACTATTGGTAGAATTAAGAATCATTCAATGGGAACTTTGCTTATTAATATTAGCGAAGGTATGGATTTAAATACGGCAGTTGGAAAATTTGAATTTATTGTTGGTGATGGTTATAAAAGATCAACTCCAGTTTATAGTGAAAAACAATTCGAAGCTGGCAAGAAAGAAATTATTGAACAAGGATATAGAGAGTCGTTAGATAGAAGATTTGCCAATCCAGATGATATTTCTATCAATAATATTTTGTTTTCTAACAAAGATTCAGCTAAAAGAATTGTTGGGGCAGATATATTCGATGAAATGTTAAGTAGTATTCCAGTCAATCCTAAAAAGTTCTCAAAAGTTGAAGAGATATCTATTGATAATTTCATCAAGGATATTTTACCAACAGCAAAAGAACTTGAAGTATTTCTAGAGAATAAGCATTCTAATAATATGGCATCATTGATTGCTCCTGTGGATAGGGATAGTAAAACTATGTTTAAATGGAATAATAATTTCAGTTGGGCTTATTCTGGAAATATTACTGACAGTTCTATGAAAGAAAGAGTTAAAAGCGCAGGAGGAAATGTAGAAGGAGTATTGAGATTTTCTATTCAATGGAATGATAATGAGTTTGATGGTAATGATTTAGATGCTCATTGTATTGAACCAAATAAGAGTTATGAGATTTATTATGGCAACAGAGATAGATTGTCACCAACTGGTGGTAAATTAGATGTCGATATTATAAATCCATTAAAAAATATTCCTGCTGTAGAAAATATTACATGGGCAACTACATCAAAAATGGAAAATGGCACTTATAAATTTTTAACTAATTGCTTCTCTTACAGAGGTGGAAGGGGTGGTTTTAAAGCAGAAATAGAATTCAATGGTCAAATATATTCTTTTGAATATAATAAACCATTAAGAAGTGGTGAAAAAGTATTAGTTGCAGAAGTTACATTCGATAAAGATAAAGGATTTTCTATTGTAGAGAAATTGCCATCGAATTTATCATCAAAAGAAATATGGAATCTCAAAACAAATCAATTCATACCTGCATCGGTTGTCTGCTTATCTCCAAATTATTGGGATAGTCAAAATGGAATTGGAAATTTACATTATATGTTCATGTTAAAGAACTGTATTAATCATGAATCTCCCAATGCATTTTTCGTTGAATTCTTGAAGCAAGATTTAGTACCACATAGAAAATTTTTTGAAGCATTAGGTGCAAAAATGGCATTAAAGGATACTGAAGATCAGTTGAGTGGGGTTGCATTTTCATCTACTAAGAGAAATGAATTATTAGTTAAAGTAAAAGGAAATGTTGAGAGAATGGTTAAAATTAAATTCTAAAAATAAAATTATAAAATTTGAAGGAGCGTGTATTAAAATGGCAAATTCAACAAACACAAATATTTTCGAGGTAGCTATTCGCGAGAAATTTCGTTTTGAGTTCAAAGGTTTAATATCTGTAGAGGATCTATTCGATTTTAATGTTAGGGACTTAGATTCAGTTTTTAAGACATTAAATTCTCAACTCAAACAAGTAAAGGAAGAGAGTTTGTTAGAGATAAAAACTAAGCAAGATGAAGAACTGGACATTAAAATTGAAATCGTAAAGTATATTTTTGAACTTAAAAAAGAAGCAGAAAATCAAAGACTTAAAGCGAAAGAGCAAAAAGAAAAGAGACAAAAGATTATGGAAATTTTAGCAAATAAGGAAGATGAAAGTTACAACAATATGTCCAAGGAAGAACTTACAAAGATGCTTAATGAGTTAAGTTAATTAAATTGAGTGTAAATAAGTAGAGGTTAATTCTCTCTACTTATTTACAAAAAAGGAGAAATAATAATGCTTACAGACAAACAATGGAAACAAATTGAAGAAAACCTTAATAATATGTCAGATGAAGAATTTGCAGAAAAGTTCTTGGTTGAAAAAGGAAGCATAGAAAGTCCTTGGCATCCATCAAAATAAAATAGTTTTTATCTTTGTTGGTATTGTGGTAAAGATGGTAACGCTCATTTATGTAAAGATGGAATGGGTAGAGGATTTTGTCCAGAATGTAGAGAAAGAGCAGAGAAGGAATTTTTAGATTGGGATAATCCTAAAGAGAGGGAGGAATGGTAGGATGACTTGGTTAATATGGAATATTAGATCGTGGTTTTGCAAACATGAATGGGATTATGAAGAAAACATTTATGAAAAATATGAAACTAATTTCGGAAGGATATGGAGAAATAAAGTAAAGGTTTCTGCTACATGTAAATGTTGTGGTTATCATCGTTCATACTGGAAACTTTAAAACAAATATTTTATGGTATAAAAGGAGATAAGATTTATGAAATCGTTAGAAGAAATTCTAAATGAAACAGAGAACTTACAATCTCAAATAAATGTATTATTAAAAGAAGTAAATCAATTACAAAAAGTTACCTTAAAAAATATTTTTTGTAATCAGGAAAAGAATATAAATAAAATATTATTCAAAGTACATGAATTACAAGGAAAAGTAGATGCATTAATGTGGGTAACGCTTTAAGTTATTAATTGAAAGGAGTAAATAAATGAAAACAATACTATTTTCTATTGGAACTTTATCATTATTTATATTTTCTTATTTAGCAGGAATGGTAATGATGGCAGATAAGAAAGTTAATCTTTCAGATTTGTCAAAAACTTATGTAGTGTTTAAAGGGAATGGTAGGTTGTTTGTAATACTTTATGGTATATCTTTGGTGTCTACTGTTTTAGTTTGTTATTCATTTATGAAACTTTAAGGAGGATAATCATATGATAGGCGAACTTGAATGCTATGATAATAGAAAATATTGTGTAAAGTGTGGCGCAATGATGGTTACTAAGAATGGAATATTTGGATTATTTAGAAGTTGTTCCAATTATCCCAAATGTGATTGGACGCAAAAATTTCAGAGTTCAGATTATTTAATTTAAAAAGGAGAAAGATAATAAATGATTGAAATTGATCATCCTTTATGGAAAGATGTTCGAATAGATTTTCATAAAGTTTATAAAAGATATATAGATGAAGAAACTATTATTGAAAAGTGGACTGATGACAATTATGAAATGATGGAACCTCTAATCAATATCGCCATAGAAGATTATTTGGAGAAGATTTTACGTCCTAAAATCACAAGATTAGAAGAAATGTTTATGATTAGTTCAGACTTATATAGTGATTTATAATTTCAGTCGAAATATTGTTTTTAAAGGATTTTGAAAGGAGAAATTAAAATGAAAAATTACATTGACAAGCTTTTTATAACCGAGGGGTTTGACAAGATAACTAAAACATTGGACGAATTTCCACCATTTGCAACAGAAATTCAAGTATTTAGAGAAGGGTACGATATAATTATGAAAAATGTATCAGTCCTAGATAACGTAAGGAACGAAGAATTACTCAAACAGACAGGGTATTTATCAAGTTTCAGTGGTATTAGAATTTTTACGGTAGAAGATTATTGTGTAGAAATGAAAACTAATCAAGCCAAGGTTATTTATAATGATGGTAGTAGTAAAATAATTGATCTGTTTAAATAAAAGTAGCTCGAAATGTGGGTTTCTAGGGAAATAAAAAGGAGGAAATAAATTGAGAATACTAACATTGTTTAGAGGTGCTCCGGCATCAGGAAAAAGTACATTCGTTAAAAATAATAATCTAGAACAATATGCCCTAAGTGCAGATAATATCAGATTACTTTTACAATCTCCAATTATGACTACAGAAGGTAAATATAGTATTAGTCAAAAGAATGATAAAAAGGTATGGGAATTACTATTTGATATCTTAGAGCAAAGAATGATTCGCGGTGAATTTGTGGTAGTTGATGCAACTAATTCTAAGACAGTTGAATTAAATAGATATAAAAGTATGGCAGAAACATATAGGTACAGAATCATTTGTGTAGACATGACTGATGTTCCTATTGAAGTTTGCAAAGAAAGAAACAAAAATAGGAAACCTGATTATAAAGTTGTACCTGATTTTGTGATTGATAATATGTATGCTAGATTTGAATCTCAAAAGATTCCTAGTGGAGTTAAAGCAATTAAACCAGAAGAATTTTGGGACACAATTACATATTCATCTTTGGATTTTTCTGAATATAAAAAGATTCATCATATTGGTGATATTCATGGTTGCAATACTGTTTTACAAGAATATTTAGGTGGCGAATTAAAAGAAGATGAATTGTATATATTTGTTGGTGATTATGTTGATAGAGGGATTGAGAATGTAGAATTGCTTAATTATCTATTTTCTATTATGGATAAGCCTAATGTGATATTTTTACAAGGAAACCATGAACGTCACATATTTGATTATGCTAATGACATTCCTACTAAGAGTAAGGAATTTGAACAAGTTACCAAGAAAGAACTTAATAAATTTCAAGTAGATAAAAAGAAATTGAGAATATTCTATAGGAAATTAAGACAATTAGCTTATTATACATACAATGGGAAAGTAGTAATTGTAACTCATGGTGGTATAAGCACAATGCCTGATAGATTTGAATTTTTAGCCACAGAACAATTGATTAAAGGTGTTGGAGAGTATAAGGATATGGAATTGGTTAATGCTCAATTTTTAAACTCTACATCGGATAATCACTATCAGATTCACGGACATAGAAATGTTTCAGGTGCTTCAATTCAAGTTAATGAAAGATGTTTCTGTTTAGAAGGAAGAGTTGAATTTGGAGGTCATCTAAGGGTTGTTACTTTAGACGATGAGGGATTTGAGACTATTGAGATTAAAAATAATATCTTTAGATCAATCGAAGAGGAAATTAGGCCTGTTCAATCTGAAGAAGTTATTGTATCTAACATGGAATTAATTCAAAAATTGCGTGAGAATCGTTATATTAGAGAATCTAAGTTTGGTCATATATCTTCATTTAATTTTACTAAAGATGCTTTCTATAAAAAGATTTGGGATGATCAAACTATGAAAGCAAGAGGTCTGTTCTTTAATATTGAAACTGGTGATATTATTGTAAAAAGTTTTCTGAAATTCTTTAATATTAATGAGCGAGAGAACACTAAATTAGACAATCTCAAAAATGTATTCCAATTTCCTGTAACTGCATGGGTAAAATATAATGGATTCTTAGGATTGGTAGGTTATGATTCTTTTAGAGATGAATTATTGATTAGTTCTAAATCAAATCCAAATAGTGAATTTGCAGGATATTTTAAAGATATATTTAATTATGCTTTGTCAAATGAACAACAATTAGAAATTAAAGAATATCTAAAAGAGCAAAAATCAACTTTAGTATTTGAAGTTATAGACCCAATTAATGACCCTCATATGATTAAATATAATTTTCCTCACTTAGTATTATTAGAAATTGTAGAAAATAATATTAATGAGCATAAAGTGAAATCATATGAAGAACTACAGTTGTTCTCAAATAAATATACTTTACCATTGAAAGTTAAAGCAAAAGTTTTAGATAGTTGGAGAGAATTTTATCAATGGTATGAAGAAGTGGCTACCGATAATTATAAATACAAGAATCAATATATTGAAGGATTTGTTTTAGAGGATAGCATTGGATTTATGACAAAGGTTAAATTGCAATACTATGGTTTTTGGAAGCATATGAGAAGTATTAAAGAAGATGTTTGTAAGAATGGTTATACTAAGTATACTAGTTCTCTAACTACTCCATTAGCTAATGAATTTTATGGATGGTTAAGACAACAGGGTAGGGAAGTGTTAAGAAAAGATATTATTACTCTTAGAGATATGTTTTATGGTGAGAAATGTGAAACAGATAAGATTATAAAATAATAAAATATAAAAGGAGAAGATAACACTTGGGATCAGTTAAACAATTCGAGGTAGCAGAACGGAAAAGAAAAGAAAAATTAGAGCGTGAACATAAATTAATCGAAGGAATTGATTATAAAATTTGTAGCATACATAATAAATTCTTTCCTGAAGAAAATCCTTGGTTTCCGGCTACTACTGAATATTTTTATCATAGTGAAAATAAAACAGACCATTTACATCCAAATTGCAAAAGATGTGGGATAAAGAAAACTCAAAAATGGGTTGAAGACAATCCTGAATGGGCTAAAGAGTTAATGAAAGAAGCTAATGATAATCCTAATCCATTAAATAATGCAAAAGAATACCATAGATTTAATAGTCAAAGAAGATGGGCAAATGGAAAACAACAGGCGTGGTTTTTGAAGAATCCAGGAAAACATAAAGAATATACAGAAAATCATAAAGAACATGATATTTATACTGAAGAATGGTTAGCTTGTTTAAAAATATTTAATAATCAATGCGCCTATTGTGGATTACCAGCAGAAGATCATATTATTAAGCGAAGTAAGAAATATATAATAATGGAATTACACAAGGAACATGTTGATAATGAAGGATATAATGACATTAGAAATGGAGTACCTGCTTGTAGAAGTTGTAATAGTAGTAAACGTAAACACAATATAAATAAGTGGTATACAAAACAAAAGTTTTTTAATCAGGATAAATATAATAAAATACTATGGTGGACAACAGAAGGATATAAAGATTATATCGTTGATAAACCACCATATAGAATTGTTAAAAAGAAGAATAAAGACAATAATAAATTTCATCATGAATTATGGAGCGTAGATGAAATGAGAAATTTTGTCGAAATTATAACCACAGAAATAAAGAAAGAAGATATTAACACTTATATTATTAACAATAATTTGTAGCACTGTGAAAATCAAATTTTATAGGTTTGGAGGAAAGGAGTAAATATGAATTACTATTTTACAGCAGATACCCATTTTGGAAGTAAAAGAGTTTTTAAGTACGGAAGAAGACTATTTGATTCAGTTGAAGAAATGGATAAAATAATGATTAATAATTGGAATAGTGTTGTTGCCTCCGAAGATACTATATATCACTTAGGAGATTTTGGTGATTATGAAGTTTCCCATAAATTAAATGGTAAAATAATCTTACTTTGTAGGAATTATGAAATGGATGATTTAGGAATGTCTATTGATGAATTTATCAAGTTTTTTTATTATCCACATTTTAACAAAAATAACATTGATTTAATTAATACAGGATGTAAAAAATTAGAACATGATTTTAATTTTCATAGGGTATTTTATAATTGTGGAGAAACATTGCCATTCTTAGGATATAATTGTACTCATAGGCCAGAGGATTGCGATAAGACTAAATTTAATTTATTTGGTCATGTTCATGGGTTATGTAAGATTAAAAGATATGGATTAAATGTTGGAATCGATTGTCATAATTTTAAACCTGTAGGATTAACCGATATTGAATTTTTCAGAGATGCGATTAATAATGTGTATGATATAAATGTTTTTGAATAAATAACTTGACTTATCTTGCTAAATTGTGATATTATGAATTAGAAATAAATATTAGAGAGGAGAAAGATAAGTGAATAAATACGATATAGGTTTATTGGTTGGTCGTTTCAATGTATTTCATATAGGTCACAAATCATTATCAGATTTAGCTTTAACCATGTGTGATAGATTATTAATTCTTGTAGGTTCTGCTCAAGAAAATGGAACATTGAGAAATCCATTTAGTGTAGAAACAAGAATTAAAATGATTAAGGAAATTTATCCTGATGACAACGTTATTGTTCGTGGGTTGCCAGACTTAACTAATGAGAATGATATTTCGGCAGAATGGGGTAAATATTTACTTGATAAAGTTCATGATATCATTGGTAAGAATCCAAATATAATGATTTATGGTAATGATGAATCTAGGTCTGGGTGGTTTGCTTCAGAAGATATTAAAGAAGTATTAGAGGTTATTGTATCACGTTCAGAAATTCCTATATCTGCAACACAATTAAGACAATTGATGTTATATGGGAATAAAAATGATTGGTGTAAATATCATAGTTTTGAATTATGGAAACATTTTTATGATTTGCGTAATGAACTGATGAATTGTCCTGATTATAAGGAGAATATAAATGTATGAGTTAGATAAAATTGTAAGGCAAATGCTCGAACAGCATACAGGAGGAGAAATATTCTTTGACCATTTAGATAAAGCAATTCAAACAACACCAATAATCGAACAGCTATATAATATGGTTGAAAAATATAATTATGATGTAAATATTATTGTTTCAGGTAAATTTGGGACTTTCTTTGGTAATTGGTATACAGTGAATACAAATTGGGCAGATCAAATGATTATTAATGTAAATGGAGGACTAAGAACAGGATTTTCAATTGATAATTTAG
>Ga0209000_1002182_pt1 | contig 11034 bp, 14 predicted proteins | sample RifGroD2_FD_183998 | JGI IMG/M metagenome (GOLD analysis project Ga0209000, IMG submission 183998) | Groundwater microbial communities from Rifle, Colorado, USA - Groundwater D2 (SPAdes) (version 2) | ecosystem: Environmental > Aquatic > Deep subsurface > Groundwater | place: Rifle, Colorado...
CTTAACTGTCGGGTTTTTCGCAAAAAATACCGCATTAGGGGGTGAGGATTTTGGCCGTAAGTATACCAAAAATGAAGGGACAACTGCTAAATAGAATCAATATCGATGATTTAGTCCAAGTCGAAAAAGTTGAACGATACATCGACCTGGTGAAGTCATTTCGACGTATGAATAAGATCATCGACAAAGAGGGCGAGTCGGTTGTTACCGAAAATTCAGCGCAGCGGTTTACAAAGGCTCACCCCCTGATCGGTGAACGAAACAAACTTAACGCTCAGATTATTGCACTTGGTAAGGACATAGAATTTAAGGCAAAAAATAAGGATGGTCCAGAAGGGTACAGTGCTAGTGATCTTGTATGATCCGACAAAAGTACATAGACGAATACATTGATCTATACGAGAATGGCAAGATCAAGTGCAACGAAGAGCGAAAACAATTATTTGAGTATCTAAAGAAATGGGTTCTACCAAGAGACGATTTATATTTTGATGATGAAATGATCGAGAACTGTATCCGCTTCGGTGAGAAGTGGTATTTCCCTCTACAGCCATTTCAGAAATTCTTAATAGCATTCGTCTTTTTGTTTTTCAAAAAAAATAACCGTGTCTTTTATCGCAAACACTTGTGGATGCTTGGTCGTGGTGGAGGCAAGAACGGCCTTATCTCCGTAATCACACATTTTCTAATAAGCGAGCTACACGGCATAGAAGACTATAACATCTCGGTTGTAGCGAACTCGGAAGAGCAAGCAAAAACTTCGCCGGATGAAGTCCACAAAACAGTTAAACGGCACGAAACGTTACTCAGGGCTTTCAAGACAACCCTGACACAAACAATGTCAAGGATAACTGGCAGCATTCTTAAATTCCGCACCAGTAACGGAGAAACAAAAGACGGCTTAAGAGATGGTGCTGTCGTCTTTGACGAGATCCACCAGTACGAGAGCAACAAGGATGTAAAGGTTCATATCTCGGGACTTGGTAAAAGACCTAACCCGCGTGAGTTCTACATCGGTACAGACGGATATGTCCGAGAGGGATTCCTAGATAAGCTCAAAGAAAAAGCGGCAAAGGTCCTAAGTGGAGAGGCTAGAGCGAATGCTCTGTTCACCTTTATATGCAAGCTTGACAGTGAGAGTGAAGTCGAAGATATATCCAGCTGGGAAAAGTCTAACCCGATGTTAAGCGAACCAAGAGGGGAATACGCTCAGGGTTTATTTGATACCATCATGGAGGAATACGAGGACCTAGAGGACGATCCATCGAACCGCGAAGAGTTTATGACCAAGCGCATGAACTTACCCGTGACAGACTTGGAGCGATCAGTCGCAAAGTGGGAAGAGATACAAGCAACAAATCAGCTTATACCGGATATGAGGGACAGGGAATGTATCGGTTGCTTAGACTTTGCCAGTATCCGAGACTTCGCGGCTTGTGGCCTTGTATTTAAGCATGATAGTAAATATCCGTTTATTACCCACTCCTTCGCTAGAAAGGAATTCGTCGATAAATATTACGGGTACTCGAAGAAAGCGGACGAAATCAGCAAACAGAGATTCGCCCCGATCAAAGAATGGGAGCAACAAGGATTACTAACCGTCTTGGATGAACCGACGATCAACCCCCAGCGTATTGTTGATTGGTTTGTGGAAATGCGGAACTACTACAACATCAAAAAGATTGTCAGTGATAATTTCAGGATGGAAGTCCTGAGGGAGCATTTCGAGAACGCTGGGTTCGAGGTTGAAGTTATCCGAAATCCTAAGGCCATTCACAGTTTATTGGCCCCGCGTGTTGAAACTGGATTTGCCAATGAGTTATTTATCTTCGGCGACAATCCACTCATGCGCTGGTACACAAACAATGTTCTGGTGAGAATCAAATCAGATGGCAATAAAGAATATCTAAAGAAAGAGCCTGTGCGCCGAAAAACTGACGGCTTCCAGGCTTTTGTTTATGGACTTTATCGAGTAGACGAGATAAGCGACATGAATCTCGAAGAAACACTGGATGCCTTAGATGAATTGAACTTTTAAAGGGGGTGATAAAAGGGTGGAATGGCTAGATACTATCCTGAGGCGCAACAGTGAACTGGAATCACTATTTGATTTAGACTTAACCTACGACACAACTCACCGAGCCTATCTAAAAAAGATGTCCCTTGAAACGTGTATCAACTTCATCGGCAGAACAATTAGCCAATCGGATTTTAGATTCATGAAAAACAAAAAGCGTGAATTTAACGATTGGCACTATTTGTTGAATGTCAGGCCTAATACTGATCAGAGCGCGGCTGACTTTTGGCAAAATTTTATTTATAAACTTATCTATGATAACGAGGTTTTGGTGGTTTTGACTGATACCAACGACCTACTAATAGCCGACTCCTTTGACAGAAACGAGTACGCCATCTATCCAGATGTCTTTAGTGACGTTACAGTAAAAGATTATACATTCAAGCGCACATTTCGCATGGATGAAGTGATCCATATAAGCTATAACAACGAAAAACTAACAAGCTTTATGTCGGGTACGTTTGAGGACTACGCTAATCTGTACAGCAGAATGGTTGAAATTAGTCTTAGGAATAATCAGATCAGAGGAACGGTGAGCGTCGAATCAACACAATCCCTAAACGAGGAGAATCGAACAAAATTACAAAAGTTTATCGATAAATTATTTGATGCGTTTAGGAATAATTCCGTTGCTATTGTGCCTAAGTTAAAAGGTTTTGAGTATAACGAGGTCGCAAAGGGCGAAAGCAACGGCTCAAGCATTGATGAGCTTACAAAACTTAAAAGAGCGCTAGTCGATGAAGTGGCAGAAATACTCGGAATCCCCAAGGCGCTGATTCATGGTGATTTATCAGAGTACGAAACAGCTATCAAGGCGTACGTTAAGTTTCCTATCGGGGCCCTGGTTAAAAAGATCGAGGACGAATTGAATGCCAAGCTAATTCCCAAAGAGGAATTTTTGAAAGGCTCAAATATCGAGGTAAAAGGAGTAACCGAAAAAGACCTGATCGATAATGCGGAGGCAGTGGACAAGCTGGTTGCTTCTGGGGCCTTTACGCGGAATGAGGTGAGGGAATTGTTTGGAGCAGAGCGATCAGATAATCCAGAGTTGGACGAGTTTGTAATTACTAAAAACTACACAAAAGCAGTTGGAGGAGGTGAGAGCAAATGAAACATAAAATCAAAGGTGATATCGCAAACTGGAGTTCGAGTGTTTGGGAATTCAATTATAAAATGAGATCCGTAAAAGAGGATGAGGAAATCGAGTTAGAGATTAACTCATACGGCGGTGACGTATTCACAGGAATTGATATCATGAACACTCTTCGTGGTCATAAAGGGAAAGTCACGATAACAATTACCGGCATTGCTGCAAGTGCCGCATCGATCATTTGTATGGGAGCGGACAAAATCAAAGCATACTCCAACACACAAATGATGGTCCACAACGCTTGGACAATTGTCATTGGCAATGCGAAAGAACTCCGTAAAGCGGCTGATGACCTAGATAGCATCGGCGAATCTGTATTGGCCTCCTACACTCACCGAATAGATGCGGATACAGCAAAGAAATTACTCGACGAAGAAACCTATTTGCCAGCATCAAAAGCAAAAGAGCTAGGTTTGGTTGATGAGATTGTAGATGCGGTACCAGAGGAAGTTGAATCAGAGGTATTCCGGGACAAGGCCAAAGAATTCAACAACAAAATTATTGCCTTGCAAGCAAATCCGAATCCTCAACCCACCATCACGGATAAGCAAATGCAGTCCATTATTGAGGCGGTAACAAATAACCTAAAACAAAACAACGAGCCGCCGAATGAGCCAAAACCTGCAGTTGCGCAAACAAAGCGCAAAGGGTTTATTTATTAAATTAAATTTTAGGAGGAATGTATAAATGACGATCAAATTAAAAGGTAAAATGGAAAACTACGAGGCGAAGAAAAAGGTATACATGGATTTAGTGAAAGCGGAGGATCAGGACCAAGAGAAGATCGCTGTCGCATGGAACGAGATGCAGGACGCTCTCGCAAATGACTTGACCGAGAAAATTACCGCTGAAGTCCGCACCCAGCAAATGGACGCTCAAATCCTTACCGCACGTGGTCAAAACGTCCTGACATCAGAGGAACGTAAATTCTTTAACGAGGTTATTGTATCTGGTGGTTTTACTGAGGATTCAATACTCCCGGTCACAACTCAAGAGCGTGTATTCGAGGATTTAGTTACAACTCACCCCTTGCTTGATGCAATCGGCTTACAGGACCTGGGAGCGGTAACTCGCTTTATCAGGTCTGATCCGACCAAAGCTTACGCATGGGGAGCGCTATTCGGTAGCATTTCTGGTCAAGTGGCAACAGCATTTAGTGAAGAACAGATCGGACAATTGAAACTAACAGCCTTTGCCGTCATCCCTAAGGATATGCTCGAACTGGGACCAGTATGGGTCGAGCGTTATGTCCGCAGTCTCTTGGTGGAATCTTACTCAGTAGGCTTAGAGTATGGCTTAGTAAGTGGCGGTGGCTCCACTAAAACTGAACCAGTTGGACTAACAAAAGACGTTGACGCAACAACAGGAGCGGTAACTGATAAGTTATCGAGTGGCATTCTAACCCTTGCTCCTTCCACCCACGGCGAAATCGTAGCCGGAGAGCTGCACGGAGTTATTAAAAATTTATCCACGGACGCAAGCGGAAAGGCCCGTAAAGTCTTAAATAAAGTTGTGATGGTTGTCAATCCAATTGACGCAATTAGCGTACAATTCCGCAATACTATCCAAACCACTAATGGCCAGTGGGTAACTTCCTTGCCGTACAATATTAAGCTGGTAGAATCTGAAGAAGTGCCTATCGGGAAAGCTATATTTTTCGTGAAAGGAACATATACAGCCGCCGTAGCTGGTGGTTACAAGGCGAATAAATTTGATCAAACGTTGGCTATTGAAGATGCCATGCTTTACACTATTAAGCAATTTGCCAACGGTAAACCAAAGGATAATAAGACAGCCTTAATCTACGAATTGGACATCAATTTTAATCCTACCTTTACAGCCGAAACCATTTCATTAGCGAATTCTGAGGCCGTGCTGGGCTTGGTTGGTGCAACGGTAGCTTCGTCTGATACAGCAGTAGCAACAGTCGCTCTGTCAGCTGGTGTAGATACCGTAGACATCACCTCAGTAGGTGAGGGAAATGCAACCATAACTGTAACTGATGCAACTGCCCATACAGCAAGCGTATATGTAGTTGTGGCGCCTACAGGTAATATCTTGGTGTCCAAAATAACCAAATATGTAGCTGTATAAGATAAACAAGTAAAGCCCCTCTCGGGGCTTCCTTTTAAGGAGTGATGCAAATGAACATCACGGATATAATTTTGGGTGAATTTAAAGAGAGGATGCACTTAGGCGATCAAGAAAATGAGAACCTAAGGCGCATCCTCTCCGCGTCTGTCGTAGCCCTACAAAAGGTATGCGGGGCTTACGACATAAGCATCGATGAGGATTTTAAAGAATTAGTGTTCGAGCGTTCCAGATATGTGTATAACGATGCGCTGGAGTATTTCGATACAAACTTCTTGATGCTCATCAATAACCTTAACTTAAATAAAGCACTCGAAGAAATCATATTAGAGGATGTTGTCGATGCAACCGTTTAAGTATAACCCGAATTTCAATTCAGGATCGTTTCGGCATCGGATTACCTTCCAGCACTACACCACAACAGAAAACGAGATGGGAGATTCCGTTCAAGCGTGGGTTGATTTCGGGGTAGTGTGGGCAAGTGTTTCCAATCTAAGCGGCAGGGAATATTTTGCGGCAATGCAAGTTCAGGCGGAAAAAACTGTTGTGTTTAAGATTAGATATATTGAGGGTATAGATGAAACCATGAGGATACTGTTTGATGGCAATACTTACGATATTAAGTCTATCGATAACGTAAAGTACGGGAACAAGTTCATGGAAATCAAAGCGCTGGCGGTGGTGTGATGGCTAGTGTATCGCAAAACGTAATTCTCAACGGAACAGGACAACTCGAGCGCTATAACAGGGCTGGGGTTACCTACATCTCTCGTACCGATGATGTTAAGGAAATAATGACAGAACTTGAACGCGCAGCCCTCAAGGAAGTTGCTAAGTTTTTACGCAAGGAAGTCAAGAGGCGCGTGCCTGTTGGCGAAGGAACTTTAAAGCGGAATGTTGGAACATGGGTTAAGACACTTGGCAAACGCATGAAGGGGCAATCAAAGGGCACACCAATTTTACAGGTTGGAGTCTATGATCGCACGCGAGCCAGAAGAAAGGGTTACAGGTACGCATTCCACGCTCACTTAATTGAGTTCGGAACTGTTAAGATGGCGGCTCAACCGTTTTTAAGGCCCTCAGTTCTTGAAAATATCGATCAGATTCGATTAATTCAAGGTAAGTACTTGAAAGCAATCGAGGATGAAAACAGGGCAAATGGATTGATAAATGAAGAAGAAGAGATTGCCGACAATTAAAAAAGAGCTACTTTTTAGTAGCTCTTAAATAACTGGTTTCATCTTACTGATGACCCTCCTATAAAGCGTGCAAATAAGTTTGTAATTAATCCAGTATTTCTTCCTTACACAGTCGCCTTTTGCAGTGCACTCTTTATGGAATCCGCAACAACTGAATCTTTCGGTAGAAAAATCCATAATCGATCACCTCTTCTTAGAATATTTCTTTAACAGATCTTCAATTGCCTCATCCATTAGTTTTGACTGGGGAATACGTGTTTCTTCTGAAAGCTTAATTAATTTTTCCTTGAGACTTGAGTCAATCTTAGTTGAAAAGGGCTCTCTTGCCACATTAAACAACTCCTTTATGTGATCTATTATATCATTACAAGTAATTACACGTCAATACATTTTAGGGGGTAAAAATATGTAATGCGTGAGCTTAGAAAAGCACTAAAGACAAAACTAAAAACCATTCATTCCGGAGTCTTCTTCCAGGCGGCTCCTGAAGATGCCGTGTTCCCTTACTTGGTATTCGACATCCCGAACATCTTTGACGATGGCGAAGGTCAAGAAATCGCCACTGTAGACGTTGATGCTTGGGATATTAACCCTGATACAACAGCCCTCGAAACGCTCATAACCTCAGTCAATGCAGGACTAAATAAGGCTGTGCTCACATCGGATAACCTGACAGCCGCCTTTTACCTTGACAACAAAATCCCGCTGACAGACGAGGACCAGAGGATACGGCGCAGGAAGTATATCTATCAAGCGAAACTATTTAGGAGAGGGTGATAAGTCTTGGCAATCACACAAGCCCAACTAGAAAATGTCCAAATCGATTATGGCATTGTTTATGTCAATTATGGCCTAGCCGGAGAACGCAAATTAGGCCCAACTAGAGGCGGGGGATCGTTCAAGGCGAGCGGGACACTTCGCGATATTGAGTTCGACGGAAGTAATGGGAAAAGCAAAGGGGCGCAAGTACTAGAGGACATAATCGCAGTTCTGAGCGTTACAGTTTTAGACACAAGCATGGAAACTTTGGCCATAGCGATGCCTTGGGCAACCTACGACGCAGCACTTGGCACAATCACAGCCAAGACCTCGAATATAGGAGCGATTCCAGACGGGGCGTACCTGGATAATGTGACCATGTTCGCCAAGGTAATGAGCGGGGAATACAAGAAGATTACATTGTATAACGCTATGTCCGAAAGCGACTTTGAATTAGCTGCCAAACCAAAGTCTGAGGGCGAAATCGGCTTGGAACTCAACGCGCATTGGGATGCCTTCGATGACACCAAGGATTTATTCCTTGTTGAAGATGTTTCGGCAATTAGTGGCGACACAACCATCCCGACCGTAACTACCGTACCAGCTGACGCGTCAACTGGGATTGTGGTAACATCCGATCTGACCGCAACATTCAGTGAAGATGTGAAAGTGATCGATATTAATAGCGATAACTTTATCCTAGTTAAAGCGTCTGACGGAACGATCATCGCAGGGGCATTAACTTATACCAATAAGGTTGCAACATTTAATCCAGCGGATAGTCTAGAGGCCGCAACCCAATATATCTGGACGATTTCAAACGTCCGCGACACATCCGGGAACAAGATGGCTCCGAAAATTACAAACTTCACAACAGCATAATAAAAGGCAGGGGAAACTCTGCCCTATTTTTTTAGGAGTTGAATTAAATGATATCCACAGAGCAAGCATTCGACATGCTACCTGCGGTTGTTGATCTTTACGATAAACTAGATATTGAAGGGTACAGGAAAAAGTTTGCCGAAGAGAACAAAGGCAAGAAACTGGATGAAATGACAAAGGGCATCGATCTATTTAAGTTTATCCTGAAGAACTCAGGAAAGGTAAAGGACGAAGTCTTTGAAATCGTCGCAGTTTTTGAAGAAAAGCCAGTAGAAGAGATCAAGTCTCAGAACTTTATGGCGACAGTGAAATCTCTCAAGGAAATCTTTTCTGACAAAGAGGCTATGAGTTTTTTCAAGGATGCTATGCGGTAGGCTACGAAAAGAGCTTAAACTTACTGCATAGCCATTACGGAATAAATTTTGACAGCAAAATAAAGCTCAAGAGTATTGTGAGGCTATTAATTAAAGCCTTCAACAAAGAGCAAGAAGATTACATTTGGGATAGGTGGATTAGGCTATGCCCATACATGGAGTTGGGGCAGATAGAGTTTATTAGTTTTGACGATTACAAAAAGGCGTTATTAAAACCGAAAGCCACAGAGAAAACGCCTGAAGAAATCATTGCCGAGATGATGCCGGTTATTAAGGCGCATGAAAATAATGACACAAAAGAAAGATCATTCGATTGAGTGATCTTTTTCTTATGCCATTGGAAGGAGGTGTTTCACACGGAGATCTTCAAATTATTCGGATCAATCATGGTCAACAACGATGCTGCCAATCAAGCGCTAGACGACACAGACAAAAAGGCTGAGAACACATCCAATACTCTTGGTGGACTCATTGGAAAGGCAGCTGCAGTAGGTGCAGGAATAGCGGCAGGGTTAGCCGTCGCTGGCGGAGCCCTTCTTGGGTTGGTCAATAAAACCGCAGAGGCGGCAATGATGATTGATAAATTCAGTCAAGTTGCAGGGTTCTCAACCAAGGGATTCCAAGAGTGGGATTACGTCATGAAATCCGTTGGCTACTCCATGGAAGATGCAAGCGGTGACATGGCGGCCCTCGCTGAAAAAGCATTAGAGGCGGCAACAGGAGCAGGTGAAGGTGCAGAGTGGTTCGGTATGCTAGGAATCAAGGCCACGGATGCGGGGGGTAAACTCAAAAGCCAAGAAGTGATATTTGGCGAAGTTATAACTTCTTTGCAGGGCATGGAGGATATCACTAAGAGAAACGCAATAGCCACCGCTTTAATGGGAACCACAGGGGAAGAACTTGGTCCAATCCTAAACATGACAGGCGCAGAATTAGAAGGTATGAAGAACAAGGCTAGCGAGCTAAGTGTGGTTATGTCTCAAGATGCCGTCGATGCAAATGTCAAGTACGCCAAAACGGTCGAAGAAGCGAAGGGCACAATAGGAGCACTAGGGACACAAATATCAAATCAACTTCTGCCAACTTTTCAAGGCATGCTCGATTGGATCATAGCCAATATGCCCGCAATCCAGAATGAGATCGAGTACGCAATGGGACTCGCTGGGGATGCGATTAACAAGGTCGGCGTTGCAATAACCGAAACAAAGGAATTTTTTACAGAACACTGGAAAATAGTTGAGCCAATCCTAGCTGGGATAGCAGCCGGTGCAATCACAATCGGAACCATGACAGCCGCAACCAAGCTATGGACATTGGCGACTCAGGCGGCAACGGTAGCCCAAGCGGCGCTGAATGTCGTTATGAATCTAAGTCCATGGGCCAAAGTAGCTCTATTAATTGGGGCCCTAGTGACCGCTGGCGTGGCGCTATATCGAAACTGGGATACGATTAAGCTCAAGGCAAAAGAATTGTGGACAGCAATAGATGTTGCTTTTAAAAATGGCGTGAATGGTGCCATCGATATGATAAACAGCCTCATTAAGCAGATCAACAAAATACCTGGTGTAGATGCGCCACTGATCGCAAGGGTAAAGGTGATCACGGAAAACAAATCAAGTGCGAAGTCTGTGGATGATAGACTAGGCAACAACGCGCAAGGAACCGATTACTGGCGTGGTGGATTAACGTGGGTTGGAGAGCAAGGCCCAGAGATTGTAAACCTTCCGCGTGGATCGCAAGTGTATGATAATGGTGAATCAATGAGGATGGCGAGTGTTGGAGTAACACCAGGAGGCGTAACCGTCAACATCAACGGAGCCAACATCATGGACGACTACGGCGTTGATCGCCTAATGGATCGGGTAATGGATCGCCTGGCGCTCAAAGGGGTGAGGTAAATGCGGACATACACAATAGCCGACAACGCTGTCATGGTCCAAAAGAACTCACTCAACTACATGGATACCTTAAACGATCGGACAACCTGCTCATTCATCGTCATTGACCCCGTATTTGAAATCGACATCGGCATGGAGGTAATAGTCCAGGAGGACGCAGACACCATCTTCGCCGGAACTGTGGATAACACCAGTGAAAGTGGGGATAAAGTCAATTATGTTTCCGTCGCTTGCGTGGACTTCTCTCAGCTCATCGACAAACGGATTATTGCAAACAGTTATGAAAACGAGCTTGCCGGAGATATCGCAAGGCACTTTATTTCCACCGTTTTTGTCGAGGAAGGTATCACGGAGGGCAACGTCCAAGACGGTCCGCTGATCTCCAAGGCGGTATTTAATTATGATAATGGCAATGTCGGCATGAATTACCTTGCGGAAACAACAGGATTCAACTGGGAGATCGACAACCTCAAACAGCTCAACTTTTTCGACAGGGGAACATATACAGCACCCTTCGCCTTGACGGATACTAGCCATAATTACCAAGGTCTAACGGTCAAGAAATCCCGATCAGACTACCGCAATAGGCAGTATATCAGAGCCG
>Ga0209000_1002183_pt1 | contig 11028 bp, 11 predicted proteins | sample RifGroD2_FD_183998 | JGI IMG/M metagenome (GOLD analysis project Ga0209000, IMG submission 183998) | Groundwater microbial communities from Rifle, Colorado, USA - Groundwater D2 (SPAdes) (version 2) | ecosystem: Environmental > Aquatic > Deep subsurface > Groundwater | place: Rifle, Colorado...
CCCTCGCCTCTTCGACCTGCTCAGCGAGCTTCAGGCCGGGGTGGGCAAGCCCGGCGCCGAGCTCCATATCATCTGCGGCTACCGCGCCCCGGTGACCAACCAGCGGCTGCGCAGCCGCAGTTCGGGGGTAGGCGGCAACAGCCTGCACATGAGGGCGGCGGCCATCGATATCCGCCTGCCCGGCGTACGGACCTCCCGGCTGCGCGACACGGCGCTGGCGCTTAAGCGCGGCGGCGTAGGCTACTACGCCGGCTCCGATTTTATCCACGTAGATACAGGCCGCGTCCGGCGCTGGTAGTCTACCTGGCGCCGCTGCGCGCGCTCTCCTCGAAAGCGGCCCCCTCCGCCGCGTCCCGGTTGTAGATATCCTCGAAAAAACCGACTTCGCCGCCTTCCTTTACCGCCGCCGTGCCGTACTGGATAAGCACGGAGATAGGCTCGCTCAGTTTTACCGTGACCGTCTCCGTCCCGTCCATCGCCGCCCGGATAAGCGCGGGCGTCCATTCGGGCCGGTCGCGCAGCACCCAGGCCGCCAGCGCCTCGGGGTTCTCCACCCTGATGCAGCCGTGGCTCAGGTCCCGCTCCGCCCTGCTGAAGCCCCAGCGGGCCGGGGTGCCATGCAGGTAGACGCTGTGGGCGTTGGGCATCTGGAATTTCACCAGGCCCAGGGAATTATTCGGTCCGGGCCTTTGCCGAAGATAAAGCTTTCCCTCGCGCAGCCGGGCGAGAACCTCCGCGCTGACCGTTCCAGAACTGATCAGGGCTTCCTTCCCGTCCATCACTTCCAGGCCGTTGCCCTCCAGGTAGGCGGGATCGGCCTCTATTTTCGGCACCAGCTCCGAAAGCTGGATGCTCAGCGGCACGGTCCAGGGCGGCCGGAACACCACCTCCGTCAGCCTGCTCACAAAAACCGGGGTTTCGTGTTCGAAGGCTATGCCGACCACCACTTTCTGCGAAGGCGAGTCTCCGGCGTAAAGCCGGAATTCCGGGACATTGACCAGGATGGGCGGCCGGGAAAACCGGTGCGGCAGCCAGCGCCAGCGTTCAAGGGTAAGCTGCAGCTGCCGCAGGCGCAGGGCCAGCGGCGTGTTGAGCTGGCTGAGCGTGCGTTCTCCCAGCAGCCCGTCGGGAGTTAAGCCGTGACGGCGCTGAAAACGCTTCACGGCGCCCACGAGCGGGCCTTTATAGAGCTCCTCTTCCAGAGACGCCTGCGGCGAAAGATCGCCGACCAGCGCCAGCAGGCGCGCCAGCCGCTTCACCCCGGAATACCGGTCCCCGGGCCTGACCGGGAACCTGGTAGAGGGGAGTTTCTCCCCGTCGTCAGTGAGGGCCAGCTCCTTGTAGCGCTGCACGGCCCTGACCAGGCGGCGGTAGGAGGGGAATTGCGGTTCCAGCGCGCTGAAAGCCGCGGACACGTCCTCCGCGGAGACTATCCGCTTCCGGAGAAAATCGGAGGGGCCGCGAACCTCCGGATCCAGGTCCAGGGCGGGGCGGGAAGCCCCCGGGTTGATACGGCCGAGGTGCAGGTCCAGGATATAGCGCATCGCGCACACGGTGAGCGCCAGGTCGAAGCGGAGAAGCTGGGATTCCGAAGGGCCGCGGCCGGGCAGGCGCAAGTCCGCCAGGCGGCCCGTCCACAGGGGGCTGTCGTAGTCCTGCGCCAGCAGGCCTTCATTGCCGGCGGCCTGCAGCCGCTCAATTACGGCAAGGGCCTTTGGCGTAGGTTTGGAATTCTGCACCCAGTTCAGGGCGTAGCCCCCCGCCCGGTAAAATTCCCCTATTTCCGACCGGTAGCCGCCGAACCCGGGCTCCTGAAGCGTCTCCAGCCGCCCCGCGGCCACCAGGCCCAGCAGTTCGCTTTCCCCCTGCGCGGAAAGCCGCTGCGGCTCTATGGCGGCGGCCCAGGCCCCTCCCGGCAGCCCCACGGCGCCCGAAACGACAAAAAGCGAGGAAAGCAAAGCGCGGAGGAGCGCGCCCGCCCGGGGCGCGGCCCGCTGTTTTTCACCGCGTTCATAGTTCATCGTTCCCGCCTGGCCTTCTGCCGCCGCCCCGGTATTTTCAGTCCCGGGACAGGGACAGCATGCCTTCTTTCACGGTCTTTCCCGGCTGGTGCATCTTCTCCGCCATTTTTCTTTCTCTCTCTTTTGCTTCTTTCTTTTTTTCAGCCCTCCCGGTTTTGTCGCTCGCTTCCTGGGCGCGGACCGCCGCGGAAAGTTTTTCCATTTTGCTTAGCACCGGGCCGAGCTTCAGCCCGAGCGCCCCGGCCACCCCGCCCCAGCCCATGACCGGCGGCCCCTGGCGCAGCGCCAGGACCTTACGCAGGTCCTCATCTTTAATGATACGGTGCAGGCCCTGGGCCAGGGCCAGCGCTATGGCCACCTCGCCGTCGCCCAGACCCCTGAAGCGCAGGCCCGTCACCAGGGCGCGGCTCACGCCGAACTCGGCGCAGAGCTTATCCGCTACGCGTTCCCGCCCTTCGGAATGGTTTTTAGCCAGCTCTCCGGCGACGGCCTCCAGCCGCTTCTCCTCCGGTGAGCTGCCGGCGAAAACGCAAGTCCCCGCCGTCAGCAGCAGGAGCCCCGCGCACAGCAGCCGCAGTTCCAGATTTTTCATATTTTCCCTTATCCTTTCACCGCCGTTAAAACCGGCGCGCGGCCTTACTTTTTTTTAACAAGGCCGGGTCTTTTGTCCGTCAGGGTCAACCTGACTCCGCCGCCCATCGCGTCCCCCGGCTCCCGCAGCCTTGAAACCCGCTTTTTGCGGCGCTTGCCCAGCTTTGCCGCCTCGGCTTTCTTCAAGGCGGCTTCCGCGGCGGCAGCCGCCCGGGCCTTCTTCTCCGCCGCTATATCGGCGGCGGAGGGCCCCGGAGGCCCGACAAAGGAGCCGTCCGGAGCGGACGGGCTCCGGCCATACCTGCCGCCTTCCCGCGGCGCCAGCAGCAGCGTAAGCAAAGCGGCCAGCGCAAGGCCGGCTAGCACCAGTATAAGAAGTCGTTTCCAGTTCATAGTCAGAAAGACTGCCCTCCCAGTATAGAAAGCGACCAGCGCGGCCGGCCCGTACTGCCGTTGAGCGCGCGGGCCAGGTCTATGCGCGCGGGGCTGTTGCCGGAAGAACGCGACGGCGCCACGCGCAAGCCCACACCCACGCTGTTCTTAAGGTCCCCGAGTTTTAGCGGGCCCGCCGACGGCCAGACATAGCCTGAATCGAAGAAAACCACCGCCCCGATGTCCATCAGTTTTATAAGGTCGTCCCAGACATAAACGCGGTCCTCCATGCTGAACAGGAAGCGGCGGCTGCCCGTGAACTGGCTCACGCCGTAACCGCGCAGCCCGTTGAACTCGCCCAGGACCAGCGGCTCCAGGGGGTCGAGGCGCCGGCCATAGTCCAGGGCGAGATGGAAGCCCAGCGTCTGGAACCTGAGGCCGCGCAGGAAATAAGCCGCGTCGAAAGAGGTTAGGATGTCGCTGTTATAGCCATTGGCGAACTTGGATTTGTATTTTGCGTTTAAAAACAGGAGCTGCCTGCCCCAGGTATAGCCCTTGCGGACTTCCAGGCCGGGCAGCAGCTGGGTCTGGGTGGTCCCGAGGGCGCGGATAGCCGGAGCCACGCCGACGGAAGGGAAAACGCCCAGCCCCAGGTTATAGTCCTCGTCGTGCGTGAATTTACGGATGCGCCGCACCGTCAGGAAGTCCAACTCCTCCCATTCTCCTCCCAGCTTGAAAATGACCGACCGGTCCCGGTCGGGAACAGGGCCGGTAGAATCGGCGCGGTGGGCCAGGAGCCCGAATTTTACGCGCCGCGTTCTCTCGGTAGAGGGCTTCATGGAAACACCGTAATTCACCCCGGCCTCCAAGGTCTGCCGGGTGACCTCCCCCACCGGTGCGGCGTCATAGCTGACGCTGGCCCCCATGGCCGAGCGCGCGATAGAAGCGTAGAAAGGCCGGTCCAGGGACAGCGACATGCTCCGGCTGCCATGGGCTACCCGGGCGGCCATAGAGTACTGCATGCGTTTAAAATGCAGGAACTGCCGGTCCTTGTAACTGAGGTCCGCGGAGGGAGCGCCCCAGTCGTTGCTGTAGACGGCGGAACCCGACTTGGCCAGGCCCAGGATATTGCCCTCGGCCAGCCCCGCTTTTATGCTGGTAGCGGCGCCGGCGCGCTTGTAATTGGCCACTATTTCCAGCGTCCAGGAGTCGTAGGTGTGCACCGTCACGTCCACCGTGCCGCTTTTGTTTACCGAGGCTTCTATGTCGGCGCGCCGGAGAAAGGACAAGGTCCGGAGGTTGCGTTCCGTCTCCGCGGCCAGGGCGGCGCTGTAGCGGTCCCCGACCTCGAAGAGCAGTTCCCGCATAATCACCGGCTCGCGCGTAATGCTGTGAACGCGGTTAGCCGCCCGGTAGGGCAGTTTGTTCTCCGCGGGAAGCTCCGTTTCGAATACGTTGTGGGTCTCGATCGTTATAGAGGAAATGACAAGCCCCGCAGGCAGGCGAAGCGACGCGCGCGGGGCCGCCGACAGCGGTGCCGCGTACAGGCAGAGTATTATGAACAGATAGCGCATAAGGACCTGGCACCACGCAGCCTACCCGCGTCGACCTTCTTTAACTAGTATATCCTCCGCAACGGCCCTGAACAATGCGGAGTAATACGCGCGGCTGGGGGTAAAATTACGCGCCGCCGCCGCACCCGGAAAAAGAGGACAGCGGGCGCCTGGCCCCCCCGGGCTCACAAGCGTCCGCTGCCCCCGCAGTCTGCGCGGCCGCTGACAGGTTAATTCTTGCCGTTCTTACCGGGATTACCGGGCCTGTCCATTTTCTCAGGCTTGCCGGATTTCTCCCCCTTCGCTTCTTTCATGTCCTTTTTGACCTGGTCTTTTTTGGCTTTTCTGACCTCGGAGGACATTTTGCTGACTCTGCTCTGCACCGGGCCGAGCTTCAGCCCGAGCTCTTTGGCCAGCCGGCCCCAGCCCATAACGGGCGGTCCCTGGCGCAGCGCCATTACCTTATCGACGTTGGCGTCGGTGATGCCTCCGGGCAGCTCCTGGGCCAGGCCCAGCGCTATGGAGATACCGCCGTAGCCCATGTTCTTATCGCGCAGGGCCTGCACGCGGGCGTCGTCCACGCCGAACTCCGCCTTTATCCTGTCGTGCACGCGCTGAGCCCCTTCGGGCTTAACCGCGCTTTTGTCCAGCTCTCCGGCCCCGACTTCCAGCCGCTTCTCTTCCTTGCTCTTTTCCTGGGCGAGGGCGGGCATGGCCGCCGCGCAGAGAAAAAGCCCCGCCAGCATCAGCTGCAGTTTATTGTTTTTCATTTTTTCCTTATCTTCCCGTCCCGAACATTTTGCTAAAACTTCTGGCTGAAGCCCGCGCTCAGCCCCGCATCGGGGCTGCCGTCCGACAGGCCGAGCGTAAGCCCTCCCGAGAACTGGAGCCCGGCCGACGCGCCGTAGGAAAGCGTGCCGCTTACGCTGCGCGGGTCCGCCCCTCCGTCGCTTATAGCGCTTTGGCTCTCGTAAAGTACGGTGAGGCCCAGATTTCCGTTGAGCGACTTGTAAAATCCCAGGTCCAGGGCCAACTGGTTGTTAAAATCCACACCTTCGGGCTCGCCTATAACGGTATAGTAAGCGTCCGCGAGCAGGGTCCAGCCGGCGTTTATCTCCTTGGCGAACTCAAGCCCCGCGCCCCCGTCCATTTCACCGGTACCCAACCCCTTATCCTCGTCGGCGGTAGGCAGCTTGATCCTGCCGGCCAGCCCCAGGTCGAAGGAGCCGGGGTTTTCCCGCATAAGAGCGTAGGTGCCGCGCAGCATTATATCCCCGAGGCCGGACTCGGAAGAGGCCGCGGAGGCGCGCGGCGCTTTGTCCAGCCGCACCGGCTTGCCGCCTACCCAGGTTACCTGCCCCGTGGAACTCTGGCGCAGGTACGGCACCGTCACGGCCAGGTCTCCGTCCGCGAAGTAGCGCTTGAGCGTGAAAGGGATATAGACGGAATTAGTGCGGTCCGGCGTGCCGTAGTCGCCGGTGTCATAGTTGAAAGAAGAGCTGAATTTCCAGGCCGCGGGACCGGCGGTTTCCTGCGGCGCCTCCGCGCCGGCGCGCGCCGCCGCAAACATGCAAACCAGAACAAAAATCATCTTCATTGAGTTGTCTCCCGGAGGACCTGCCGCCCTGTATTTCCCGTCTATAGCTTACCCTTACCGCCCCCGGGGCCGATATGCGGAGTAATCCCCCCGCCTATCGGTACTACCCGCAGCGCCTCGGTTGAGAATTATTTGAGGCCCGCACGAGGTTTCCCGCAGGCCCGGGCCGTATACTATTAACATAGGCGGCAGACATTATGAAAACCTTGAATTTTAACACCTTACTGAAACTAGCGGCCGCGGCCGCTTTCCTCGGGCTCCCCGCCAGTTCCGGCGCTACCGCCCCGGCAGCTTCCGGAGGTTCCCTGGCGGCGGGGCTTGCGGCCGCGTACGAGAAAGCACCCGCCGCCCCGGCAAAAAGCCAGCTCCTGCCCGGCCGCGCGCTGTTCGGCTCCAGCGGCTATTTCGAAGCCGAACTGAAGGTTACGGGCGAAGAGGCAGCGCCGCGCGTGAAGCGGGTCTCCAGGCTGCAGGAGCCGGGCGAAGCGATGGGCGGCGGAAAGGAGCAGAAAGAGGCGGCCGGCGAAGACAGAGAGTAAACGCGGGCAGGCAGGAACGCTTGCTCCCCGCCGGGACCCGCGGTGCGGCTAATGCTTTAAAGCGCTTGCCAGACCGCGGGCCTTGGCGTGCGCGTGGGTAAACTCGGCGCCTAAGTACAGCACCTGCGCCCCGTAGAAGATCCAGACCGCCACCAGGAGCAGCGAGCCGGCCGCGCCGAAAGCGGAAGTCGGGTCGCTTTTAGCGAGCCAGATACCGATGACCAGGTTGCCCAGGGCAAGCAGTACGGAAGTTACGCCGGCGCCTGTCCAGACGTCCCGCCAGGCAATGCGGGTGTCGGGCAGGTACTTATAGATCATCGCCAGCAGCAGCGTGACTACCCCGAAAGACGCTACGAAGTCGGCGGCGTGGAGGGCGGCCTCCGGCACCGGGAGCCGGGAACTCATGTACCCGCCCAGCGTGGAAACTACCGCACTGGAGATCAGCGCCAGCAGCAGCAGCAAACCGGAGCCGAGCACGAAAGCAAACGCCATCACCTGCCGGCGCACCCAGGTCAGCCAGGGCCGGGGCGCCGGTTCCGCCTTCCAGATCTCATTCAGGGCGGATTGGAGTTCGCTCACCAGGACCGAGGACGTAAAGAACAGCAGCGCCACGCTGAGCATGGCAGCCCCCAAACCGCCTTTAGCGGCCGCCACCGGCCCCATAAGGTCCCTGACCGCCTGCGCGCCCTGCGGCCCGACATAGTGGCGGACCTGCTTTATCACCTCAGCCTGGGCCGACACATCGCCGAAAACAGAACCCGCTACGGTAACGGCTATCAGCAGTATCGGCGCCAGCGAGAACAGCGCGTAATAGGCCAGCGCGGCCCCCAGGCGGGGCCCGTTGTCGGCGAGCCAGGCCTTGAAGGTCTGCGCGAGCAAGCCCCGGTAGCCCGAAATCAACAGCTTGTTACCCATAGGATCCTGCCGCCGCGGGCTTCAGCGCGCCTGCGAAAAAACCTGCAGCGCGGCTTCCTTCATTCCTCTCAAAGTGAAACCGCTCAGCGTCTCTTCCGGCTTTCGTTCCAACTCCGCGGTGCCCACGCGGTCATAAGGTCCCCCGTCGGCGTTCTGTTTGCCCACCGTGAGCGGGGCCAGGGAAGTCTGCAGGAAAGCCGAGAAGGCGCTCCGCTCCTCGTTCTTTTTGATCCTGATCTTAAGCCCGCGGTAGCGAGCATAGACCGAGGCTTTAAGACCCGCGCCGCGGATCGCCGCCGAGCCGCGGGCTTCGATGATCCGCCCGCTCAGTTTGATGCCGTCATTCGGCCCCAGGAACGGGTTCAGGGTGGAGAGGTCCTGCTCGGCAAGGCTTAAGTCCACGTCCGCGTCCGGGACCTCCGCGAAGAACCTGCCCCTGACCTTCAGGCGGAATTTTCCGGACTCCGCCAGCAGGCCGTCGGCGCGACATTGCGCCTCTTTGCCGCGAAGCCGCGCCGAACTGCCGGCGGGCCCCGCGGCCGCGCTGATCCCGGATATCCGCAGGCTGCCCGTCCGCCCCGAATGTTCCCGGAGGTAGATAAAGGAGCCTTGTTTTACGTCCAGGCCCTCTATCTCAAGATCGGGCTGGCGCGCCGGGCCGGCGGAAGAGACGTTAAGCTCTCCCTGCGTTAAGGTGACCACAGGCCGCGTTATCTCTATCCGGCCGGCGCGGAGGCGGTTTTTAAAAAGCGGGAGAAGGGAGAACGGCACATAAACACGCTCCGCTTCAAAATTCACCCTGGTCGCGCCCGGCTCGCCCCAGGTGAGACTGACGCCGCGGCTGCTCAGGGCCAGGGGCGCCAGCGAGAGCTGCACGCGGTTAAGCGAAAGCACGCAGGTTTTACAGCCGTGCTGCACGGCCGAAATAAGCCGGCGCCGGACCAGCGCGGGCACGGCGAGCTCCTTGATGATCATGCCGGCCGCCAGAACAGCCAGCAGGATCAGGTAAAACCGCGCCCCCCGGAGTCTTCTTATTTTCATAGGAGCCTGCCCCGCCCGGGACTATCCCCCGGCGGGGTCTTTGCCCAAATGCGCCCAGGCGCCCTTGAGGTCCATGGTCAACCGGTTCAGCTCTTCCACGCCTACTTTCTGCAGCATGGCGTAGCGCCCGGCCGTCTCATCGACGATATTGTAATACTCCCGTTCGTTAAGCGTTTTAACCTCTTCCACTTTTTCAAGAATTTCGCCTTTCAGTTTAAGCATCCAGCCGGAGATCTTTTCGCGGTTCGGCTCGTTCTTTTTGCCGTACAGGAAATAGGTTCCCAGCGCGGCCAGCGCGGCCAGCCCGAGACCGGCTTCTATCAGCGTTTCCGTTTTGGTCATATTTCGTCCTATCACAAAGCTGTCTAAATCAGCCGCGCCCCCGCCGTAAGGCGGGAGCGCGGCCCCCCAAAACTGCGTTCCGGACTACCTGGCGACAGGGGGCGCGGTTAATTCCACGCGCCTGTTGGCCTTGGCGGCGTCGGTATGGATCAGGTCGGGGAACTCTTCGTACTCGACCGGGCTCATCTCGCCGTAGCCTATCGTGGTGATCCGCTCGGGAGCTACGCCTTCATTGATCAGGAACTCCGCCACAGCGCTCGCCCGCTTCTCGCTTAAGGTCTGGTTATACTTTTCGGTGCCGCTCGCGGAGGCGTAGCCCGCCACGCGCACGTCGCGCTTCGGGTTGTCCTTGAGCAGCCGCACGTTTTCCCGCAGCGCCGCCATGCCCTGGGGCCTGAGCTCCGCCGAGTCGAACGAGAAATGAGAGTCGTCGAGAACCACCAGCTTGACCACCACGGGCGCCGGGGCGGGCTTAGGGGCCGCTCCGACGGGCGCGACCGGCGCCTTGGGCGCCTCTACTATGGCCACCGCCACTATGGGCTGCCTTTTTTTGGGGCAGTTGAACTTGAAGGTAAGACTCACTTTGTGAGAGGCCCCCAGGTCGCCCGAAGGCACCATGGCGTAGTCCAGGGCCACAGTGCGGGTCAGCGTGTACCCCAGGCCCAGCGTAAGGCCGGTCAGGCCGCTAAGCTGGGGGTTGGGATAGTTCACCTGGTAGCCGCCGCGGAGAGCCAGGACGTTCTTCTTGTTCTCCGTGTTGCCGATCAGGTATTCCGCTCCCACCTGCAGACGGTCCATCGCGTCGTTCTGGAGCTCACCGGAAGCCGCCAGGATGAGGTGGCGGTCCACGGTCCAGGCCGCGCCCAGGCGCAGGCCCGATACCAGCGGGCTGCCGCCTACCTTGCTGCCAAGGTTGATATTGGAGTAGGTCAGGCCCAGGTCCAGGGCTCTGAACACGTTCCATAAGACGCCCAGGTCGGCGGCATAACTATTGTAGTTCTTCCCCGGGAACTGCGCCTGGTTTACCTTAAGGGCGACGCCACCGGCGAAGAAGGGCAGTAATTTCTTACCCCAGCCCAGGCTGCCGGAAAAGTTCCTGGGATTATAATCCGAAGTCGCGACCCCGGCGCCATCCCTGCCTTCGAAATTGCCGTAGTCGACGTAGCCGAAGGAGGCGGCGATACCGCCAAGACTGCCCCCGTTGCACTCCTTGCCGTTGCACTCTTTTTTGGCCGTGCCCAGGGGCATGCCGAAGACGACTATCTCCTGGTTGAAGCTGCCGAGGCCGGTATTGTGATGCAGCCCGAGCTCCGTGCACCTGATCCGGCTCAGCGCGGCCGGGTTCCACAGCAGAGAAGCGGACCCCTGGTCGAGAGCCACCACCGCCGACCCCATGGCCGTGGCCCTGGCCGTGCCGCCCGCCTGCTGCAGGGGCAGGGCCTGGGTGCCGGCGGCGTAGTCGGTCTCGCCGGCCGAGGCTTGGCCGCAGAGCAGAGCGGCGCAGATAAACCCGGTTCCTATAGATAATATTTTCATGGAAATTCTCCTAATATGCCGCGCCGCTTAATGCCTTACCGCGAACTTCTTCACTTTCGAGGTGGTAGAATTCGAGCCGCCGTAGTCTTTTTCAAGACGGTAGAGGTAGACGCCCGGGGCCAGCCTGGCCGTATTCAGTACCGAGGTCTGGGCGCCAGCCGCCTTGGAGTCTTCCAGCTTGGCCACCAGGTCCCCCATCACGTTGTAGACCTTGATCTTGGCGATACCAGGCAGGGCCATGCAGTAGGCGAAAGTCCCCGTGGCCCCCGTAGCCGGCGACGGATAGAAGTAGTCTTCTCCGCAGGCGGGCACGGCCAGCACGTAGGAATAGGGCACCGTACAGGTACCGCTGCTGGTCACGACGGTTATGAACTCCGAACCAGCCGTCAGCGCCCCTACGAGGGGGTGCCTGGGCGAGACCGCGGTTATCACGGTGGACGCGAGGTTAACCGTATAACTGGTCGCGGGGTCGGCGCCGAAGGTGACGTTGCTGGACATGACCACGCCGAAGAAGCAGCGGT
>Ga0209000_1002186_pt1 | contig 11017 bp, 9 predicted proteins | sample RifGroD2_FD_183998 | JGI IMG/M metagenome (GOLD analysis project Ga0209000, IMG submission 183998) | Groundwater microbial communities from Rifle, Colorado, USA - Groundwater D2 (SPAdes) (version 2) | ecosystem: Environmental > Aquatic > Deep subsurface > Groundwater | place: Rifle, Colorado...
CTGTAGCGATACAGTGGGTGAGAATCCCTTAAATCGAAGTGCCATGCATCCTTAGAAATAAGGATGAAGATATAGTCTAGTCCCCTAATAAATATCGGGAAACCGAGGGTGTAAACGTATTCGACATTGATATCGACTATAGTTCACATAAAAAAGATGTGGTAATGGATAAAATAGTAAAGTATTATCAGAGTATTGGTGGAGATGCGATCAGAGTATGCACCTTTGGTACAGAAACGTCTAAATCTGCTATTCAAACAGCTTGCAGAGGGTTACATATCAATAATGACGTTGCGTTGTATCTGAGTAGTCTTGTGCCTGTAGAAAGAGGAAAAGTTTGGAGTATCCATGATTGTTTTTACGGAGATCAAGACAATGGAAGAAAAGCTGTAACCGAATTTAGGAATATGGTAAGCGAATACGCAGATAAGAATTTATTACATGTTATTTTAGGAATTGAAGGATTAATCAATAAAAGGTCTAGTCACGCTTGTTTTGACAAAGAAACGCTAATCACCACATCAAAAGGATTGAAAAAGATTATAGATGTAAAAATCGGAGATGAAGTATTAACACATAAAATAAGATTTAAACCTGTGACTGATCTAATTCAAACAAAAACAAACACCATATTTACCTTAAAAACACAAGCGTCTCTTCCTATAGATGTTACTGGAAATCATCCTTTCTATATAAGAGAAAAAACATTTATTAAACAGAAAAGATATTTTGGTGAACCGAAATGGAAGAATGTTGACGAACTCTCAATTGGCAATGATTATGTAGGTATTCCTATTAATACTGAGTCCAAGATTCCTATATATTGTGAATCGTTCCTTCCTTTTGACAATAAAGATTTTTGGTGGATCGTAGGAAGATATGTGGGTGATGGTTGGACAGAACATTATATTCGCAAGGGCAAAACATCCACATCCACATACAATGAAAATAGAGTTATAATATGTTGTTCCAAGGTAGATGAAATGGAAAAAGATGAAATAGTAAAACATTTAATTAGATTAAACTTTGACTTCAGAGTTGAAGAAGTTAATACAACGTATAAGATACATATAAAAAATAAAGATATATATAAATATCTTCAGGGATTTGGTAAATACGCATATGGCAAATATATTAACCAAGATGTATTTAATTTACCAAGGGATCTGGTATCTGCGTTTTTAGAGGGTTATATTAGTGCGGATGGACATTACTATAAAGAAAATAATACCTACTCTATAAAAACCGTTAGTAAAAATTTAGCAATGGGAGTGATGCAATTAATTAATAAAGCATACCGTAGACATGCCAAAGTCTCAATATTATGTGCTATGACAGAGTATATAGAAGGTAGAGAAGTCAATTCAAAAGAAAAGTATGAGATTAGGTTTGGTAAAGAAATCAAGAAGGGTGAACAAAGTTTTTATGAAAATGGGTATATTTGGAGCAGTTTATCATATCTAAAGAAAAAATCAGAGACAAAAACCATGTATAATTTAACTGTTTTAGATGATAGTTCTTATGTTGCTCATGGTTTATGTGTTCATAATTGTGGAGTGCTTATTTTAAATGAACCAATTACAAAGCACAATTCAGTAATGAGAAGTCCTAGTGGAGAATTAATATCTGCTTATGAATTACATGACTCAGAGCAGGTGTCAAATTTAAAATATGACTTCCTAAATACTAAAACAGAATCTATGCTTCAATTGACAATGGAAATGCTAGTTAAAAATAATAAAATTGAATGGCAAGGTAGTTTAAGGAAAACATACAATAAATATCTACATCCTGATGTTATAGATTTTAAATCCAAAGAAATGTGGGATATCTTATGTAGGGGTGAATTGCTCTCATGTTTCCAATTCGAATCGTCAGTCGGGGAACAGGCAATTAAATTAATTCAACCGCAAAATTTAATTGATGCTTCTAATGGTAATACAGTTATGAGGTTAATGGTAGAAAATGGGGAACAACCATTAGAAAAATTTGTTAGATATAAAAATAATATTTCCGAATGGTATAAAGACATGAAAAGGTTTGGCTTAAATAAAGAACAGATTAGTATTATGGAAAAACATTTATTGCAAGATTATGGAGTATGTTCAAGTCAAGAAAAAATGATGCTGTTGACTATGGACAAAGACGTTGCAGGATTTGGAGTAATTGAAAGTAACAAATTGAGAAAAGGAGTTGCAAAAAAACAGCAAAAACTAATTGATGATGCTAAAACATTGTTTTTTGAATGGGGAGAAAAAGCTAATGCTCCTAAAATTCTATTAGAATATATTTGGAATGAACAAATCGCTCTACAGCTTGGATACAGTTTCTCAATTTTGCATTCCGTAGCATATACAATCATTCTTATTCAACAGTTGAACTTGGTTTATTACTATCCTCCTATTTATTGGAATACAGCAGTATTGATGGTAGAATCAGGAGCAGTTGATAGAGAAACATGTGATGATTCTGACATTGAAGCAAAAGAAAGAACTACAAACTATGGGGAAATTGCAAAAGCAATTGGTAAACTACAAGCTAAAAATATCAACATATCATTGCCTTATGTAAATAAAGCCGAACAAGGATTTTTACCTAATGAAGAAAATAATGAAATTGTTTTTGGGTTTAAAGGTATTATGAAAATTAGCAATGAGACAGCACAAACTATAATGCAGAATCGACCATATTCAAATTTAGAGGATTTTCATAGAAGATTGGTATTGGTAAAAAGAGAAGTAACTTTAAAAACTGGCAAAACACAAATGAAATCTCTAGTGACAGAAGCTCAAACAATTATGTTGATCAAAGCAGGTGCTTTTGACAAAATTGAAAAAAAGAAAAGAGAAGGAATTTTAGAAGATTATATCCGATTATTAAATCCTTCTAAGCAAAAATTGAATTCTAAGGATATCGCCAAAATTGCGGAAATGGGAATTATCCCTTCTAACTTAAAAGATGAAATGAAATTTTATAATTTTAGAGAATATTTAATGAGTATGTTAAAACAAAAAGATGAACAATCGAAAACGATTGTATGGTATAAGGTACATGATGAATTCAATGAAGAAGATACGGAATATGCGAACAATTTTTTCATGGAACATTTTTCTAATGAAATGGAGGAAAATAGAGATTATAAATATGATGAAGAAGGATATTTATTAGTGGCTTTAGGAACTCCACGTAAGGGATCATTTGACTATGTTTATAAAAGCAAAATTACTCAATTAAGCAATTGGATTAATACAGAAGAATGCATAAATACATACACTAGTAATGTTTTTCAAAATATTAAAAATGAGAATATGCAAGGTAGTATTAGTTCTTGGGAGATGGCAAGCATGAGCTTCTATTATAATCGTCATGAACTTGCAGACATTGATCAAGAAAAATATGGAGTAGTAGACTTTAATGATTTGCCCGAAGAACCTGTAGTAATTGGATTTACTAAGTATAAAGGATTGCAATATCCCAAATTCCAATTAAATAGAATTGTAGGAACTGTATTAGATAGAGATAAAAACAAACACTCTGTTACTATATTAACTCCAACTGGAGTTGTAGTATTGAAGTTTTATGCAGGTCAATTTTCTTTCTATGATAAAACTATTTCCAAAGATGTAGGAGAAGCAGATGAAAATGGGAAAATTAAAAAAGTAGTATTAGAAAATGGATGGTTTTCTAGAGGAGCATTGATCATGGTCACGGGATTTAGAAGAGGAGATATTTTTAAACCTAAGAGATATAAAAATTCTATTTACCAACATGCATTATCTAAAATCATAGAAGTTAGAGAAGATAATGAATTAATTCTTCAAAATGATAGGGTACAATTAGTAGAGTAAATAAAAAAGGGGTGACACTTTGGAAGAATATGAAGATATATTAGTAAAGTGTAAAGTTCGTTTATCAAAACAAATGTTTCCTAAAGACAAAGTAATTGGTAGTGGAGATTTTGGCATAATCTCTGCTACTGTATTAGATACCTTGCAAGGTGAACCCCAAACGAATAAATGGGGAACCATTACTTTAACTGGGAATATGTGTGAAATTAATGATGATGAGATATATATTGTAACAGGTAAAGAAGTGGACAATGAAAAATTCGGACTCCAATATCAAGTATTGTTTATGTGTACAGATATAAAATTAACCAATAAATCTGATCAATATAAATTTTTAGAAAAGATACTTCCAGAAAAACAATGTGTAGACATATTCAAAGCATTTGAAAACCCAATGGAAATATTAGAAAATAAAGACGTAAAATCTCTATGTACTGTTAAGGGAATTGGTGTCCCTACAGCATTAAAACTAATAGAAAAATATGAAAATGGAAAGGATTACTCTGAGGCATACGTTGAATTAGATAAATATGGATTAACTAAACATATGATTGATAAATTGGTTGATTATTTTGGGAGTCCTAATACAGTAATCGCTAAAATTAATGAAAACCCATATTTATTAATTGATGAAGTGGATGGCATAGGATGGGAAACAGCAGACGAGATGGCATTAGAGGGAGGATTAGGAGAATACTCAATCAATCGAATAAAGGCATATATTAAATACTATTTACATGAGGAAGCTAATATTGGCAATACATGGGTAGATATAGACGATTTATTAGATGCAGTTGATGGATCAATTAGTGCTGATTTGCCACAAGAAATTTTATCCGAAGCATTAAAAGAAATGAATGATAAAAATATCATCTGGACTAACGAAGACAAAGACAGAGTAGGTTTAATGAAATATTATAAGTTAGAAAAACATATCGCTGAAGAACTCCATAGATTAAACTCAGTAGAAAATACATTTGGAATTGGTGATTGGGAAACAAAAATTAAAGGTTTAGAAGAAAGGCAAAAATGGGAGTTTACGGATGAGCAAAAAGAAGGTATTCAAGCAATTCTAGAGAATCAAGTTGTAGCAATAATAGGAGGAGCCGGAGTGGGAAAATCGTCTACTGTTGCTGGAATGTTGGAAGTATTTAAAGAAAACTATTCTTTTGCTCAGACAGCTTTATCTGGTAGAGCATCATGTAATTTAAGTGATATCACTGGTGAAGATGGTTACACAATACATAGGTTGCTTGGGTATAATCCTAAAATTGGTTTTGTTTATAATAAAACTAATAAAATGCCTAAAGATATTATAATCTTGGATGAGTGGTCTATGGTAGGAGCAGATATTTACTATAAATTAATTCAAGCTATAGAGTCAGGATCTAAATTAATTATGCTAGGAGATGAGCATCAGTTAGAGGCTATTGGAGTAGGAAATGTTATGTTTGACATGATAGAGAGTGGTTACATTAAAGTAGTAAAATTAACACAAATACACAGACAAGCAGAGAAATCAGCAATAGTAACAGAAAGTATTAAAATAAAAGATAAAAAGCAAATCATTGATAAAACTTTTATTGGTAAAGAAATTAGAGGGGAGTTGCAAGATTTTGAATTAGATATTTATACAAACAAAGATACTACCCCTAAAAGAGTTGTTGCACATTTTAAAGAATTGTTGCCCAAAACAGAAGATATTTTTGATATTCAAGTAATTGTTCCTATGAAGAATAGAGGCAAAGCCAGTGCATATTATCTAAATAATTTACTACAAGACGTTGCTATTGATACCCATGTCAGTACGGGATTATTAGTTGGGGAAGGTTCAAAATATCCTTTTACTATCTTTGTTGGAGACAAAGTTCTAAATAACAAAAATAATTATGAGGCATTAAATGAAAATGGTGATGAAGTCCCTATTTTTAATGGGGATCTAGGTATTGTTGTAGGTATAGATATTGTAAGAAGAACACTAGTTGTTAACTTTAATAATAAAGGCAATATCTACATTCCTAAAGCACACTTGAAGCATATAGCTCTTGGCTATGCGGCGACTTGCCATAAAATGCAGGGCAGCGGAATCAAATATGTAATTGCGGCCTTAGATTACACTCATTATAAGTTGCTCACAAAAGAAATGGTGTACACAATGCAAACTAGAGCAAAAGAATATTGTGTATTATGTGCAGAAAACAAGGCATTAAGATATGCTACCACCCATACTAGTGTATCTACAAAGCAAACACACCTTAAACAATTGCTTAAAAATTATATGATTGCTGACTAACAAAACTAATAAATAATTAATTTGACATATATAACCCAATGTGTTATTATTAATATAAGGAGGTGAGCACAATGTAAACCGCATAAATACTTCAAATCCCAACTTTCACATAAGGAGGTGATACATATTAAAACACTCACAGACAGACATGGAGATAAATGGTTAGAAATATCCAAAGAAAAATTTGAGGCAAACTATACAGATCGTATCAACTATACATACTCAGTATCGCAAGATGATAACAAAATGTACTATTATGAAAAGGAGATAAAAGAAATCTACGATAAAGATTGGTTTCTAAGTCAAAGAGAAAGGAGTGTAGATTAAAGTTTGGCAAACATATCCATGTGCAAGAATCTCAACGACTGTCCCAAAGCAAAGTCGTGTTGGAGAGTATTAGCACCTCCAGAACCAGATGATCAGCAAATATACATTAAATTCCACAATATTTGCCATAATAATTCCCATAAAAGCGATTTTTTATACTATTGGCATGTTGATGTTCCAAATCAAGAATTAGTTGTGAAAGAAGATGATACATAATTGGCAAAATGTTCACTATATTGTATTAAGGAATCTAAGAATTTTATTGTTGGTGAAAAATATAAATGCGTTGGAAAGTCAGGTAAATATGTTGAGGTAGTTGACTCAGAAGGTATTGCTCAGATTATGCCTGATACATATTTTACTAAGAAATAATAATTTAAAAATAAAATATAATGGAGGAATACAATTGCCGATACTATACTCAAATGATTGCCCCAAATGCAAAATATTAAAACTTAAACTTGATAGTAAAAATATTCAATACGAATTATGTTCTGATATAGATATCATGAAGTCTAAAGGATTTCAATCAACTCCAATGTTAGAAGTAAAAGAAACAACAATGAATTATTTAGACGCAATAAATTGGGTAAAGGGGCAACAATAAATGGATATTAAATTAAAATTGAACAAAAATTTCGTAGCTTGCTTAAATAAAATGGAACAAAAATACGGTGATAAGTTTGAACGAATTAATGGGTTTCATAATGAAAATCTAAACTTTAACTCTTTTATTGATAATTTTATAGATAGTAAAAATGTTGCAGATGTTAGTATTGATGCAAATGCTAATAGTAGCACAAAAGATATTAATACACTAAAATCAGACATGACAAAACCTCACCTAAAACTCCTATCATTTAATAAAATTTTCTATGAGATTACTAAAAAATATGGATTAGCTACGGCAGAAGAATGGTTAGAGTCAGAATGGAATGGTGATTATTATTTACATAATGCCACAACCAGTACATACCTTCCATATTGTTATGCTTATGATTTAGATCAAATCGTAGAAAAAGGATTATATTTCATTGATAAATTCAAATCTACTCCTGCAAAACACTTAACAACATATAACGATCATGTATTAGAATTTATTAGTTGGACAGCAAATCGTTCTAGTGGTGCGGTAGGTTTGCCAAGTTACTTGGTATATTCATATTACTATTGGAATAACGATGTCAAGAATGATTTCTTTCTAAAAGATCCTGAATATTATAGGGAACAATGTTTCCAGAAATTCATCTATGACTTAAATCAACCATATTTACGTGTGACTGAATGTGCATTTACTAACATCTCGATTATGGATAAAAATTATCTAGCAGAATTGTTTGGAGCAAGACAATTTCCAGATGGAGAATTTGTAATTGACCATATTGATGAAATTATTGAGCATCAAAAAGTATTTATGGAGGTTATCGCTAAAATCAGAGAGAAATTAATGATGACATTCCCAGTTTTAACATATTCTCTATTATTTCAAGAAGGAAAATTTGTTGATGAAGAGTTTGCTCGATGGTGTAATAAACACAATATGAAATGGTTTGATAGTAATTTTTATGTCGGAAATGATGTCACAACGCTCTCAAATTGTTGTAGATTATTGTCCAATACATCAAAACTCAATGGATTTATTAATAGTATTGGTGGAACTTCATTGTCAGTTGGTAGCGTTCAAGTAAATACTACAAATCTTCGTAGAATTGCATTAGAATCTAATAAAGATCAAGATAAATATATTGAAATCTTATCAAAAAGAACTCATATGAGTATCAAAGTATTGGATGTTGTTAGAAATATTATCAAAAGAAATATTGAGAAAGGACTTCTTCCAAATTATACATATAATCTTGTTAAGATGGAAAATCAATATAATACTCTTGGAATTACTGCAATGTACGAAGCAGTAAGAGATATGGGATTAATTCAAGAAGATGAATTAGGTAGTTTCTCTTATACTGAAGAAGGTTTAGATTTTGCTACAAGAGTCCTAAGAGTCATCAATGAGATTAAAGATGGTTATAAATTCGACTACAGTATTAACATAGAGGCTGTACCAGCAGAGAGGGCGAATTCAATTCTCTGTACTAAGGATAACCTATTATATCCTGAACAAGAAAAAGATTTCCTTTATAGCAATCAATGGATTCCATTAATGGAAAATAGCACAGTTCAGGAAAAGATTAGATTAGGTGCTGTATTAGATAAAGAATGTGGAGGAGGCCAAATCCTTCATGTAAACCTGCAAGGTAAATTTGCAAGTGAAGAGCAATCATGGATTATGTTAAATCACTTAGCAAACTCAGGAATAATTTATTTTGCATATAATGTTCAAATATCTGTGTGCGAAGAAGGACATGGTTTCTTTGGAAATATTTGCCCAACCGAAGGAAAACCAGTCCAAGATGTATTCAGCAGGATTGTGGGTTATTTAGTTCCTACACAGTCATATAGTAAAGAGCGCAAACAAGAATTTGATAAACGTAAATGGTTTTTATTAGATTAAGAGAGGTAATTAAATGCAGATTAAAAATATAATGGATGAGAATTTTCAGGATTATAAAAAAGCATCCATGATGATAGCAACTTGTAAATGTGATTGGAAATGTGCAATGGAAGGAGGGTTTGACGTTTCGGTTTGTCAAAACTCTGAGTTAGCAAATCAGAAAAACATCGAGGTATCTATTAAATCTATTATAAATAGATACCTCGACAATCCCATTACACAAGCAATAGTTATTGGTGGATTAGAACCAATGTTGCAGTTCAATGAAATTTTAGAATTTGTAGATGCTTTTAGATTAATATCTGAAGATGATATAGTTATTTACACTGGTTACTATCCAGAGGAATTAACAGAAGATATCGCTATTTTAAGATTAAGAAATAATATTACTTTCAAGTTTGGAAGATATAAAGAAAATAGTAGCAAGAAATTTGACAATGTGTTAGGTATTTGGTTATCATCAGATAATCAGTTTGGAATGAAAATAAGTTAAATTAAGAAAGAGGTAATATTATGTCAGAACAAATCTTTTTTGCAAAAGTTAAACCAGACGCAATTATTCCATCAAAATTAGAAGAGGATGCAGGATATGATGTGTATGCCAATTTTAAAGAGGAGGATATTATTATTGGGCCACATACGACAAAAATGATTCCAACTGGTATTGCAAGTGCATGTTCTCCTGATTTTTACTTTCAGCTACAAGAGCGTGGAAGTACAGGAACAAAAGGCATCGCTCAAAGATGTGGTGTAATTGATAGTGGATACAGAAAAGAATGGTTTGTGCCATTAACCAATACAACACATAAAACACTATGGATTGATAAGAATGTTGATAAGATTGAAGAAGATGTTTTACTTCCAGTGCCAAAAACAGAAGTGATTGAAATGAATTATGAAGACTTAAAAAATATTGCTTCTAGTCGTGGAATGAATTGTTTAGGAAGTTCTAATAAGTAATTAAATAAAGGGGAGTTAATTCTCCCCCAATCCCTCTAGAAAGGAGCAATAAATGCAAATCATAAACTGGGATGAATATTTCATGTCTGTCGCATACATATCATCATTAAGAAGTAAAGATCCAAATACTCAAGTTGGTGCTTGTATAGTAAATCCTAGCAAACATATTGTATCTACGGGATATAATGGTATGCCCAGCCACTGTGATGATTCTAAAATGCCTTGGACAAAAGGCGAAGGATTAAATAATAAACATCTATATGTAGTTCATAGTGAAATTAATGCTTTGCTCCATGCAAAAGTTGATTTGACTGGATGCATTATTTACACAACATTATTTCCCTGTAATGAATGCTCAAAAGCTTTGATTCAATCTGGAATATCTGAAGTTGTATATTTGAGTGACAAATACAAAGATAGAGAACAATTTATTGCTTCTAAATTCATCTTAAATACAGCAGGAGTTAAATACAGACAATTAATTAGTAATACTAATATAGAAATAAAATTAAATATAGAGGAGTGATTAATGCTTTGAAAATATTAGAAAAAATCCATTCTAAAACAGACAATACAATTAAATACATATTTCTAACTCAAGACAAATTAGTAATTGAATTATCATATATAAATAAAAACGATGGCAAAGATATTATTTGTGTTCCTACACAAACATCTTGTAAAATGAAATGTAAATTCTGCCATATTACTGATCATACTGATAAATTAATTAATAGAAATCTAAATTCACAAGAAATTAAAGAGGGAATCGATAACGTATATAATGATTTAGATTTATTATGTAATCCTAAAGTATTATTAATATCTTATATGGGGTGTGGAGAACCACTAATCAATTATAAACAAGTGAAAGAAAGTATGTTGTTATTAAGAGAAGAATATCAAGATATTAAAGTTCCATTAATCAGATTTGCAATAGCAACATCATTACCAGATTTTGCATGGATAAACTTCTTTGAATTAACTAATGAAATACATAAAGAAAAACTTCCAGTAAAAATGCATTTATCTCTACACTATACTATTGATTCATTGAGAAAAGATTGGATGCCTAAT
>Ga0209000_1002188_pt1 | contig 11011 bp, 8 predicted proteins | sample RifGroD2_FD_183998 | JGI IMG/M metagenome (GOLD analysis project Ga0209000, IMG submission 183998) | Groundwater microbial communities from Rifle, Colorado, USA - Groundwater D2 (SPAdes) (version 2) | ecosystem: Environmental > Aquatic > Deep subsurface > Groundwater | place: Rifle, Colorado...
GGGTGCGCAAAGAAGTCACCGCGCCGCTGTCACTGATCGTGACCGCGTTCGCGCCCTGCGCCGATGCGCGAGGCACGCTCACGCCGCAACTGGCTGCCGACCTCGATACCTGCCTGTTGCTGATCGATCTGGGGCAGGGCAAGAACCGCATGGGCGGCTCGGCGCTGGCGCAGGTATACAAACAGGTCGGCGATGTCGCGCCGGACGTGGACGATGCGCAGGTGCTCAAATCATTCTTCGAATTGACCCAGCGCCTGAATGGCAGCGGCAAGCTGCTCGCTTATCACGACCGCTCTGACGGCGGCGCGTTCGTGGCGCTGTGCGAGATGGCCTTCGCCGCGCACATCGGCCTCGACATCCAGCTCGACGAACTGCACGGCGACACGCTGCGCGCGTTGTTCAACGAGGAACTCGGCGCGGTGGTGCAGGTGCGCAATCGCGATGTGCCGCATATCCTGCAACAGGCGCGCGATGCCGGACTGAAGAGCGTGCAGAAGATCGCCACGCTGAATGAAACCGGCATGATCGAAATCTCGCGCGGCGGCGAAAAGCTGTTCGGCGACAGCGGCGTGAACCTGCAACGCATCTGGTCGGAGACCACCTACCAGATGCAGAAACTGCGCGACAACCCGGCCTGCGCACAGCAGGAGTTTGACCGCCTGCTGGATGCCGCTGATCCGGGTCTGCATGTGAAGCTGACTTACGACCCGAACGAACCGTTCCTTCCCCCTGGAAGGGGGAAGGCTAGGATGGGGGTGGAAGTTGCGAGTGTAAGCCAAATTTCTACCCCCTCCCCAACCCTCCCCCTGCAAGGGGGAGGGAGCAGGTTTTCCCGCCCGAAGATCGCCATCCTGCGCGAGCAGGGCGTGAACGGCCAGGTGGAAATGGCGGCCGCATTCGACCGCGCCGGATTCGCCGCGGTGGACGTGCACATGAGCGATATCATCAGCGGGCGCGTCAAGCTGGCCGATTTCAAGGGCTTCGCCGCCTGCGGCGGATTCTCTTACGGCGACGTGCTCGGTGCGGGCGAGGGCTGGGCAAAATCCATCCTGTTCAATTCGCGCGCGCGCGACGAATTCGCGGCGTTCTTCCGGCGCAGCGACACGTTTGCCTTGGGCGTGTGCAACGGCTGCCAGATGATGAGCAACCTGCACGAGATCATCCCCGGCGCGGATAACTGGGCGCACTTCGCGCGCAACCAGTCGGAGCAATTCGAGGCGCGCTTCGCGATGGTCGAGGTGCAAGCATCGCCGTCGATCTTCTTCAGCGGCATGGCGGGCAGCCGCATGCCGATCGTGGTGTCGCACGGCGAGGGTTATGCCGACTTCGGCAGCGCCGCAAAGCTGAAGGCCGCGCAGGATGTCGTCACGCTACGCTATGTGGATCATCGCGGCAATGCCACCGAGACCTACCCGCTGAACCCGAACGGCTCGCCGCAAGGCATCACCGGCCTGACCACGCCGGACGGGCGCTTTTCGATCATGATGCCGCACCCCGAGCGCGTGTTCCGCGCCGTGCAGAACTCCTGGTATCCGCGCGAGTGGCAGGAGAACGGCGCATGGCTGAGGATGTTTCAGAATGCAAGGAAGTGGGTGGGGTAGTTGTAGGTCGGGTTTTAATCCGGCATGTCTGTCTGGAAAAGGCAGCCGGAGGATGTATTTTATCTGGATACCGCCCAATGGGCATTCAAGACCAGCATCAATAATCGGAGAACATTCATATGACCGCACCAGTTTCGTCGCCAGTATCGTTGAGGGAAATTCCGCAGCACAATATCTTCCGCAAGGGTGACACCTTCGTGCTGTTCGGCGAACTCTTCGGCCGGGGGTACGCCAACGGTCTGGTGAACGAGGCGCGCAAGGCGGGCATGACGATCATCGGTATCACCGTCGGACGCCGCGACGAGAACCACGCGCTGCGCGCGCTGACCGCCGAGGAATTGGCCGAGGCCGAGGCCAATCTGGGCGGGCATATCATCAACGTGCCGCTGATGGCCGGTTTCGACCTGGACGCCCCCGCAGGCGAGCCCACCCCGACCGACCTGCTCGGCGGCATGACGCTGAAGAGCTGGCAGGACGACAAGCGCTTCAGGGATTCCGTCGCGAAGGTGATGGCCGAGCTGGACGGCATGATCCCGGACGGCAGCAACGCGTTCTTCGCGCACACCATGGCGGGCGGCATCCCCAAGGTGAAGGTGTTCCTCGCGATCGCGAACCGCATCTACAAGGGGCGCGGCGAGCGCTTCATGTCCTCGCGCGCGCTGCTCGACAGCGATCTCGGCAAGCTGTGCCTGATGAATTTCGACGAGGTCACCGCGAACACCTTCCAGCACCTGATCGAAGGCAGCGCGGCGATCCGCGCGCGGCTGGAAAAGACCGGCGGCCAGGTGCGCTACACCGCCTACGGTTACCACGGCACCGAGATACTTGTTAACGGCACATATCACTGGCAGACCTACACCAACTACACCCAGGGCTACGCCAAGATGCGCCTCGAGCGCGTCGCAACGGACGCCTGGGCACAGGGCATCAGGGCCACGGTGTTCAATTGCCCGGAGATACGCACCAACTCCTCGGACATCTTCGTCGGCGTCGAGCTGTCGCTGTTCCCGCTGCTCAAGGCGCTCAAGAAGGAAGGCGGCGCAGCCTGGGCCGACGCGCAATGGCAGGCCTGCCGCGACCTGCTGCAGGAGGGCATGTCACTCGAGGCGCTGCTGCAGAAGATCAGCGACTACAACGCCACCGGCGTGATGCAGGCATACCGCAACTTAGCCGCGTGGCCGATGGACAACTCCGCGGAACTGGCCGACCTGATGATAGGCACCTCGGATGAGATCACCCAGATGCACAAGGACCGCAAGGCGCTGGTGACGGACATCCTCAGCGCGCTGGTGCTGGAAGGAACCGGGCCGCTGATGTTCATGGAAGCATCACATCCTGCGGCCCCGGTGCTGTGGCTCAATCACGACATCATCGCGAAGCAGCTGAATCTGATTCACGGTTGAGACTGGCGGCGTGGGGGTGCGATTCAAACTGATGTGGAGCTATCCGGAGATCAGAGGACTTCGCCAGCCGACCCTTTGCGGTAGTGTCGTAGCCCGCATGAAGCGTAGCGTAATGCGGGGAGGCGGATGAAAATAATTGTTTCCCGGATTTCACTTCGTTTCATCCGGGCTACGTAAAGTGGAGCAGGCGGACGGACATGACTGAATTCAGCATCGCCGGCGTGTATGGCCTCGGGCGGCGTGTTCCAGAATGCGTGGAAGTTTGGGCGGTAGTAGAATAAAAAAAGGTAAAACGTGACAGTCGATACTCAGCAGTTTCATCATTCGAAATGAAAGATGTGCCACATCACGCGCATCCTTTCTCCGGATCTTTGGCCTCCGCGTTTCCGCGCGTGGCCGGATCCTGGCGGTAAAAAGCGGCCAGTTGCCGGTACAAGTCCGGGTATTCCTGTTTCAGGGTCTGGGGTGTTTCGAAAAATGCCTCGCTGGTCACGGCGAAAAATTCGGCCGGGCTTTCGGCTCCATAGGGGTCAAGCGCCGTTTCCATGCCACTTTCCGCCCTGGCGCAGAAGTCGGCGAAAGCCGCGGTAAAGGCTTGCGCCCACCGTTCGGAAGACATCTCCCGATGCAGCGGCGGGAAACCGTTCATCGCGCCGTTCAGCATGTCCAGCTTGTGGGCGAATTCGTGGATCACCACGTTGACGCCGTCGTGCCCGCCACCGCGCACGGCGTCGGCGCCGGACAGAACCACCGGCCCGCGCTCCCAGGATTCTCCCAGCATCGCGTCGCGGACGACATGCACCACGCCGGCCTCGTCCATGAATTCGTGCTCCGGAACGAATTCGCCGGGATAGACGATCACCGACACCCAGCCCACATAAGAATCCAGCCCGAGATTAAGAATCGGCAGGCAAGCCTGGGCGGCGATTTTGATCCGCGTGTCGTCGTCCAGGGAAAACCCGCCGGCCGCGACTAGCTGCTTTTCATTCAGGAATAAAGTTGCAAGTTCGCGCAGGCGCTCCATTTCTTCTTCCGATAGCCCGCGCAACAAGGGCAGCGCGGAAACGGCGGCACGCCATGCCTCCTCCGGCAGCACTGCATGCCGCAAAATATACCGCCTGCGCCAGTTCTTTATGCTCCAGTTCATATTCTTTCAAACAGCCATGTTCGGATGCCAGGCAAGATGCTTTGTTAATTTTTGGGTAGGGGCACGGCGCGCCGTGCCCCTGCTTTTGTGTTTTAATAATCGGGAAAAACGAGTGATAGCGTAGCACGATGGTGCAGCGTACCTTGTGGAATTTGCCGGGAATTTTCAATATAAACAGCGCGGTTACCGGCTTGTGTCCAGGTTTTGCAGCCAATTATGCCGGAACCCGGCTGGCGAAATATTGTCGTACAAAAATAATAGGATTGTTATGAAGGGGATTTTATGAAGTCACAGTGGGTCGGTATCGCGGCAGTTGCAATGACGTTGATGTTTGCCGGGCAGGCAGAGGCGGCGGTGGATGCCGCAGCGTTTAAAGCGTTAGCCAAGAAAAAAAGCTGCTTCAATTGCCATAGTATGGAGAGGTCGCTTGTTGGACCGTCGCTGAGGGAGATTGGCAGAAAATACAGTGGCAAGGCCGGCGCGCAAGCCAGGTTGGCCGGGGTAATCAAAAATGGCAGTAAAGGCGGCGTTTGGGGCGAAGTCGCGATGCCGGCGTATGCGAGACTTAGCGATGACGACATCAAAATGATGGTGCAGTATATTTTGTCTCTCAAATAATCACGATAAAACCGCCATTCCGCAATGGTTGCCGGAATGGGGCGGCTTGGCCGCACAGCCCGATATGACCACGGCGGATGCTATGGCGTGGCGAACTGGCGGCCAGCAGACAATTACTGGGCGGAGGGTTATTTGGCTTGTTTTGCGGGCATTACGGTGGCATGAGTCAGCCTGACGCTTAGCGCTTCAGTCTTGTTCTCGACGTTATCGCTGCCATGATCGAAGCGCCATGCCCAGGCAGCGGCGTGATTGGTTTTGAATGTTGTGTCAGTCCAGTATTTCCCGGGCAGGGATTCCGGGAAAAAATCCTTGGGAAGGGTGGGGCCGGGGTAGAAAACGGCAGGATTCAATATGGTCCTCAGTTCATAACGGCTAGGCAGATACCAGTCAGTGTAGCCGCAAAGTTTTTCCGCATTGACCGCTTTGACATAGGACTCGGTGTCGCAATTGCTGCCGGCGCATGCTCCGCCATTGGTCTTGCCTGGGGAGCCGCCGTTGCTTTCCGGATTCGAGTCGTACCAGGTATAGGTATTGTTGATATTGTGCAAGCCGGGTTCGGTCTTTTTCACTTCCCAGACCATGCCCGACTGGTTGTCCAGCACGCATGTCCATGGTTGCTTCGCATAGTCCTTGCCGTCATTCACGCTGCCATCCTGGTTGAGGCGCGTCATGTCAAATACAGGAGGTTTGAGGGAGGCTGGGGTGTCGCAGCCTGCGATTGCCAAAGGGCACAACAGTACCAGCGCCATGCGGCGGCAGGAAAATATGGAATTCTTTGGCGTCATGCTTTCGTTGGTCGGTTTTTTCATTTTGAGCACCCGGAAATTAAGCGTGGGATACCTGTTCGGTAAAGGGCGGGCATTATCGTGGAATTGCGCGGGTTGTTCAAGGCAACCGATTGTTCGGCATTTGCAGATTTGCCATCGTCACCACATCAGACATAGCCCGCTGAATTTTCCTCATGTTTATCCCCTGGTGTTGGACTGCGCATCAAACCGGCTGAGATCGACGACCGGCGCGGGCTGCCAGCCTTGCCTGCGGTGTTCCGCGACCACGTTGGTGAAGATGCCGCCGCGCACGTAGAACTTCGCGGTCAGGCGCATGAAGCGCGGCTGCGTGGCGGCGACCAGGTCGTCGAGGATGCGGTTGGTGACATCCTCATGAAAATGCCCTTCGTTGCGGAACGACCAGATATACAGCTTGAGGCTCTTCAGCTCGACGCATTGTTTGTCGGCGATGTAGTCGAGGATCAGCGTCGCGAAATCCGGCTGGCCGGTCTTGGGGCACAGGCAGGTGAACTCGGGGATTTCCATATGGATATGGTAGTCGCGCCGCGGGTTCGGGTTGGGGAAGGTTTCCAGGATTTTCGAGGGTTGTGTCGTCATTTTGTGCCGGGTTCCGCTTCGGTTAGAATAGGCGCAATTATAACGTCAAGACTGTTTCCAAATTGCGCCTCTCCCAAATCAAGCTGGCCGGCTTCAAATCCTTCGTCGACCCCACGCACATTGCGCTGCCGGGCCAGATCGTGGGCGTGGTCGGGCCGAACGGCTGCGGCAAGTCGAATGTGATCGACGCGCTGCGCTGGGTGCTGGGCGAATCGAAGGCCTCTGCGTTGCGCGGCGAGACCATGCAGGACGTGATCTTCAACGGCTCGAGCAAGCGCAAGCCGGTGTCGCGCGCCAGCGTGGAACTGATCTTCGACAATTCGCTGGGCAAGGCCGCCGGGCAGTGGTCGAGCTACGCGGAGATTTCCATCAAGCGCGTATTGCAGCGCGACGGCGATTCCAGCTACCACATCAACAACCAGCATGTGCGGCGCAAGGACATCACCGACATCTTCCTCGGCACCGGACTTGGCCCGCGCGCCTACGCGATCATCGAGCAGGGCATGATCTCGCGCATCATCGAAGCCAAGCCGGAAGAGTTGCGCGTCTTCCTCGAGGAAGCGGCGGGCGTTTCCAAATACCGCGACCGGCGCCGCGAGACCGAGTTGCGCATCGGCGACACGCGCGACAATCTGCTGCGCGTCAGCGACATCCTGCAGGAGCTGGACAAACAGCTGGTGCACCTCGGCGCGCAGGCCGAGGTGGCGAAGCAATACCGCGCGCTGGAAGCGCAGCGCGATACCACACAGCATCTGTTCTGGCTGGTGAAGAAGCAGGAAGCCGAGACACAGCGCGCCAGAAGTGTGCAAACGATGGAGAAGACCCGCACCGAACTGGAAGCGGAAACCGCGCGGCTGCGCGACATCGAAAGCCAACTGGAAACCGCGCGCAGCGGGCATTACCAGCTTTCCGACGCGCTGCATGTCAGGCAGGGTGAACTCTATACTGCCAACGCCGAAATCGCGCGGCTGGAGCAGCAGATCAAGCATGTCGCCGAGCAGCGCCAGCGCATGGCGCAGCAGATCGCCAACACCGAGAAACAGATCGAACAGCAGCAGCATCAGCGCCAGGGCGTCCATTCCCTGCTGGAACACTGGCAACGCCAGCAGGATGGCGCGGCCACCAAGGTTGCCGAAGCCGAACAGCACGCGCAACTGGAAAGCCATAACCTGCCGCAGGCCGAAGAGGCGGCGCGCATCGCGCAGGAACGCTACAACGCGTTGCAACGCGAGCAGCTGCAGCTGCAACAACAATTGCAGCTGGCCGACACGCAGCGCGAACATTTGCAGCGCAACATCCAGCAGATGGATTCGCGCCGCTTGCGCCTGCTGCTGGAAAAAGACAACCTGCCGCGTCCCGATAGCGGCGCGCTGCAAGACGCGCAGCAGCAAATGGCCGAGCTTGAAATGGCGCGCGAGGAGCAGATAGCAAAGCTGGCGCACTTGCAGGAACAGTTGCCGCTGGCCGATAACGAACGGCGCAACCAGCGCGCCTCGTTGCAGCAGCAGGAGCGCGTACTGGCGCAGACCGAGGCGCGCCTGCAGGCGTTGCAGCAATTGCAGCAGCATATCGACAACGACAAGAATCTCAACGCCTGGCTGCAACAGCATCAGCTGGAAAAACTGCCGCGCCTGTGGCAAGCCATCCGCATCGAAAGCGGCTGGGAGAACGCGCTGGAGGCGGTGCTGCGCGAGCGGCTGAATGCGATCGCGATGCCGTCACTGGGAGATGCCGCCGTGTGGAGCGATGCGCCGCCGGCGAAGCTGGCCTTGTTTTCTGTAGGTCGGAAAAGCGAAGCGCCTTCCGACGTTTTGGCGATCCATGCGGCGGATAACGCTGCGCTCATCCGCCCTACGGATTTCACCCCATTACTAAATTATGTGCAATGCCAGGATGCGCAAGTGTTGCCTGCGGTGCGCGACTGGCTGACGCATGTGTATGCGGTGGCGGACATGGCGCAGGCTTATGCGCAGCGCGCGGCTTTGCCGCCGGGCGGCTGGTTCGTCACTTCAGGCGGCCATCTGGTCGGCGCGCACAGCGTGCTGTTCCACGCGCCCGACAGCCAGTTGCACGGCGTGCTGGCAAGGCAGCGTGAGATCGAGCGGCTCGATCAGGAACTGGTCGAACAGAACCGCAACGCGGAATATTCAAGAGTACAGGTCGCGCAGGCCGAACAGCCAGTTGCACGGCGTGCTGGCAAGGCAGCGTGAGATCGAGCGGCTCGATCAGGAACTGGTCGAACAGAACCGCAACGCGGAATATTCAAGAGTACAGGTCGCGCAGGCCGAACAGCGCTATCAATCCATCGAGGCGCAGATCGCGCCGCTGCGCACCGCCGGCAACGAGTTGCAGCAGCGCCTGCACGGCCTGCAAATGCAGATACTCAAGCTGAACCAGGCGCTCGAACGCAGCGCGGAGCGCACCATGCAGATCGAGCGCGAGATGCAGGAAGTGGCCGACCTGCTAGGCGGCGAGCAGCGCCAGCAGCTTGATATCGGCGAACAGATGGCAATATTGCGCGAGCAGATTGCCGCGTTCCATGCGCAGGTCGATGAGGCGCAACGCCAGGCCAACCATCGGGATATTGCGTTGCGCGAGCAGCGCGGGCGCGCGCAGCAGGCGCAACATGTGTTGCAGGAAGCGCGCTTTTTCGCCAAGACCTGCACCGAGAAAATCGCCGACCTGCAACACAACATCACGCAGATTACCGATGCGCTCGCGCAATTCGAGCAGAGCCTGACGCAACTGCGCGCCGAATTATCGGGTGGCGAGGATGAAACTGCCCAGCAGCAATTGCAGGCCGCGCTGCAAACGCGCCAAGCCACTGAGCAGGCGCTTGGCGAGGCGCGCAACGTGCTGGAAAGCGCCACGGTCAATCTGCAAAAGCTTGAGCAGGAGCGCCTCGCCTGCGAGCACAAACTCAATCCGTTGCGCGAAAAACTCAACGAACTCACCCTCAAGGAGCAGGAGGCGCGCCTGCATTTCGAGCAATGGGCGGAGCAGTTGCAGGGCGTGGATGAGCAGGCGCTGTTGCCGCTGCTGGGGCCTGATAATAGGCAATGGGGCAACAATAAACCGAATACGTTGCAGAACGAGTTGAACCGGCTGAATGCGGATATCGAGGCATTGGGCGCGGTGAATCTCGCCGCGCTCGAAGAGTTGCAAACCGCGAGCGAGCGCAAGGCCTACCTGGATGCGCAAGCTGCGGACCTGAACGAGGCGATGGCCACGCTGGAAGAGGCGATTCGCCGCATCGACAAGGAATCGCGCGACCTGCTGATGGAGACCTACAACCAGGTCAACCGGCACCTGTCGGAATTGTTCCCGATCCTGTTCGGCGGCGGCGAGGCGCGGCTGGTGCTGACCGGCGAGGAGATACTCGACAGCGGTGTGCAGGTGATGGCGCAGCCGCCGGGCAAGAAGAACAGCACGATCCACCTGATGTCCGGCGGCGAGAAGGCGCTGACCGCGATCTCGCTGGTGTTTTCGCTGTTCCAGCTCAACCCCGCACCGTTCTGCCTGCTCGACGAAGTGGATGCGCCGCTCGACGACACCAACACCGAGCGGCTGTGCGCGCTGATCAAGAAAATGTCGCTACATACCCAATTCGTGTTCATCAGCCACAACAAGATCACGATGGAGCTGGCGCAGCAACTGGTCGGCGTGACGATGCAGGAAAAAGGCGTATCCAACGTCGTGGCGGTGGACATCGAAGAGGCGTTGCGGATGCGCGACGAACAGGTCGTCGCATAGTATTCCGCTGCCCGCCGACTTACTTCTGGCAACCGCTGTTGTTGACGCTTCTGTCCGGCATGGTGGTTCTGCAAAATCTCGCGCCTGCCAGAATGGCGTTGCGCAAGTCGGCGCCGGCCAGCGTCGCCTCGGTAAGGTCGGCGCGGGTGAGGTTGGCGTTGGTCAGGCTGGCCATGATGAATACCGCACCCTTCGCATCGGCTCCGGTCAGGTCGGCCCCCTTGAGATTGGCCATGGAAAAATTCGCGCCCGCAAGGCTGGCTTCCCTGAGGTTGGCATCCGGCAGGCTGGCTTGCGACAGGTCGGCCTTACCAAGGTTGGCGCGCGCCAAATTGGCGTTGTTCAGGTAGGTCCCGGTCAGGACGGTTCCCGCGAGATTGGCGCCGGACAGATTGGCCCGGGACAGGTTGGCCTCGGCGATTTTATCGAAGCTCAGGTTGGCGCCGGACAGGTTGGCGCCTGCAAGATCGGCATTGGACAAATTGGACTTTGTCAAGTCCTGGCCGGAGAGATTGGCGCCGGGACAATTGGTTCTGCGTTTGATCAGGCAGCCATTGATGGTTTGTTGCGCCTCGGCCATTGAAGCAAACAGCATGGCGGCGATAATGGCAAAACAGCTTATAAGAATTTTCATGGAACCTTCCTCATTCATTGTCAATTTTTAACAGTTTACCGCGCCTGTTCCTTTTAGTCTTTTTATCGGGCAGGAAAATCCGGCCGGAATGACGGATAATTGCCGTCAGCCAAAACGGCACCCGCCTATTTTTACATCACAGAACCATGAACCTTGTCATCCAGGCTACCCACCCTATTGCCGCCGTCCACTTGATTCACCTTGCCGGGCTGGCGCAGGCCAGGCAGCGCGAGCAGATCGCCGAGCATGCCTATCGTTTGACCGAAGTGCAGGCGCATCCCGACATTGCGCGTTACTGTTTCGAACATCAACTGGATTACGGCTTTGTGCCGCGTGGCCGCTCGTTGAAGGATTTCGGGCTGGTGGTGATGGACATGGATTCGACGCTGATCACCATCGAGTGCATCGACGAGATCGCCGACATGCAGGGGCTCAAGCCGCAGGTTGCGGCGATCACCGAAGCGGCGATG
>Ga0209000_1002198_pt1 | contig 10992 bp, 6 predicted proteins | sample RifGroD2_FD_183998 | JGI IMG/M metagenome (GOLD analysis project Ga0209000, IMG submission 183998) | Groundwater microbial communities from Rifle, Colorado, USA - Groundwater D2 (SPAdes) (version 2) | ecosystem: Environmental > Aquatic > Deep subsurface > Groundwater | place: Rifle, Colorado...
TGGACGCCGATGTGGATGCCGATGTGGATGCGGACGCCGGAGCGGCCAGAGTTTCTGATAGCCAGTCGTTGAAAACTTCGCCCATCGTCGCAAATGAAGATTTATCCCTATGAAAAACTCCGTCAAGCCATGGCAACCGAAAACTTCAACCCTTGCGGGGGCGGAACGCCCTTCAACGCCTCGAACGTACTCGACGGAAACTGGTATCTGGTCCCCAATGACGCGGCGAAGAAGGACGATATAGTGCGAGAATTGCGGCTGGAGATCGAGGAGCATACGCCGCGCGGCATGCACACAAGGATTGTTCTGCTATTCAGACGCTTTCCGTCCCACATCGGAGTGCCCAGACTCTACGGTTTTGAGCATTACGGATGTCCGAAGTTTGTGCGCCAGTTTGCTGGCGAAGCGATTGACCCAACCCATCTTACCGACATGAAACTCTCCCTCCGAAAGGAACAGGAGACTTGCAGAGCGGCGCTCAACTCAAAATTCTTCTCGCCCACACAACTCGCTAATGGATCGGCTGGTTGCGTATTGAATTTGGCATGCGGGCAAGGGAAAACCTTCGTTGGCCTCCAGCATATCGTCGACATCGGGAAGAAGACATTGATCATTTGCCACTCGAACGTGTCCGTCTCGCAATGGGTCAACCACATTCGCAAGGCATTGCCGCACGTTACCGTGCTGGAGTTTCACGGAGACAACTCTTTTCCGTCGACAGATATCGTAGTGGCCACCATCCATCCTCTCGTTCTGAAGCGCTCCGTCGAAGGATATGATAGGGCGAAGTATGGGGAATGGCTGAAACGCTTTGGCAACGTTATATACGACGAGATACATATCTTCGGGGCGCCACTGTTCTCAGAGATCTTCGATCTCATCCATGCCGCCGCACAGCTCGGTCTATCAGCAACTCCGGAGCGGACCGATGGAACGGAGAAAGGGTTCATCCTCAAAGTGGGGCCGGTCCTCGACGCCCAATCAGAACTCCATATCGCTCCACCAGAATTCTCCGTTACCGTTTACCCACTTACTCCCCCGACGCCGAAGCTAATCGCTCCGACGGTAGAATCATTCGCCGACGGCCTGCGAGCCATGACATCGACGGAGAATCGCGTAACTTTCCTGATCGCCACTCTGGAAAACCATTTCGTCCATAGACCCAACGACAATGTCCTGATCTTTTGCAACTACCTGCAAGAGGTGGAGTTTCTGCTCTCCCGTCTCCGAACCGCGTTCGCAACAGAATACATTGACAAGATATGCGGGGACGTGTGTGCGGAGAACATCGCTTTCATGGCCGACACTGCGAAAATTCTGGTGTGCACCTACAAAAAGGGAGGCACGGCCTTCTCTCCCGTTAGATTCCGCGCAGTCGTGATATGGTCTCCGACGAGGGCGATGATTACCCAAGCTGTCGGAAGAATACAACGATGGAGGGATGAAGAGGGAATGACGCTCGGACCGGAAGGAAGTTGGAACACGCTGCCCCGCACCATCTACGACTTCATCGACAGGGGCACAGTCGCCGCTCATCAATACTATAGCGGGGTGCGGGAAAATAACATAGTCATACCGAGCAGAAGGGCGCTCTATATTTCTAAGGGATACAAGGTCGTCCGGCCGCAAAGCGAACGGGTGGATAGACGAATCGAGGAAGAGGCCGTGGCGGCCTTCGCGGCACTTGGCTTTAGCTCCACCAATTAGACGTCGGGCGGCGGTGCATGAATGTCGGAAGAAGTTGTTTGGTCGGCGGTGCATGAATGTCGGAAGAAGTTGTTTGGGAGGGCGTCCCGCAACGCATTATCTTTTTTCGATCAACCAAAACAAAACTATTATGGCGCGTCGCTGGTACCTACAAGCAAAAGATTATCCGGAGTCGGCGACAGAGTGGGGAAATTTGGTCACCGTTGATATAAGCGCGCTTCTTCCGAGACTCGGCATTTCTGCATTGCGCGTCAGGAAACTCGTCATTCCCTATCTCGGTTACAATGTTGTGCCGAACAACGCCACCGTGGTGCTGACCATTGATGCCGCCGACTATAGCGTAACGCTGGATTCCGGTTACTATACTGCAGCGACTCTATTGGCCGCCCTGAACGCCGGGTTTGCCGTTCAGTTGGCAGCTACGACGCATGCATTTCTCGCATCGTTTAGTACAAGCACCTTCCTGACAACCATTCTCGTCACTACGCTCGGTGTCGGGGCGCCGTTCACGCTGACGGGGACAGTACTGGCCCCAGATACGACACCGAACTTGCTCACCCTCTTGGGGTATACTCCGCCGGCCTTGGTGAGTTTGACTGGTCTCGAGGTCTCTCCCGGTCCATTGAATGTCGTGACGGATCGGTGCCTTTTCGTTACCTGCGACGAGGCACGGGGTGCCCACGGCGCTCTAGAATCTCTCTCCGCTACGACTTGGCATGACGGAATCATCGCCATAGTTCCCCTTGCGGCGTCGGTAAACGTCGGTGACACAGTGGTATATGTACCAGAGACCGACTCCCCATGGATTGGCCTTGTTCGCGGACACACCGGCGGCACGATCTCTTTCCGACTGGTCCGGAACGATTACCAAACGATGGGATGCAACCAGATCAACTGGGTTATGGAAATCGAGGTGAGGCCGTGAGCGGCTCAAAAGTGATATTTTTTATTCGATAAATGCAATCCACAGCCCACCCGACGAGTCCGGCAACGACGAGTCCGGCAACGACGAGTCCGGCAACGACGAGTCCGGCAACGACGAGTCCGGCAACGACGAGTCCGGCAACGACGAGTCCGGCAATGCAGGAATTGCCGGCGCTGCATTCGGTTATTCGGGATAGGCTTCTGAGTTACGAATCCTTCGCCTCTCTCGACGCCGCGCTGCAGCGATCAATCGTTCTCACATTCTACCCAGTTGTCATCGGAGCGATCCGTAAGGCCGGCGAGAAACCGATTGTTAACGATCTCTCAACGAGTCTTGCCATCGACGCCATGACTATCCGTCTGTACGATTCGTTTGGTGGCGCCATACACCAGGTAAATGCGGATAACGCCTTCATAATACTGGCGAGATGCGTCGAAGAGACCAAAAAGCGATTCTCCGTCAAGCTGAACGAAGAGAATGATGCCACCATACGACCCAATTGCGACAAGCGATGCCTGAAATGCAGGCAAAAACAGGTCCACTTCCATGCCGTGCAGACCCGCGCGAGCGATGAAGCCTCCACCATTTTCTACGAATGCTTGCTATGCGGAAAGAAGTGGTCCGGCGATTGAAACCCAGCATTGCAAGTACCCTTATTTTTTTCTCCGTCGAAACTATGGCACACAAGATTGGAGACGAATTCGTCCGGTATATTGATATCGTCACCGAACCGCGGGATCTGATGACGGACGGGGGCATCGATCCGATGTCATCCATGGCACCACGGACCCCGGAACGAATCAATGGCATATCATTGGCGCTTTACGACCATCAGCGACTGGCACTGCAGCCGATGATTACACTCGGTGACAAGGGAATAATTAAGTGCCTCCTTCCTCCGTTCCGCTGCGTCTCGAAGGGCATCACCGATCTATTTGACGACACACCGAGAAAGATGGGGATATTCGAGACTGACGCGCTGTTCCTGCATCTTCCTGTCGGCTCGGGGAAAACGTTGATCATCCTTGCCCTCGTTGCGAACTCCCGAGTGCCGAAGAAGCGACAAATCATTGTGGGAGTAGATTTCGCTCACGCATATCTGTTCTCAACTCCCTCCGAGATGGCCGAATTCCCTCGTCACGACGCCACAAAGTTTTCGTTGATCGGCGATGCTCCGTGGTTTTTCTCGAACGAGGGACCGGTCTTCCCGTCGGTCACCCCAAAGATAGTCGAGCGTATACCAGTGCTGGACGCCGACATCATCCCCACCAACCTATTCATCGTCGGCCCGCATCTACTGGGGCAAATGCGCGGCTATTGCGAGACGCAAGTTACGTATCCGTGGCTCATAATCGATGACTTGAAGGGCTTGTCCGCCTTCTTGGTCGACGCCTGCATCAGCATCGACGAGACTTTCGGGAAGTACCACCTGATCATCCTTCCGGCGAAGACGTTCTCCCGCAGCGACACACTGATGATCGAGACGATCTCCAATAGACGGAAGAAAGAATTGAATACGCAGCAGCGCGACAGCGCATCCATCGGAAGGATTCAGAAGATGCTGGCTATGCTGCTCGCTCGTCAGCGTACCATTCCAACGACGGACTTTCTCGTCGCCTTCTGCGGGGCCTTCACAAATACGAAGGTGTTTGCCAGAATGATCTTCGATGACTACGACACGCTGCACCTACAGAGTGCAGGCAAGCCACCGGCACTGAATTATATATTTGTGTCAGGGACGTCAATGGTGCAGCCCGGCAACCAGTTTGGGTTTCCTTCTCGTCCATCAACGCAGCTGTATGCAAGGCGGGCTATGTCCATCGCCGTGGATCCAAACCAAGTTGTAGCGCATATTGGACTCGCTCCTCCAGACGAACAGGCCGTATTGTGCATCGAGGGGGTGGCGAAAAGGTTGTTTATCCATCTCTGCAAGGTGTCTGCGGCCTATATCGGGTGCTATCGCGACCTCACCTGCCAGCGGTTCAAACTGGATCCGTTCGCAAACCTGCCGGAGCAATATCGCCGAACGGCAAGCCCGCTCGAAACGGTCATAAAGCAGATTCAGGCAGCTCTCAACAACGATTCGATCAGCACCGTATTCGAGTTGCTATTGGTTTTGCATCGCTGCGGAGCAGAAGTCGGCTTTCCGATATTGCCGGAGCAGTATGTTGTCGAACGGAATGCAAAGATTTTCACGTTCGGGGCGCTCGGTGCCATACTTTATCGGAAGATTTACAGTGAGCGGATGCGTACGAACATCGCTCTCCTATCTCTCGAGAGTCTCGAAAGAACGCTGCGGGAACAGAAAATGCCCTATGAGACGCGATATGCTATAGCCGCAACGAAGAATTTTGTGACATCCTTCGCGTATCCGCCGTGCACCATACCGTTCAAGGAAGTCACCAGCGTTGCCATGGAGCCCCAGTTTGCTCTCTCCCACATCGTAATGGGGAAACTGCCTTCAGGAAAGCAGGTTGACGACGGAGTGATTCGCTCTATATGGGAGTTCGTGCAGCCAAAACCCGGAGTGATGCAGCTACCACAGTATTTGGAGTTCATCTGGGCGGGAAAGAATTTTGGTAACATCGCGATCGACTCCGAGAGTCTTCTGAAGTCGATCATGGCGTCGAAGGACGTGCTGATCGGAATTTCCAGCACGATCGCCAACATCATGGCTTCTCCTCAGGTACAGGAAGCGCTGGTAAGCAAATGCATTGCATGCAATAAGATTCCGCGTATTCCCATCCTAATTACATGCTGCAGTACCATCTGTTGCTACGACTGCTTGGCCAGAGTAATGATTTCTGCGTTCGACGGTATATGCTGCAGTATCTGCAAGCGCCGTCCGGAACCGACGGAGTGTTTCGCCCTACCATTGTATGCGGAAGAAGTAGTCACCCTTTCGAGCATCGCAGCCACGTTTCAGAACATCCAGGCTGTCAAGGAAGCCTCCGATGCTTGCGACACGCCGCATAGCCGACTCGTCGAACTATCGAAACTCAATCAATTCTACTTTCCGTTGTGCGGCGCCATCGTTGGACCTTCGCTTCCGAAAGGATCGGCCACGGCAGGCTTTCCGTCAACGTACAAGGCAGTCACGCTGGATAAGCTGGAGTCACTCAAAGTGGCCGTCGAAAGATTGTTGGAGCATCGCCTGAAGCCCCTTAGGGTGCTATTGTACCACAACTATGCCGACGTCAACGCCTCCATCATAGAGGTTTTGAAGCCATACAACGTGACGGTACGCACTTTCACCCCTACCGACACGAAGCTATACCGTACTTCGCCGGAGCACATCGTCATCATAGCCAACGACTTGCCCCAGATTTGTGGGTTCAATATGGAATATCTCGACGCCGTGGTGTTCTACTCCCCGCCGGAAAACAAAGAGGAGAAGACACAGATCGTCTGCCGCGGCCAGCGGCTCGGCCGCGACATAAAGCACAAACTTATCGTGCTAACATTGTTCTACCAGCGCGAGTTGGCCAACGCGAAATACCAGATTCCGACCGTGAACGATCTTCCGTTGTGGAAGAATAATGCGCCCAACGCGAGGATTCCAACGAATTCTTCGCCTCCCAAGTCGCCTGGCATCGGAAAACCCGTGTTTCCAGATCAGTCGAGTAACTTTGATGACTCTGCCCCACAGCCCATCGCCCCACAGCCCATCGCCCCACAGCCCATCGCCCCACAGCCCATCGCCCAGCAGTCAACCGTTACAGACGTGCCGCAAGAATCGTTGGATCTTGACGATGCGACGAACGAGGAATATGATCACGAAGAAGTTCCGCCATGCATGGATGGCCCCCTGAAGCCCGCTGAGCCAGGGCTGCAGGCGATACAGACTCTTCCGACATCTCCGGTAATCCATCCCGAAGAATCGGTGCATTGGGAGTCAATTCCGCCTGTCGATGCAACGCAGATCGCTTCGGCAGGTATCGCATCAGGCGTCGCATCAACCCTTGCGGGGGCGGAACGCCTGTCAAGCGTCACATCGAACATTGCATCACCGATTCCCCCGTCGATGGCGCCAACTGGCACCGGTTCCACCCAGAAACGAACGATCATCAAACGTAGAAAACCGAAACCCGTGGATGGCGCTAGCACGAAATGAGCAAAAAGAACGTTCGACGTCCGCTCACTCCGCACTGATAAACCGTATCGGAGTGCCCAGGTATGTGTTGACCCAGGCCTCCAGCAATCTTTTTACCATCGTTCCTTTTTCCGCTAGCAGAGTCGTGGCTACGACGAACGAAGGACCGAACGGATGGTAGGCCAGCATGAAGCCGAGATGGTCCAGCGGAAACTTTGGCGGATCGACGACTTGCGGCACGTGGTGGGTGTTACGGAATGTGTGCCGAAGCATCTTGCTTTCCCACAACTTCATCAGCATCGTCGATGGTAGGTCCTGGAATCCTTCGATTTGCGGAAGATACTGCATGGCCAAAGCTAGGCGGGACTCGTTGCCCTCTGCATTGTCGTCGTCGTTGAAGTACATCATATCGTCCTTGGCGTCGCGGATGGATGTACCGATCTTGAAGCATGCCGTCCTATCGAGAAGCATCAGCAACCGAATATCGGATATATCCTTCTTCTCCTCACGCGCCCGCTCAGCGACCTTCTCGAATACCGCCTTCATATCTTTGAGGTCGGCGAGCGAATCCACATGAAAGACGACCGAAACTCCGCGCAGCACTGCATCCGGAATCTTCTCCTGAGTGAGCACATCGCTGCCGGCGGCCTGCTTTGCATAGAATGCGACGGGAATATCGTCGTCGCCAGATTCTGAAATTTTCCGTAGGAAGCGCATGAGTGACTCGAAATCATTCTTGTAGGTCCCGTAATGGATTATGAAACATGGGGCATCCCTGAGGTGGCCTTCGATTTCTTGCCGTGTCTTGCCAACGTTGGCGACGCTAGCCACGTTGTTCGGAGTAGTTGCATCGGAGCCGTCTATAGTTTCTCGTTGCGAGACATTGAGTGTCAGAATGGCGCGCCCTCCGATAGCATTGGGAACTCCACTTTTCGATAGATCCCGCGATACCACTTCCCGAATTCCGCCCATTCCGGTTATGGGGGCGCCCCGTTCCTCTGCCCCGAAGTCAAATAATGATTCTGCCATGGCTGCGATTCACTATATCTATTTTCCGCAGCGCAAAAAACGAATGGGCGAAATCTTCCCGAATAAGGGTGACGAACCAGGCGACAGCAAAAAGACGGCGATGAGCGGCGAGGAGGGGAGTTACAGAATTACGGGCGATCTTCGAGTCGACGGAGACACCAGATTCGACGGGACCGTAACGCTGGGTACGGTATCGATTCTCGATGTGTTCGAGAGCGAAGTTTACACATTGGGCGACCCAATTCTCCGTCTGAACACTCTTTTCGCCGGGGCATACGTGGAAGGAGCTGGTGTCGCGGTTGCTAGAGGCGGCGTTTTGCCCGACGCTCGCATATTCTTCATCGAGAATCCAGAAAGAACACTGCTGGAGTGGCGTGCTGGTCTGGAAACAGATATGCTGCGCCTGGCTAGAATAGCCGACGATGCGCTCGGCGGAAGAGCGATGTACTGGGATGTGGCGGCTTCCGCGCTTGGGTCATACGCGGCTATGAGTCTCGGAGTCGATGCTATCACCACGTCCACCCCCATTCAAACGCGTATATCCACCGGAGGAGGAAACGGCTACATTCGGCACGACGATGGGTTGTCATCCACATTTTCCGTCGAACGCTCGACTGCTGGGGTCAGGGACGCCGGAATCGATATTGGGTTCGATGCATACACTCTGGAGGGAGTGGATTTTACTGGGTTGCCACAGATTTGTGGTGACGGGGCACTCATGTTTCTCGTCGTTAACCAGGCGTCGCCGAGAAATCTGTATGTGTTCGACGGAGGATGCAACCTTGGAATGGATACCGATAATGCATCGCTAATCCGCACGGGCGCCAACGAGATCAGAATTGAGGGAGTGGTTAACGTGGGGCTGCGGGCCGGAACAACCGGTAACGACCAACTTCTCGTTGCCGCCGACAAAGTAGAGGCAACAGTTGACGTCGACTACGGGGCGCAAAAGCTGACGGGACTCGATGCTTCGATAACCGCGGTCGGAACCGAAGCCATCACATTCGAATTCAATGCCGGATTCGTGAGCTATCCAGTCTTTGCTGGCTCCGATACGATAACCTACGATGGGGTAACGTCGACAATATCCGCCGCTCAAGTGTCGGCGAGAATGTCTTATGAGGTACGGGCAGACCACACCATTCTCGTCGGCAGTGGCGCCCCATACACGGTATACATTCCGATCAACATCGGAGACGACATGATCAATATCCGCGGTATGCATGGGGTCGTACGAAAAATGAATGGGGCGGTTGTCGAAAGAGTATATGGCATACCTCCCGGCGATATGTCGATAGAAGAACCATTTGACGTGGACCCGCCAGCCATCACCGCCCTGAAACTCGCCGGCTTCCAGTTATTGTCGGTTAGAATGATGTCGGTAACGGGTGAATGGTCCATATTGGTTACCATCGACGCCGGAAACGCCCTATTGCATGCGCCATGAGGGCAAAAAATTATTTTTGTGCTCACAGCAGGTTGAGCAAGAGTGATGTGGCGAAGCGACGAGAGGACCCATTCGGATTGAGTAGTTCATTCGACACCGTCTGCGCCGTAAAATTTCTGGACCCGATAGCGCGCACTATCATATCGTGCAGCCTGGGAATTTTGACGCCGCGCGTGTCGCGTCCGACGGGCGAGCTTTCTTCAGACGAGTCGCCGTCGTATGGGTTTTCCGAATGGTAACTCAGCACCATCTTAGACAAACTATCAGCCTTCGCAACAGCTTTTTCGAGCAACGGCTGGAAATGCGGGAGGAAACGGAGAAATGTGGCTCGCTCGGCCGAAGGAGCGTAGATGAGATCCAGAAGAGTGGAGCGGAGGGGAACGGCTTTTCCGATGTACCGCTCGATGAAAACGTAGAGCGGCGACTTGATGATTACGTTGGTGTTTGGGAATGTGACAGCCGCATTCTTGCTCCGCAGGATGACGCCGAAGAAATCGCCGCTGGCATGCAGCGAGTTCGACGATAATTCGCATAGCTCCTTAATATTATTACGGAGCATATGGATTATCTGATCGTTTTCGAGAGCAGCCGGTAGCTTTTCCGTCAGCAGGGTTCCAACCCGCGAGCCAGTTGCGTCGGAAGATCTGGCGTACTCCTTCAAGACTCTGTTGCGCAGATCCGACATCTCGACGATGGAAGTGCCGACCTTCGGTTTCACGATGGTTCCCCGCAAGACCCGATTTCCCGTTGGTGAGCAGGTATCGATGTACACCGACGCGTCGTGATAGGTGGGCGGCATCGAGACCCCGATGGAACCGTGGATGCGCGCTCCGGTATCGTTATGATAAGTCGAAACGTGCCATAGTTTCGTCTTGAAGCCCCCGTAGGCGAAGAGATGCACATCGCGGTGGTACAGAACGAAGCCATAGGTGTAGCGCGTAGTAAGCTTCTTCGTCAGCGCGTCGAATGCTGACTCGTGGGCGTCGGTGCCAAGTTTGAGAGCCTGGTGGGCGGCTTCCTCGAATGCATCCGCAAACGAAGGACCATCTTTCCGCATTGACGTGTTGCCCACATCGGCCATCCTCTTCGTGGCGAGATGCCATTTGTCGTCGAGAAAGTAGAGCCAGCACACGGTACCGAACAGAATCGGCTCCACCCGATAGTGCCCGATGGCTGCATTGTCCAGAACTTCGTTCAGTTCCAACGGATTGTACAACTCCTGCGTCCCATACGCTAGCACCACCGGTAGGGACTGTGCATCGAGAGACATGATCGTGTTAGCCAGTCCCTTCCAGTTAGGGAGCGGTGGGCACGAGCCTTTTGGCACATGTATCGAATAGAGACCGTCCTGATTTCTGAAACGGAGTCCCACTCGCACTATCCCATTTTCGAATGCGGCTCTCCGTTTCGTAAGATCGGATATGCTCTGCAACTGGTCTCTGAACAGTTTCAGCACCTCGTAAGTCGAGTGTATCGGCACCGACGGACTGAATGTGGCCATAAACGCTGGCACGGTACCGAGCAATGTAGGGCTGCGCGCCGACGACGAAGGAATTGGTGACGAAGGCGGCGAAAGCAACGAAGGTGGCGAAAGCGACGAAGGTGACATCATGCTCGGGACTGGAAAAATCGGTGACGCTAGATCGGCTGTTGGGGATGGAGGGCTCGGAATTGCGGAGGATGGGCTGGGAATGGTATAACTCAGCATCGGAGCATTCGGCAATGCGGGACTCGGAGCATTCGGCAATGCGGGACTCGGAGCATTCGGCAATGCGGGACTCGGAGCATTCG
>Ga0209000_1002208_pt1 | contig 10951 bp, 13 predicted proteins | sample RifGroD2_FD_183998 | JGI IMG/M metagenome (GOLD analysis project Ga0209000, IMG submission 183998) | Groundwater microbial communities from Rifle, Colorado, USA - Groundwater D2 (SPAdes) (version 2) | ecosystem: Environmental > Aquatic > Deep subsurface > Groundwater | place: Rifle, Colorado...
AGAGTACGCACTCCACCTATATCGAAACACCCGACTCCAAGATCGAAGCCCAGCTTGCGAAAACCTATGCTACGGATCACCCCATCCTCTTCCTGCTTCGGCAAAACGGTAGCGAGGATAAGGATTGGCGCGGAACCCCATTCTATTGGCCCGTGATTCGTGCCCAAACTCACACGCCGCACGCCATTTACACCGCAGAAATTATCAGGTAGCCAGAGAAGGAAAAAAGTGGACAGATTTATTATACAGGCAGAAAGAACCAAGGATAGGAGGCAGTTATGATTTCCGGTGAACAGATACAACAGGCCGTAAAGCGGCTGGTCGTGGCGGCCAAACCGAGCAAGATCATCTTGTTCGGTTCCTACGCGCGTGGCGATGCGACCGAAGATTCCGATCTGGATTTGATGGTGATCGAGCAAGAGGTGGTCAATAAATTTGACGAAATGGTGCGCTTGCGGAATGTGATGGGGGATATGGGGGTGGGCGTGGACTTGCTGGTGTATTCCGACGGCGAGGCTTCCCGCCGCAGCCAGGTACCGGGAACAGTTTTGTACCGGGCATTCAAAGAAGGCAGGGTGATGTATGACGCCCGCTATTGAGGAAGCCCGCCGTTATTTGCAACTGGCGGATGATGATGCGGCGGCATTTCGCGGTTTGTTGAAATTGCCCGAAGTGAAGTTCCGTCTGGCCTGTTTTCATGCGCAGCAGTCGGTGGAAAAATTGATGAAGGCGGTGCTGATTTTTCATGGCATTGACTATCAACGTACCCATGATTTGCACACTCTCGCGTCGTTATTGTTGAAACATGGAATTACGCCCCCTTGTTCTCCAGAAGAATTGACGCGGCTCAATCCGTTTGCGGTGACGTTCCGTTATGACGATACCGACATTCCGCTTATTCAGGATGCGGTGGTGGAAAAAATGGTGGACACCATGCGTCGCTGGGCGGGCGATCTAGTGAAATGAAATTAAACAAGGGTATGCTTTGATTATATATGTACTGGTATATCCGGCAAGCATCGCGTCAGCTTCACCAAACCTCTCTGGTTACGGCTTGTTGGCTTGTGCCATAATTGCAACATCTTTCGAAGGGAGTAAACAATATGGATGACAACAAAAGCAAGGCACTCGCGGCGGCATTGAGCCAGATCGAGAAACAGTTCGGCAAGGGCTCGATCATGCGCCTCGGCGAGCATGAAGTGGCGCGCGATATCCAGGTCGTTTCCACCGGCTCGCTGGGTCTGGACATCGCGCTCGGCGTCGGCGGTCTGCCGCGCGGCCGCGTGGTGGAAATCTACGGACCGGAATCTTCCGGCAAGACCACGTTGACCTTGCAGGTGATCGCGGAGATGCAGAAGCTGGGCGGCACGGCGGCATTCATCGACGCGGAGCACGCGCTCGACCCGCAGTATGCGCAGAAGCTCGGCGTGAAGGTGGAAGACCTGCTGATCTCGCAGCCGGACAACGGCGAACAGGCGCTGGAAATCGCCGACATGCTGGTGCGTTCTGCCTCGGTGGATGTGGTGGTGATCGATTCGGTTGCCGCATTGACGCCGAAGGCGGAGATCGAGGGCGAGATGGGCGACGCGCAGATGGGGCTGCATGCGCGCCTGATGTCGCAGGCGTTGCGCAAGTTGACCGCCAACATCAAGCGCTCCAATACACTGGTCATTTTCATCAACCAGATGCGCATGAAGATCGGCGTGATGTTCGGCAACCCGGAAACCACCACCGGCGGCAACGCGCTCAAGTTCTACGCGTCGGTGCGTCTCGACATTCGCCGCATCGGTGCGATCAAGAAGGGCGATGAAGTGATCGGCAACGAGACGCGCGTCAAGGTGGTGAAGAATAAGGTCGCGCCGCCGTTCCGCGAAGCATTCTTCGACATTTTGTACGGCGAAGGCATTTCGCGCGAGGGCGAGATCATCGAACTGGGCGTGCAGCACAAGCTGGTGGAAAAATCCGGCGCCTGGTATGCCTACAAGGGTGACAAGATCGGCCAAGGCAAGGATAACGCGCGCGAATACCTGCGCGAGCACCCGGAAGTCGCCTTTGAAATCGAAAACAGGGTGCGCGAAGCGCTCGGCATCGCGTTGCTCGATGCGGGCGAAAAAGCCAAGGCCAAGGCGGGCGCCAAGGTAAGCGCCAAATCCGGTGGTGAGGAAAAAGCCTGAAATAAGTTTACGCGCGCGCGCCCTGCAATACCTGGCGCGTCGCGAATACAGCCGCGCCGAACTGCGCGGCAAGCTGTTGCCGTATGCCCAGACGAATGAAGATCCCAGCCAGCCGGAGAATCTGGATGCGCTGCTGGATGACCTGACCGCCCGCGGCTGGTTGTCCGACGCACGCGCCGCCACGCAGCTGCTGCGTGCCAAGCGCAGCCGTTTCGGCACTCAACGTATCGCCCATGATTTGCGCCAAAAGGGCATCTCGGAAGAATTGGTCAGTGCCTCATTGCCCGCATTGAAGGAAAGCGAATTGGAAGCCGCACGCAGTGTGTGGCAAAGGAAGTTTGGCGCACTGCCGCAGGATGCCGGGGAAAAAGCCAGGCAGGCGCGCTTCCTGCAATCGCGCGGGTTTGCACTGGAGGTGATTTTCAAGGTGTTGCGGAGCCCGGATGTGGAGGATTGACGGTGCCGGGCTTGCGCACCACGTTGGTGCAAAACTGCGGTATGGTGGCAATAAAGCGCACCATTTTTTTGCATAATGCGCTTGCTGGTTAGTGCCTCCATGATTTATCCATAACTATCAATTCACTGGCGTTGTGGAACACATCTTGCGTGTTCACATTCCTTATTATGGTTCTTAATTAAAGGAGTGGGTATGGAAGACCTGAAGTCTGGCAATGATGTCTTGTTCGTGCTGCTTGGCGCAATCATGGTGCTGGCGATGCACGCGGGCTTTGCTTTTCTGGAACTGGGCACGGTGCGCAAGAAAAACCAGGTGAACGCGCTGGTCAAGATTCTGGCTGATTTCGCAGTTTCCACCCTGGCGTATTTCTTCATCGGCTACGTCATCGCCTATGGGGTGAATTTTTTCACCAGTGCGGAACAGCTTGCGCAAAAAAGCGGCTATGAACTGGTGAAGTTTTTCTTCCTGTTGACCTTCGCCGCCGCAATTCCCGCCATCGTTTCCGGCGGCATTGCCGAGCGCGCCCGCTTCAATCCGCAACTGGCCGCTACCTTCATGCTGGTCGGCTTTATCTATCCGATCTTCGAGGGCATCGCCTGGAACGGCCGTCTCGGTGTGCAGGAATGGCTGACCGCGGCATTTGGCGCACCGTTCCACGACTTCGCCGGTTCGGTGGTGGTGCATGCGGTCGGCGGCTGGATCGGTCTGGCGGCGGTGCTGTTGCTCGGCGCGCGGCACGGACGTTACAGCAAGGAAGGGCGCATCGCCGCGCATCCGCCTTCCAGCATTCCGTTCCTCGCGTTGGGCGCGTGGATACTCACCGTCGGCTGGTTCGGTTTCAACGTCATGTCGGCGCAGGAAATCGGCAAAATCAGCGGCCTGGTCGCGGTCAACTCGCTGATGGCGATGGTGGGCGGCACACTGGCTGCGCTGTGGATGGGCAAGAACGACCCCGGCTTTGTGCATAACGGCCCGCTGGCCGGTCTGGTGGCGATATGCGCCGGTTCCGATTTGATGCACCCGATTGGTGCGCTATTGACTGGCGGCATCGCAGGAGGATTGTTTGTGGTGATGTTCACCCTGACGCAAAACCGCTGGAAGATCGACGACGTGCTCGGCGTATGGCCGCTGCACGGCCTGTGCGGCGCATGGGGCGGCATTGCCGCCGGCATCTTCGGCCTGAAGGCATTCGGTGGTCTGGGTGGCGTGAGCTTCATGGCGCAACTGTGCGGTACCTTGCTCGGCGTGGTGATTGCCTTCGCGGGCGGCTATGCGGTGTACAGCGCATTGAAAAAACTGACCGGTATCCGGCTGGATGCGGAAGAGGAATTCAACGGCGCGGACTTGAGCATCCACAGAATCACTGCCACGCCCGAAAGAGAATCTGGCTGGTAGAGGTGCGCCCCCAGAGCCGGGCAGGTCAAAAGCTCGCGGCAAAACCACCAAATTCCTTGACGCATAAGCTCATTTCGCTATAATGCGCGCCCCTGTGAGGCTGATTGGCAGCCTCACATACCTTGCTCCACCGCATACGCAGTGTTAATTCCACGTCCTCTTCAGAGACCGCGGATTACCTGACTTAGTTATGGCGGGGGGCTGTTAACCATAAGGAGATGTAATGCGACATTACGAAATCGTGTTTATCGTGCATCCCGATCAGAGCGAGCAAGTGCCCGCGATGATTGAGCGTTACCGCACGCTGGTCACTTCCAAGGGCGGGCAAATCCACCGCCTGGAAGACTGGGGCCGCCGTCAACTGGCTTACCCGATCCAAAAAATCCACAAGGCACACTACGTGCTGATGAATATCGAATGTAACCAGGAAACCCTGGAAGAGATGGAGCACGCATTCCGCTTCAACGATGCCGTGCTGCGCCATCTGACCGTCAAGACCAAGGCGGCTATCATTGAACCGTCTGCGATGATGAAGGAAGAAAAATCCCGGTCTGTGCCGACGCCGACGGAAGTCGCCGCTGTTGCGGCTCCGGCTGAAGAAGGCGCGGCAGCCTAATATTGGCGCGTAACCAGGTTGTCATCAGCGGCGAGTTGATCGCGCTGGAAGGTTTGCGGTATACCCCCGGCGGAGTGGCGAGAGTGGCACTGACATTGAGTCATGCGTCGCAACAGCCCGAAGCAAATGGCATACGGCAGGTGCAGTGTGAAGTGAATGCACTGGCATTTGCCGGGGTGGCTGAAAAGGCCGCCCAGTTTGGCGTGGGGCAGACTGTCAAGGTACGCGGTTTTTTAGCTCGGCAAAGTATCCGCAGCCGGCAACTGGTTTTGCACATTAACGACATTATTTTGGAATAAGGAAACATCATGGCTCGTCCAGACAAAAAGAAAGATGACAAGAACAAACGTTCTTCCCGCAACAATCTGTTCAAGCGCCGCAAGTTCTGCCGCTTCACGGTCGACAAGATCGCCGAAGTGGATTACAAGGACGTGAACATCCTCAAGGAATTCATTTCCGAGAACGGCAAGCTGATTCCGGCTCGTATTACCGGCACCAAGACACGCTATCAGCGTCAATTGAGCACTGCCGTGAAGCGCGCGCGTTTCCTGGCATTGATGCCTTACACTGATTTGCACTAAGGAGACCGGACATGCAAATAATACTGATGGAGAAAGTGACCAACGTCGGTCAATTGGGCGATGTGGTCAAGGTCAAGAATGGCTATGCCCGCAATTTCCTGATCCCGCAAGGTAAAGCCAAGCGCGCAACGGCCGCCAATATGGCTGAGTTTGAAGCGCGTCGCACCGAACTCGAAGCGGCCGACAAGGCTAAATTGGCTGAAGCGCAGGCGCGCGGCGAGAAGCTGGCCGGCTTGACGGTGCAAATCGTGCAAAAGGCCGGCGTGGACGGCAAGCTGTTTGGTTCCGTTACCAATGCCGACATCGTTGCGGCATTGGCAGCACAGGGTTTTGAAGTCGAGAAGGCTCAGGTGCGTATGCCGGTCGGTCATCTCAAGCAAGTCGGCGATCATCCTGTCAGCATCGCGCTGCATACCGATGTGGCGGTGGACATCACTGTTTCGGTGCTCGGCGAACAGTAATCCGCCGTTGTATCAAGGCAATACAAACAAGGACTGGCAACAGTCCTTTTTTGTTTCCATAATTCCGACCGGGACGGGTAAAATGTCTCTCGCCTGATGGCAGCCAATCGGTTTATCAAATGCAAAACTTTTCCAGCCCGGACACCCAACTCGACCAGATCAAATTGCCGCCCCATTCGGTGGAGGCCGAGCAATCGGTATTGGGGGGGCTGCTGCTTGAAACTAGCGCGCTGGACAAGATTGCCGATTTGATGACCGCTGATGATTTCTACCGCCATGAGCATCGCCTGATCTACCGTCAGATCGTGCGTCTGAGCGAACTGGCCAAACCGGTGGACGTGATTACCGTGGCCGAGGCGCTGGAGATTGCCGGCGAACTGGACAAGGTTGGCGGCTTGCCGTACCTGGGCAGCCTGGCGCAGAACGTGCCGTCCGCGGCCAACATCCGCCGCTATGGCGAGATCGTGCGCGAGCGTTCCATCATGCGCAAACTGGCAGAGGTTGGCACCGATATTTCCAGCAGCGCCTACAACCCGACCGGACGCGATGCCGCGCAGTTGCTCGATGAAGCGGAAAGCAAAGTGTTCGAAATTGCCGAGGCGGGATCGCGCGGCAAACAGGGATTCATACCCATGCCGCCGCTGTTGACCCAAGTGGTGGAACGCATCGAGACGTTATATGGCCGCGACAACAGCAGCGATGTAACCGGCATCGCTACCGGCTTTACCGATCTGGATCGCATGACCTCCGGCTTGCAGCCGGGAGACTTGGTCATCGTGGCAGGACGCCCGAGCATGGGCAAGACCGCATTTTCCATCAACATCGCCGAGAATGTCGCATTGGACAGCAGGCTGCCGGTGGCAATTTTCAGCATGGAAATGGGCGCCACGCAACTGGCGATGCGCATGCTCGGTTCGGTGGGAAAGCTCAACCAGCATGATTTGCGCACCGGGCGCCTGCAGGATGACGATTGGGGACACCTGACCCACGCGCTCGGCAAGCTCAACGACGCGCCGATTCACATTGACGAAAGCGCCGCGCTGACTGCGCTCGAGGTGCGCGCCCGGTCGCGCCGCCTGCATCGCCAGAACGGCGGTCTGGGGCTTATCGTGGTGGACTACATACAATTGATGAGCTCGAATGCGGGCAAAGCCAGCGAGAACCGCGCCACGGAAATCTCGGAGATTTCCCGTTCCCTGAAGTCGCTGGCGAAGGAATTGCATGTGCCGGTGGTTGCATTGTCGCAGTTGAACCGCAGCCTGGAGCAGCGCCCCAACAAGCGCCCGGTGATGTCCGATTTGCGCGAATCCGGCGCAATCGAACAGGATGCCGACCTGATCCTGTTCATCTATCGCGATGAGGTTTACAACAGCGATTCAGCCGACAAGGGCAAAGCCGAGATCATTATCGGCAAGCAGCGCAACGGACCGATCGGCAAGGTGGAGCTGGCCTTCCGCGGCGAGTACACGCGCTTCGATAATCTGGCTGCCGGCAGCTACTGATCTGAGTGTCGTTCGGCGCCAGGCGCAGGAATCGCATCATCCGAGGCACATCCTATCCTTCGTGGAGGTGATTCATGCGTGTCGCAATCATCGGTTCCGGGCCTGCCGGTTTCTACGCTGCGGAGGCGTTGCTCAAACGCACCGACACGGTCGTGCATGTCGATATGTTCGACCGCCTTCCCACTCCGTACGGACTGGTGCGCGGAGGCGTCGCACCGGACCATCAGAGCATTAAAACAGTCACACGCGTTTTCGAAAAAACTGCCGCGCGTCCCACCTTCAGGTTTCTGGGCAATGTGTGCCTCGGGCGCGACGTGACGGTGGAGGAGTTGCGCCGGCACTACCACCAGATCGTCTACGCAGTGGGCAACGAGGCCGACCGCCGTCTCGGCATTCCGGGGGAAGGCATATCACGCTGCACGCCGGTGGCAGTGTTTATCGGCTGGTACAACGGGCATCCCGACTACCGCCAGGCGAAAATCGATTTGTCGGTGTCGCGCGTTGCCGTGGTGGGCAACGGCAACACCGCTATCGATGCGGCCCGAATTCTGCTGCGCACGCCCGACGAACTCGAAAAGACCGACATTGCTGAATACGCGCTGGAGGCGCTGCGCAACAGCCAGGTGCGCGAGGTGTTCATACTCGGGCGGCGCGGGCCGGAGCAGGCCTCGTTTACGCCGCCCGAACTCAAGGAATTCGGCGAGATGGAAGATGTCGATCCGGTTGTCGCGCCAGGCGAGCTTGCGGGCTGCGTTATTCCGGAATCTGCGGGCAGCTCGCAGCAGGAAAAAAACCTGAAGATTCTCCAATCCTTCGCCGCACGGCAGCCCGGTGCAAAAGCGAAGAAGCTCCACCTGCGTTTTCTCGTCTCGCCGACCGAGGTGGTTGCAGACGCATCCGGCAATGTGGCCGGCCTGGTGCTCGAGAAGAACCGCCTCGAGGTTCAACCGGACGGCACGGTCAGCGCGCGCGGCACCGGTAAGATCGAGATTCTCGATGTTGGCATGGTGCTGACTGCGATCGGTTTTGCCGCCGAGCGGATTGCCGGTGTTCCCTACGACGAAAAAGCGCAGGTTATCTCCAACGAAGACGGGCGCGTCGTCGATTCCGCCAGCCGCAGCGTGATTGCCAACGAATACGTCGTCGGCTGGGCGCGCACCGGGCCGCGTGGACTCATCGGGGCGCACAAGGGCGCGTCTGCACATGTCGTCGAGCACATGATCGCCGATGGCGCCGGGCTAGAGGCGCGGGAGCTGCCGGAGCGCGAAGCGATCGACCTGCTGCTGCGCCAGCGCGGCGTGCAGATCGTCTCCTTTGACGACTGGAAGCGGCTCGATGACGTCGAGGTGACGCGCGGGAAACGGCGCGGCGCTCCCCGCGACAAGATTGCCGACGTCGAGGTGATGCTCGCGGCGCTTGCCCAGCGTTGACAGGAAAAGAATTCGAGCCACTTTAAATTCGTCTGGTTTCCCTGAAGCAGGCGCCGGTAAGCGGCAGGAATGTGCGGCGGGTTTAGCTGATCGATTTAAGGCTGACGTTCATCAGACAAAAAGCATCTGGATTCCGGTTCATTCGACCTCATCTGCTGTCTGCAGGCGATCGGTGTAGCGCCCGTAAAACCACTTCATGATAAAGGGCGGTAACAATGTAGTGAGCGCAATAACAATCACCATCCCCGCGTAAATTTCATTATTGAATATGCCGCTTACTCTTCCCAACTCGGCGAAAATGAGACCGATTTCACCGCGGGGTATCATGGCCATGCCGATCGCCCAACGCACAAGCCATGGCTTCTTGATGAAAAATGCACCAACGAGCTTGCCGGCGATAGCCGCCAGTAACAGCACCAACGAGAAAATCCAGATAAAGGACGAGTTCCAGTCGATCTCGCGCAGATTGAGGGAAAGTCCTACAAACACGAAAAATATCGGCGTAAACAGATGAACGATGGGCTTCATCTGTTCCTCAATGCGTTGCGCAAAATGCTCATCGGTGTGCAGGGCAATACCCAGTGGCAGAAAGAAGCGTCTCGACAGAGCCAAGCCGGCGGCAAAGCCGCCAAGTAACTCAGGTGCTCCCAAGGCATGGGCCAGCCAGGCGAAGAACAATACCAGTGACACGATGCTGGTGGGGATCAGGCCGGGGATTTCGCTGACCGCATCAAAGCGTTTGATGACCAATGAGATCAGTTTGGCGGCCATGGGTGCCAGCACGAAAAATGCACCCACGAAGATCAACACTTTGCCGGCACTGATCAGGCTCACTCCGCCACCGATGGAGAACTCGTAAAGTAACGCTAACAATATCACGCCCAGCACATCGTCCAGTACGGCCGCCCCCAACACAATCTGCCCCTCGGGTGCCTGCTGGCGTTTGAGATCAGACAGTACGCGCACGGTAATGCCGATGCTGGTGGCCGTAAGCGTGCCGCCAATAAACAGCGACACCAGCATGGAGAGGTCGAACACCCAGTAGCCCAGTGTGAAGCCCAGCACCAGCGGCAGCACAAAGCCGATCGTGGCCACCACGAAGGATTCGACGCCGGCACGCACGAGACGTTTGACATCGGTTTCCAAGCCAACCTCGAACAGCAGCAGGATGATGCCAATCTCCGCCATCAGCTTGATAATTTCGAAAGGTTCGATCCAGCCCAGTAAACTCGGCCCCAGTATTACTCCTGCGAATAGCTCGCCGATCACTGACGGCGCCTGCAAGCGTGTCGCCAGTTCCGCAAACACCCGTGCCGTTAGCAGGATGATCAGCAGGGTAAGAAAAAAATCATGGGCTTCCATTGTCGCTCCAGGGTTCAGTACTTGGCTTCTATCGGTTTGCTCAGCAGGTAACCAATGCCTGCCCGAAGGCGGGCGAGCTTCATCTACTCTTCCCGAAGCACGCCATCCAGCAGGTGCAAACGCCGTTGCATCCGTCCTGCCAGTTCGAGGTCATGGGTGACGACGATGAAACTGGTGTTGAATTTTTCATTGAGTTGCTGCATCAGTTCGAACAGGGCTTGCGCGCTGCTGCGGTCGAGGTTACCGGTGGGTTCGTCGGCCAGCACGCAGGCCGGTTCGGTGACCAGCGCACGCGCTACCGCGACGCGCTGGCGCTCGCCGCCGGACAGTTCCGAGGGGTGATGGCGCAGGCGATGCGCCAGCCCGACCTGTTCCAGCATCGCGGCGGCGGGCAGTTCGGCCTCGGTGCGTTTCAGGCCGCGGATCAACAGCGGCATGGCGACGTTTTCCAGCGCGGTAAATTCCGGCAGCAGATGATGAAACTGGTAGACGAAGCCGAGCGCGCGGTTGCGCAATTCGCCGCGTTGCGTCTCGTTCATCTTCTGCACTTCCTGCCCGAGTATCTGCACGCTGCCGCCGCTGACGCTGTCCAGCCCGCCGAGCAGGTGCAGCAGGGTACTCTTGCCCGAGCCGGATGCGCCGACGATGGCGAGGCGCTCGCCGCGCCGCACGTCGAGATTGACGCCCTTGAGCACCGTCACGTCCTCCTTGCCGATGGTGAAGGTCTTGCGCAGCTCGCGGCAGGAAATGACTGCCTCGATCCCCGATCCTCGATCCTCGATCCTGTCATTCATATCGCAGCGCCTCCGCCGGTTGCGTCTTCGACGCGCGGTAGCTCGGATACAGCGTCGCCAGCAGGCTGATCAGGAAGGACAGGGACGCGACCAGCGCGACCTCGTGATAGCGCAGATCGGACGGCAGGTCGGTGATGTAATACACGTCCTTGGCGAGGAACTGCACCCCGAGCAGGTGT
>Ga0209000_1002211_pt1 | contig 10946 bp, 6 predicted proteins | sample RifGroD2_FD_183998 | JGI IMG/M metagenome (GOLD analysis project Ga0209000, IMG submission 183998) | Groundwater microbial communities from Rifle, Colorado, USA - Groundwater D2 (SPAdes) (version 2) | ecosystem: Environmental > Aquatic > Deep subsurface > Groundwater | place: Rifle, Colorado...
GGTCAAGGAGCGGCAGCGTTCTGATATCTACAATTTAATTGAAAAAACCTTCATAGAAACAGGCAAAAAGAGGAAAAACAAAACAAAAAAAGGCAAAAAAAAGATATCCACTTCTTTCTTTCCAGACCGTAACCCGGAACTACTCAAAGTGGATACCAGCTAGCTACCGCGCATTATAGTCGAAACGGCCTCAACGTCAAGCACCCGTTTTTACGCACGCAATTTACCGCATAATTTTAATAATGCTATCATTATTATATTGGCCGCACATATTAAATCGATGAAAATATTTTTGTAATAATACGATATATTATCGAATATAATTAAGGAGATAGAGTAGTTATGAATATGTACGCAAAATTGGTAGCTATACCTTCAATATGTCACCCAAGCACAATTGAGGCTCGATCACTTATCGATTTACAAACACTCTTCCAATATTTATCACAAAGAGAAGATCTATTTCCAGAAGCTCTATCACAATTAGAACTCCTAAAGGGATTACTTAATCCATCCGATCCTGCAAAAGCAATAACAACCATTAGCATATTTACTAATAAACAATTAATAGATCTTCTAACCAAGCTTTTTCGCGCTGAATACCTAAAGCCCGGTCATCTTGCAGGTTATGGAGTATTAGGGAACAAACTCTATATTAGATCCGAAGAAGAATTACTTGCTAACTATAATGAAGAAACCCTAGATGTATTATCTGGAATCGCGAAAATATTTGGCCAGTTAAGGATGATAAAAGAATTAATGAATATGACTAATACACCCGATCCGTGGATTAGAATTCGTGTTCTTGAACAATTAATTATGATTGGAGAAAAAGAAAAGTCCTCTGAACTCGCATTAATCCTTAAAAAAAAATTTCTGGGGAACTATGAAAGCTGTTTTATCAGAAGTAACATTGCAGATTGCCTTCAATCGTTAGGATATTATAAAGAAGCGCTAGAATTATATAGTGATTGTTATGGTGATTACTCACAGGAATATCGTATGGATGATTTTATAAAAAATTGGGATATTTTAAAACAGCTAGTAGCCGGCACATTGGCTAATCCAGAAGAGACCACCATGCCTGATGCTAATAAAATCCTTCTTGATATTGATGAAGTGATGCTTGTTGAAATATTTGCCAGAGCAGGCTTGATACCACAGGTAAACACGATCACAAAATGCATCGTAGTGGACTGTGATGGGACCTTATGGAAGGGTGCAATTGGGGAGGAAGGTATCTCTGGCGTTCACGTGACGGAGCAACATAAGGAATTCCAGCAGCAGCTAAAAATCCTCAAATCTCAGGGAATTCTTCTTGCTATCAATAGTAAAAATGAATTGGCAAATGTACTGCTTGTTCTCAATAATCATCCGGATATGCTGCTTCGTGAAAGCGATTTTGCAAATATTAAAGCTAATTGGGACAACAAAGGTGAAAATATCACAACAATTGCCCATGAATTGAATATCAGTCCAACAAATATGGTATTTATCGATAACAGTTCGCATGAACGGATAGCTGTCCGACATGTGACTCCCAGTGTTACGGTACCGGAAGTATCTGATGACCCTTCTAGTTTGATTCGCGCATTAGCTTCTGCTGTTGTTACTACGGGTGATCCTGTCACACAAGAAGATATGGCTAGAACCGAATTATATCAGAGCCGGGATCGAAGAGAAAAACTCCGGGAGCAGTTGAGTGATCAATCTGACTATTTGTATGCACTTGAAATGAACCTTGCTATTCATGAAGCAGACGATTCTTACGATAGAAAAGCACGTATAGCACAACTATCACAGCGTACTAATCAGTTCAATGTAACAGGAATCCGATATTCTGAGGCAGATATTACTGATATATTAAATAATAAAGACTACAAAGTATTGGCAGTTAATTATTCCGATTGCTTTGATGATAATGGTATTGTTGCAGCAGTCATATTGAAAAAGACTCAAAGCCCTGATATCTGGGAGATAGACAGTTTTTATGTCAGCTGTCGTGCTGCCCATCTGACAATTGAAGCTGCCATCTTGGGATATATTAGTTATAAACATAAGGATATCCGAGTATTAATTGGTACCTATAAAGATACTGGCAGAAACGCACCTGCCAGAGACGTGTATAAAAATTTGGGTTTTCAGAAGGTAAACTCCGATGAACAATCGTCTCGCTGGGAAAATGATATTGCGTCTAATCCTCTTACGATACCTCCTTGGATAACAATTCAAGGGATCAATGATCAGAGTAGTAATGGTGATAAAAACCTACCGCAAGTCCTGCTTGACTTTGTCCGACAACATCCCCCGATTAGTGAGTACAAAAGATGCGACGATGTATGGAGCTTTGACACATCTCGTAATATTCTTTTGCAGAGACAAGAATTTGATATATATGGTTATAGTTCGAATATGCGGTCTATGCAGGATGTTCATATCGTATACTATGAGAAAAAAACCTTATGGGAACATGGGATTCGAGCCTCAGCTGCTGATGTAGTCAGAGCCTGGAAACAGAAATAATTTGGTTGACCACCTTTATGCCTGGTGGGTGTCACAGTAAATGAGTTCTTTTTTGAAAAGGACACTCATAGTGACACAGTCTTATGGGGTCAAGGAGCGGCAGCGTTCTGATATCTACAATTTAATTGAAAAAACCTTCATAGAAACAGGCAAAAAGAGGAAAAACAAAACAAAAAAAGGCAAAAAAAAGATATCCACTTCTTTCTTTCCAGACCGTAACCCGGAACTACTCAAAGTGGATACCAGCTAGCTACCGCGCATTATAGTCGAAACGGACTCAACGTCAAGCACCTGTTTTTGCTTAACCTACTGCATTTATTTCAATTTAATATAATTATTATATTGACCTTATAGCAGCTTAATAAAAGAGTCAACGACCATGCAAAAAAATAACCAGATATCACTATCATTTAGCTTGCTCGCTCTATTCAATAATGCTAGAATTCAAAGGATTAATTATTCGATAAAATTTGATAGCCTTTAAGATTTCACTTCCCCCAAGAAGTTTCCGGGTATTTCATAGCCGAATCAGTAATCAGAAGCTATCAATAAATAAAACATAAAGGATTGCATCTCATGGATCACTCAAGAAAACTAGGTGAAGCTAGCATCGCATCATTACTGCTCAAATTCTCCGTGCCGGCAATCACAGGTATGCTGGTACAAGCGATGTACAATATTGTTGACCGGATCTTTATCGGCAGGGCCGTAGGTTCTATTGGAATTGCAGCTGTAACGGTCGCATTCCCGGTAATGCTGATCATGATGGCATTTGGAATGCTGGTAGGGCTGGGAGCAAACTCACTCATCTCAATTAACCTCGGTGCCGGAAAGAAAGAGGAAGCCGAGAAAATATTGGGTAACGCAGTTATACTGTTTGTTATTATTTCAGCCGGGTTATCTGGTTTTGGTCTATTATTTCTTGATCCGTTACTGAAGTTTTTTGGTGCAAGTGCGGCAGTTCTTCCTTATGCCCGTGCATTTACCTCGGTAATTCTTGTCGGGAGCATATTTCAGAGCTTTTCTTTTGGTATGAACAATTTTATACGGGGAGAAGGTAACCCGAAGATTGCTATGCTGACAATGCTTGTCGGTGCTTTGCTTAATGTTTTATTGTGTCCAATCTTTATCTTTTGGCTTCACATGGGTATTGTCGGTTCGGCGCTTGCCACCGTGAGTGCTCAGATGGTCTCGTCCTTATGGGTAATGTATTATTTCCTTGGAGGCAGCAGCGTTCTGAAGGTCCGAAAGAAAAACCTCAGGCTTGATCGGGTAATTGTACTTAAAATTATTGCTATAGGCTCGGCCCCTTTTTTGATGCAGATTGTTGCGAGTGTGCTTAACGCAGTCATGAATAACCAGCTTTCGATCTATGGCGGTGACACGGCTATTTCGGCTATGGGTATTATTTTTAGTATAATGATCTTGTTCATGATGCCGATATTTGGAATCAACCAGGGAATACAGCCTATCATCGGCTATAATTACGGGGCTAAGAAATTCGACCGGGTTAAACAGACGCTCCAGCTAGGCATCCTTGCGGCATCTGCGCTGACGGTGACGGGCTTTGTTGTGACCAGGTTTTTTCCGGAACAATTAATACATATGTTCAGTAGGAACGATGCTTCATTGCTAGCCATTGGGACTCACGGCATGAACCTATTTCTTTTAATGCTGCCGATTGTCGGATTTCAGATTGTTAGCGCGAATTATTTTCAGGCAGTAGGCAAGCCTAAGCAGGCTATGTTCCTTAGTTTGGCACGACAGCTTATTTTCCTTATTCCGGCACTCTTTATACTTCCCCGCTTCTACGGCCTTGATGGTGTCTGGTATGCCGGTCCGCTCTCGGACTTTGGCTCGTCTGTCATCACTGCAATATGGCTGATAATGGAGCTTGCAAACCTCAAAGACAAGCATCATACCCAGAATCAGGCAAAAGCTCCTGAATTTCAGATATCTAATCCGACATAGCATTAAAATTTCCCTGTATATCTGTTTGTTTTAGATAGGTGTCGTACATGTTATGTGTCAACATCTACTCTTATTTAAAAATCTCATTGGATTTCAATATAACAAAAATGCTATCATCGTTATTATAGGAAAAATAGAATTTCGTAATTGATTCCCGACTCAAAATAGATGCAGCACAAAGTGTTAATAGATACCGGTAAAAAAGTTGTAGGGAAGGTCAAGCTCATTCTTGGCATCCAAAAACTGCTCTGTGATAAGAAGATCAAAATTATTTTCTGAAATTTTTTATATAAAGGAGAATCTTAGATGGTTATGCAGATTAAAATGGCCACAAAAATACAGGTAGCGCTAGGAGTATTGACTTTTTTTGTTATAGGGATAAGCCTTTTCTCCATAAGCAACATTAATAAGATCAATAAACAAGATAAACTCCTTTATGAGAGGATAACTGTCCCACTAGGTGATATGGTGCATATTGTCGGCATCTATAACGACATAAGGATTAATCTGCGAGCTTTAATGTTGTCAAGTACAGATGCAGAAAAATATGCATTAAATGATAGAACTTCTGTGTTTAGATCACAGTTAGAGGCTGCCCTTAATAAATATAGCACAACTCTTATCGATGCTGTTGATGCAGAAAAGCTGAAAAATTTTAAAGATGAAATGGTACGGTATAATAAGGTATACGATGCAATAGCTGCACTTGCGAGCGAGGGAAACCTGGAAGGAGCAAAGCAGCTAACCGCAACCCCGAAAACAAAAGAAATAGTCAAAGCGGTTCAGGAAGCTCTGGATATGATTGTTGTTGACAAGATCAATGATGCCAAGCTATCTGCTGAGAGTAACGATAAAACAGCCAAAAGAAGCAGTGCCGAATCTTTTATCCTCTTGATAATAGTGTCAATAATATCAATAGCTGTTGCCATCTACTTAACGGTTACCTATAAGAAGATTATTAGCGGTTTTATGGCGGAAATGAAAAAGCTTATAAATGCAGCAATTAGTGGGAATATTGATGAGAGGGCAGATGTTAGGTCAATCAATTTCGAGTTTCGACCTCTAATCGAAGGAGTAAATGTAACTATCGATTCCCTCGTTGGTCATATTGACTCTATTCCGACCCCAGCATTCATTATAGATACTGATTTTACCATAAAATATGTTAATCAAATCATTATAGATATTATAGGGCTGCCCAAAAATCAAATAGTTGGAACTAAATGCTATACTCATTTTAAAACTTCCGATTGTAATACAGAGAGATGTGCTTGTGCAAGGGCAATGAAAGAAGGACATCTGGCGACGAGTGAGACGGATGCGCATCCGGGTAAACATAATTTGGAAATCTCTTATTCCGGTAAGCCGATCAAAAACTCTGATGGCAAAATAATCGGCGCCTTGGAAATAATTTCTGATCAAACAGAAATAAAAAAAGTGATGAAAGCTTCAAGTAAAGTAGCTGAGTACCAAAGTCAAGAGGTGAGTCGATTAATTAAGGCCTTGGATAACTTGGCTAAAGGGGATATCTCTTTTAACCTGGAGGTAGGTGAAGGAGATGTAGATACCGCTGGTGTAAAAAATAATTTTTCGATGATTGCAGGCGCGCTTAACACACTTACCACTGCCCAAAAAATGCTTGTTGAGGCTGCGAATGAAATAGCAGAAGGAAATCTCACTACAAAGCTACAAGCGAGATCAGATAGCGATCAATTGATAATTGCCATGGCAAAAATGACAGACAAACTCGACAAATCACTATCTGTAGTAGCCGAAACGGTGCAGCAAGTGACTAGCGGGGCCGAACAGATATCTGATGCCAGCCAGTCCCTGTCTCAAGGTGCTACTGAACAGTCTTCATCACTCGAGGAGATAACGAGTTCTATGGCTGAGATCGGTTCGCAGACCAAGATCAATGCTGAGAATGCGAATCAGGCGAATACGTTGTCCAAGACAGTAAGAAGTTCAGCTGAAAGCGGACAGGGTAAGATGAAAGAAATGGTATCCGCCATGGGCGATATCAGCGATAGTAGTATGCAGATCAGTAAAATTATCAAAGTTATCGATGAAATCGCATTCCAAACGAACTTACTGGCACTTAACGCAGCTGTCGAAGCAGCCAGGGCGGGACGGCACGGAAAAGGCTTTGCCGTAGTTGCCGACGAAGTAAGGAACCTGGCAGGGCGCAGCTCTAAAGCTGCCAAAGAGACTGCGGAACTGATCGAGTCATCAATAAGCAAAGTCAAAGCCGGTACTACAATTGCGGAGATTACCTCGGAATCTTTCAAAGAGATTGTGAACGGAATTGTAAAGGTGACTGATATTGTCGGGGAAATTGCCGCCGCTTCCAGCGAACAAGCCGAGGGAGTGATTCAGATCAATCAAGGTCTGTCACAGATCGACAAAGTGACCCAGCAGAACACAGCGAATGCCGAAGAGACTGCGTCAGCTGCTGAAGAGTTATCTTCTCAAGCTATCAGTTTGAAGAGGCTTACCGATGAATTCAAGCTCTCAAACACTGTCGTATCCCGTGAAGGCCCTCGTACTCAGGATGTGTCGTTTGCCCAACCTAAGAAAAAAATGCCTGCCAAAGGCTGGGGTAGTCCATCGAATAAACCGATAATATCACTGGATGATAACAACTTCGGTAAATTTTAATAATTTGGATTCCTGTGCGGGCGTGTTGTTGGTACGCCCCTACAATATTGTACATGCATTATCAGCAGTTTCAGGAGGATTAACCCGATGGGGAATGATCAAGATGATATAATTGAAATATTTATTGCCGAAGGAAAAGAATCCCTGGATGAAGTGGAGTCTATACTGCTTCGCGTGCAAAAAATAGAGAATTGCAAATTTACTGATATCAAGGATGATATTAACTCAATTTTCAGATATTTTCACTCGATAAAAGGCACGGCTTCGTTTCTTGATCTGTCTTCAATCGTAGAAGTAAGTCATGAAGCTGAGACCCTTTTGGATTTGTTGCGAAAAAAAGAGGATGATACCATTTTGACCGAAGATATCAGTTCGGTACTGTTTAAAACCGTTGATGTCCTTAGCGCACTGATTAACCTGGTAATGCAGACTAGTGATGACGAAGATATTGAAGACAAAAAAGCTACTGTTCTTGAACAACTTAAAACGATGATTCATTATGTTCGTGAGGGTGTTCCGACTTCAGTGCCAAAGGCAGCAATACCTGAATTGGTTTTTGATTTTAACGATGAAGACTTGATTTCTCCTGAAATAGCTGCTAAGTTTTCACAAGAGTCCGTAGAGATCATCGATAAAGTCGAAGAATCCCTGCTTTGTATTATTAAACAGAGTGGTGCTGATCAGGAAAGCGCTATTTCGGAAGCCTTCCGCAATATTCATAGTTTTAAAGGGAACTGTGGGTTTATGCAGATATCCCAGCTTGAAAAGCTAAGCCATCTTATGGAAAACTATCTTGACGGACTGCGCATTAAAGATATTTCTGTTAGTGATGATTTGATCAAGACTATGCTTAATATGGTCGATTACATCAGGGAGGCGCTTGCCGAATATGCCAAGGGCAACAAGATATTAGATAACTTCGAAATTTTATATGGGCTTTTTACGGACGAACTGAAATTGAGTGCAGGCATCGCATTGCCGGCATCTCAGCACCAGGCAGATACCAAAACGTTAAAGGGCAAAGAAACTATAATTATTCAAGCTCCGGAAGAAAAAGTACGCAAAAAAGAACGCGAGGATATCGGACTTGAAAAAAAACAACTTGAAAAGAAGGATATTCGCGTAGATATAACTAAGTTGGATAATCTTATAAATCTCGTTGGCGAGTTGGTGATAGCCCAGTCCATGGTCCTCATTAATCCAATATTGATCGAAGCTGACGACGAAAACCTGGAACGGTCGGTTCATCATCTCAACCGCATTTCTTCAGACTTGCAAGACGTTGCCATGTCGGTGAGAATGGTGCCACTCTCGATGGTGTTTAAAAAAATGGTCAGACTGGTCTATGATCTGTCAAAAAAATCCAATAAAAAAGCTGATATTGAACTTATAGGAGAAGAGACCGAAGTGGATAGGAATATTATCGAGCAGATCAATGATCCGCTTGTTCATATTATCAGGAATGCTATTGACCACGGATTGGAAACTCCTGAAGCTCGTGTAGCTGCCGGGAAACCGGAAGAAGGAAAGATTACAATCGAAGCCCGTCATGAAGGCGGCGAAGTCTGGATTATTATAAAAGATGACGGTCGAGGTCTGGATCGCGAAAAAATACTGGAAAAGGCAATAGAAAAGGGGCTCATTCCTAAGAATTTCCACCTTGCTGAGGAACAGATATTTAATCTCATATTCGAACCTGGATTCTCTACTGCGGACAAGATTACCGATATCTCCGGACGTGGAGTCGGTATGGATGTCGTTAAAAAAAATATAGAAAAATTAAAAGGGACGATCAATGTGCATAGCACTCAAGGTCAGGGGAGTGATATTATTCTGCGAATACCTCTGACGCTGGCAATTATTGATGGGATGCTGGTCAGGGTTGGCAGTACATACTACACTATTCCCTTGCTCTCAATCCAGGAATCAATAAAGATCGAAAGCCAAAAGGTCACTGTTACCCCGGATGGACAGGAAACCATCCTTATTAGAAAAGAGCATGTTCCTATTATTAGATTATATAAATATTTTAAAAAAAATGCGGATAAGATCGACTTGAAAGGCAGTGTCCTTGTTATCTGTGAAACAGGCAGGCAAAAGATGGCTTTGCTAGTGGACGATATTGTTGGACAACAGCAAACCGTCATAAAAAGTCTCCCTGAGTATTTCGTTAACATGAAAGGTGTTTCGGGCTGCACCATTATGGGTAACGGAGAGATCAGCTTAATAATAGATATCAATAGTTTAGCCCAAATAGCCAGAGAAAAAATCAATAATAAACAATTAATTGAGGTGAAAAAATGAGTTACGGAGCAGGACGAAAAGAAATGATCGAGGATGATAGCTGGGATGAGGATGATGAAGATACTATGAAAAACCGGTATCTTACCTTCCATATAGCTGATGAAGATTTTGGTATCGATATCCTGTATGTCAAAGAAATTGTTGGTATGCAAAAAATTACTGAAGTGCCTGACATGCCTGCCTTTATTAAAGGCGTTATAAATCTTCGTGGACAGGTGATCCCTCTTATTGATGTAAGGTTGCGATTCGAGATAGAACTGCGTGAATATGATGAACGCACCTGTGTTATCGTTGTTGATATAAACAGTATGCTTGTAGGGCTGGTTGTGGATATGGTTAGTGAGGTGACGGAGATCCCTGAGGAGAGCATATCTCCACCGCCCCAGTTGGCATACAGCACCAGTCATCAATATATTAAGGGTATGGGTAAGATAGGCGAGGAGGTCAAGATTATTCTTGACATACAAAAACTGCTATTTGAGCAAGAGACAAAACTTTTAGCTGAATCTATGTAATGGAGGGATATAAATGGTTATGCAGATTAAAATGGCCACAAAAATACAGGTAGCTCTAGGAGTATTGACTTTTTTTGTTATAGGTATAAGCCTTTTCTCCATAAGCAACATTAATAAGATCAATAAACAAGATAAACTCCTTTATGAGAGGATAACCGTCCCACTAGGTGATATTGTGCATATTGTCAGCATCTATAACGACATAAGAATTAATCTGCGAGCCATAATGCTGGCAAGTACAGACGCAGAAAAATATGCATTAAATGATAGAACTTCTGTGTTTAGATCACAATTAGAGGCTGCCCTTAATAAATATAGCACTACTCTTATCGATGCTGTTGATACAGAAAAACTGAAAAATTTTAAAGATAAAATGGTCGGGTATAATACGGTATATGATGAGATCGCTGCACTTGCGAGCAAGGGAAACCTGGAAGGAGCAAATCAGTTAACCGCAACCCCGAAAACAAAAGAAATAGTCAAAGCGGTTCAGGAAGCTCTGGATATGATTGTTGTTGACAAGATCAATGATGCCAAGCTAACTGCTGAAAGTAACGATAAAACAGCCAAAAGTAGCAGTGCCGAATCCTTTATCCTCTTGATAATAGCGTCAATAATATCAATAGCTGTTGCCATTTACCTAACGGTTACCTATAAAAAGATTATCAGCGGTTTTATGGCGGAAATGGAAAAACTTATAAATGCAGCAATTAGTGGGAATATTGACGAGAGGGCAGATGTTAGGTCAATCAATTTCGAGTTTCGACCTCTAATCGAAGGAGTAAATGTAACTATCGATTCCCTTGTTGGTCATATTGACTCTATTCCGACGCCAACATTCATTATAAATACTGATTTTACCATAAAATATGTTAATCAAATCATTATAGATATTATAGGGCTGCCCAAAAATCAAATAGTTGGAACTAAATGCTATACTCATTTTAAAACTTCCGATTGTAATACAGAGAGATG
>Ga0209000_1002217_pt1 | contig 10926 bp, 21 predicted proteins | sample RifGroD2_FD_183998 | JGI IMG/M metagenome (GOLD analysis project Ga0209000, IMG submission 183998) | Groundwater microbial communities from Rifle, Colorado, USA - Groundwater D2 (SPAdes) (version 2) | ecosystem: Environmental > Aquatic > Deep subsurface > Groundwater | place: Rifle, Colorado...
GGGTAATTCCCTGATGCCTGCCAGCCGTGGACAAGTCGCGCCATGCCGGGGGCGCATAGCTCGGGCTGGTTACGCGGCTCAATTCTTCCACCAGCACCACCGCCCCGGCCATGCACCACGCCGCCCGACAGAAAAGCGAAAAGGCTTCCCCGATCAGCTTCGGATTTTGTGGCGGAACGTACACTGCGGATTTTCCGGCGCGCCATGCCGCGATCATATCGGCAATCGATTCCGTGGCTGGTACGCCCAATATCCCGGCGTAATTGTCCGACCGCTCAAGCGCCGACCATACCACCACCGGAGCGGCTATTTGCGGCAATAGCTCGGTTTTGATATAGCGCCCCTTGCCAGTCCCGGACGCGCCCACCACGGCGATGATGCGCGCCTTGTTGTGCGCTCCGTGCGTGATGGTCATGCCGGAACTGCTGCGGCTTTTTTCTCGGCGCGCGCTTTTTCCACTCGCACCAATCCCATAGCCAGCGGAAAGCCGGAAATTGCCAGCGCAAACAATGGATGCCCGAGCAATTTTTCGATGTTCCAGCCGTAATGCGCGCCGCACTTCGCCAGCGCATCACCGAACGCGTCCAGGCGCGGCGTTGTCCATTCTTCGGACAATTCCGGCCTTATTGCAATCACCATGCCGCAGCCGAACTGTACCGCGTCCCGCCATTCCTGCGCGCTGCTCACCGATACCGCAAGCGGCTGCGGCTCGACTGGTTCACCCTGGCCACCCTCGCCCCCTACCGCGTCAAACTTTGCGGCTTCTGCGGCGATTGCGTCCAGTCCGTCCGGCGCTGGTATTTCCCGCGATTCTTCGCTAATGTCCTTGCTCATTTTATGCCCCGCATAAATTTTTCGGCGGCACTCAATTCAGGCGCGGCTTTTTCCGGCTTTTTCCCGGCTTCCGGCACTGGCTGCGCGGCTGGTTTGGCTGGTGCGGCTGGTGCGGCTTTTTCCGGCTTTTTCAGGCTTTCCGGCGCGCCTTCCAACCTCACCCGCTTTTGAATAAATGCCTCACTGTGCCGCATGATGTGATGTTGTACGTTCACACCGCAACCCTCGCAGCGGCAATAAGCAAAGCCGCCGCGATTTTTGCGCACCACCACCGCGCGCCCGCAATTCAGGCACTCGCTTTCCCCGATACCGTCAGGAGTTGCCATTTTAACTATGCCCCGTTCCGTGCGTGTCGCCAGTATCCTGATCCGGCACGATTGGCGCGGCTTCGTGTTTTGCGGCTTTTTGCGGCTTTTCGCTGGCCTTCGCTGCTGGTTTTGCCGCTGGTTTTTTGCTGCTTTTTACTGGTTTAGTCGTTGCCATTTTCCACCCCCCCTGTTAAGTATTCAAAATAGGCCTGCGTTTGTGCATCACTCGCACAAGCAAGCGATGCCTTCAGCGCGCCGCGCTGTTGCTTCAGTTCAGCCAAAACATGCCGAAGGCATCCGATCAGCGGCAAAATTACCGCCCCCGCCTGCCCCTTCGCCAGCACCGATAAATTCCCGTATGCTGTTTCTGCCTCGTTCAACAAATCCCGCGCTTCTTTTTGCCTCATTGCTCACCCCCTCCCTTTTTTTGCTGCGTTAAAAAAGTGTGCAGGGTTTGGCGTGACACTCCCAAAACCCGCGCTATTGCCGCTTGCGCCACGCCCGCCGCGATCAGCGGCCCAATTTCATCCATGCGCCCGTCCAGCTTGTTTTTTTTGCCAACCGCCCCGGCCTGCCTGCCGACTGGCAATCCTCGCGCCTTTCGCGCGTCTAGCGCGGCTTTTGTGCGCTCCCGCAACAAGTCGCGTTCGATCTCGGCGGCCATCGCCAAAACCGTGACTACTATTTTCGAGCTTGTCGAACCGTCCAGCAGAATGCCTGACTTCACCGCGTCAACCGTTACGCCCTTCTCCGCTGCCGCCTGCAAAAATGTAAGCACCCCGACCGTTGAGCGCGCGATTCTGGATATTTCCGATACCATGATGCGATCACCGCTCGCGGCGCGCTCCAATATCCCCGCTATCGCGCGCTGCTGCCATGCCGTGCCGCCGCTTGCCGTATCGCTCACCCATTCCACCCCCTGCACCCCTTCGCCCAATTTCCCCGCGATGATGTGCCGCTGACTGGCTTCGTCCTGCTTATCCGTGCTGATTCTCAAATATGCCGTTGTTTTCACTTTTTACCCCCCGAGTTTGTCCAACTTTCGCCACTGTCCAACTTTTTACGCACAGTGCGCTCCTTTGCGCTGTTCCTGCTTCCTGCTGTTACTGTGTTACCGTCTAGCTTAAACGGTCGTTAAAATTTTACTCTTTCCCACCGCCTCATACAGTTTCGGCAAATGCGCCCGCATGATCTCCGCGCGCACTTCCTTGCTGTGATTCTGCCTTGGCGGTTTCCATGTCCACTTGAGCGGGTTTTTCTTGCTGTACCAGACACGCCGACCATTGACCGTCTTTCCCTCTTCCCACCCTTCTGCCTCTTCTGCGTCCGTCCTGTATTCCATGTCAATCCCCCCCTCGATTGTTGCCGCCGTATCCCGCACCCCGCCACCCATCGCCACTTCAAGCGCCGCCGCCTGCACTACCGGCGCGTATTCCTGCGTTGCCAGAATTTCCCCGATCTTGCCGAACGTGCCGAACAGCCTCCCGGCGTATTGTTCCGGTGTCGGCATCCCTTCGCGCTTCGAGATGTACGCCGCCGCGTCTCTGGCCGTGATGCGCAGCGTCTCGCTGTAACATTGCCCCTTCCACTTGGCAGGCAACGGCTGCGGGCTTAAGATGTTCAAGTGCAGTCCGCCAAATAACGTTCCCTGCTCTACCGTCCAAATCCCGGCTGGTGCCAGCGCGCGGCGCATAAATGACGCGTGTACCGCTTTCACCGCCGCCGCCGTGTTCTGCTCCGGCCTCAATACCGTCATAGTTAGCGCGCCGTATTGCTGCTCCAGCTTTTCCGCCACCCCTGCGATCTGCTGTTGCCGCACCGCCGCGCAGTAATCGCAACCTCTGGCATTGCGGCAACGGCTCCGGCTTGTGCATTTGCTGCCGACTTTTTCCCCGTTCTCCATAAACGTAGCACTTAGCTCCGCGAAACGTAGCGCTTAGCTCCGCAAAAACGTAGTACTTAGCTCTATAGAGTAAATAGAGACTGCGCTTGTTGATAACTCGCCGCTTGCTTTGCTGTTTGTGGATAACTTTACGCTCACGATCAACCCCCGAAAAAATACCCCGCCGCGAAAGCGGACAGGGTAAGGATTGAAATGCTTAATGCGTAACGCTTAACGATCAGCGCGCGGCGTTGCTGGCCGGACAGGAACAACGGGCGGCGTGTTGATATCGAGGTCATGCCGCACCCCCTTCTGCCGCCTCGAATTCCTCGCAGCCGCGCCACTCTCGGATAACCTCTTCGTGCACGCTATAGCCGCGCCCTGCACAAAAGAAAAACCCGTTACCGTTTGTATTTGAATGCTGATAAAAACCACACTCTGCGCACGTTACCAGCCCGTCTGTGTCGATTGATTGCAAATCGTTGATTGATGACATTTTGACCCTTTCCGAAGGTTGATTGAGTGCTCCCTCACCGTGTCCCTCGGAAGGACGCCGGGGGGAGCGGTTCGCACTGTATGTCAACGTCGCTTAGACTGTCAACAGTATTCTTCCACTTGACAGTCAACCGTCACTTGACTATAACGGGCGCACGGACAACCCTCGGAAAGGAAACCCGCAATGAAAACCACCGTTGAATTTATTGACGAAGTGAAGGCCAGAAAAGGCTTTACGTCAGATTACCAACTCTCTAAATTTCTTGAATGCACCCGCGCAGCGATCAGCTCATATCGCACTGGGCGATCATGCCTAGATGATGAAATGGCCTGTAAAATTGCCTCTATTCTTGGGATTGATTCCGGTTTTGTGCTGGCCTGCGTCGCCTCCGAACGATCAAAACGTCCCGAAGTAAAAAGCGCATGGCAGCACGTTGCCGACTTGCTGATGAGCAAGCACGGCGCAGGAATTGCCGCCGCCCTCGCCCTCGTGATGATCTTGCCCACCGTGGCGCTGGACAACCGCGAAAACGCGGCATTTTCCGGCCTCGATAACCCGGGACTGTATATTATGTCAAATGAACTTGCCTTGATATTCTGCGCCTACTGGCTCGCCCTGCTGCCCTTGTGCCTGCTTGCTTTGCGCTACTTCCCCAGCTACACTCCGCGCCCAAAAAAACCGCGAAATTGATTAGACATATTGTCCCGTAGGAGGGTTTTTCAAACTTCACCCAAGGGGAAATAAAATGCTACTCAATACCCAAGACGACAACGACCTGCTGTTCGGCTCGAACGACTATCTGGCCGCCTTTCTCGGCGTGTCCGTCAAACAGGTGGCGCGCTACAAATCCGGCGCGTCCCAACTGCCGGAAACCGCGCGGCGCTTGCTCAAAATCCGCTACGGCGATCTGGCCGGGCTGCTCGGCAGCGAATGGCAAGGCTTCACCTTTCAGCAGGGCGAACTGTTCGCTCCGTGCTACAAATACGGCTTCAATCCCGACGAAATCAAAGGCTGGTTTTTTGGCCGACAGGAACTCGCCGCACTGAAAATAGAAGTGAAAACGCTGCGCGCAGAACTGGCACAGCAAAAAGAAACCACCTGGGCAGCCGACAAGCTCGCCGCGCTTGTCAGGCCGTCCAGCTTGGCGGCTTTATCACCACCCCGGCACCCGATAACGCCGCCGCTACTCTCAAGCTTTGCAGATACGCCACCACCGCCACCGCGCCGATCAGGCACATAGCAAGGTACTGGCCGCGCGTCATTTCAGCCGCGCGGCTACCACGCCCACCACCGCAGCAATCAGAAGCACGGCAGACAGCCACGCCTTCGTTGCTTCGTCCACTGACAGCACCACCGAGAACGGACGCGCCGCCGCTGCATCCAGTGCCGCGCTGGTGGCCTCCACCGCCGCCGCGTTGGTCTGCGGCTGGAGCGCATCGAATATCGTAGTCAGATTCATTTTTTAACGAAGCGGCCTGTGCGTTTGGAGCGCGCAGGCTTTGCCGTCTTGCGTTTCTTAGCCATGATTATTCCCCCTCAAATTAGAATGTTCGTTGATGTGCAAGTCGATTCTCTCGTGCGCCTTGTTCGCGTCATTCGCAGCCTGCTCCGCGCGCATCTTGGCCGTCACCAAATCGACGCGAATTGCCACATAACTGCCCACGCCCACGCACAGCGCCACGATCAGATTAAGCCAGAACTCCGGCGTCATTTTTTAAGCCCCAAGTACATACGTTCCCCGATGATGAATGACATGGAAGCCCCGGACAAATCCAGCAACACTAGCACCGCCTCCTGATTCACATTCGCCAGCACCGCCGCCAGCGTCACCAGCAGAATGCCACCCACCGCCACATAGCGGAAAGCCCCGCGCAGATTCGCCACCCACGGCGCGGCATTTGGCGACAGCGCGTCAACCTCGGCCAGCGCCTTCACCCTATCGGTTTGCGCCTGCATAAGCTGGATGCTTTCCGCCACACTCTGCGGCTGCGCTCCCTTGCCCTGCGTGAATCGCGCAAACAGGCCGCGCAGGCCGTCTGCAATGGCCGGGACAATGGCCGGGAGTATCAATGTTTCGATCAGCATCACGCGCCTCCGTTAATAGATGATTTCGCCCGTCAGCGTGTCGGTGTATCGCCCGGTGAGCGTGTCGAAAATTACGCCGTTCCCGGTATCCAGCACCGCGCCGTTTGCCAATTCGATCTGGGTATTCGCCAGCGTGGAAAGCAATGCCGCAGGCGCGTTGAATGCGGGAGCGCCCATCGTTGTCCTGGCCTTCGCCGCCTGCGCGTTTTTCTGCACCAAAAACAACAGCGCCGCCGCGATTGCCGCAATAATCAAATGTTTTTTGTTCACTTTACTCCACCTTTGCTATAGTTTTTTTCATTTCAAAAAATCCCGCTGCGCAACTGCTTCAGCTTCCTTGTCCTTAATAATCTTCGGTGCATCAGGCTGTGCGTAAATGTATTCTCGCACTGCGCGAATACTGGCAATATCAATTTCGCGTAGCTTGGCTTTGACTTCTGCTGCGATTTGTTCGGAAGTCGGTTGTGTATGCGGCTTCTGATTCGCTTCGACTTCCGCCATCAGTGCTTCATACTTTACTGCATCTGCACCGAGATCAGCACGCAACATGCCCATCTGCCGGTCGTCGTAGGAGTGGCACTTGACTTGAGTTTCAGTAACCGCGCCGGGGACAATGTGAGCGGGAATGACTTTTCCGAGAATAACATTACCCTCGGCATCTACAGTATCCGGCAGAAGCTCTTCAGGAACTACCGTATCAGGAGCGATTGTGCGCTCTACCCAAGTAGCTTCGACGCTGTTAGTTTTGGCATCATGGATTACTTGTTTTAATTGGCTCAAGATATTGCTCCTTTGATAACTGCAAATCGCATTGGAATTGCCTCAGATAAAGGGCTGCCCGTGTCATTTTTTATTGATATGTAAAATATTCCGGTTCCAATACTCCCTGCTCGAACAATGTAATTGGATGGGGCATCAGCATTCACCAATACAATGTCAGTGCCGACTACCAGCGAACAGTTAACTGAAAATGTTGCAGTAGCACCTGCATTCAAAGTCTCGTTGTGCATAGTAATTGCGCCACACGGCTTATTCAATGTCACCGCAGTGGATTTGCTCGTACTCTGCGTAACTGTGCCGCCTGCGCCTGTGCCGTAGCCGAGAAGAGCAGGGGTTGTTAGGTATACATTTCCAGTGGAATCAATCCTCATTCTCTCGATATTCTGCGTGCTTATATATACAAAAGAACTCGCAGAGACATCTGATTGCACAAGCCCAAGTTGCTTGTTGGGGCAGTATATATAACTATTAGAGGCATCAGCAGTATTACTGAGTAGCAAGTATGGTATTTGCCCAGCCGTTGTTCTTGTAGACTTTAGATGTGTTGCTGTGAGGATAGCAGTATCAAAATTCTGCGATGCGGAACCAGCGAGGTACGCTTTTAATGCAACCTCCGCCCTTGCTATTGCGTCCACCGTCGAATTTCTAAAGCTTCCCATGCTCTATCCCCGGTACTTTTCAACGAGGGTAAGCACCGCGCCGGATACGTCTGAATATGCCCACAATTCCTCCTGTGGAGGCAAAATGTCTTGCATCACATCGCCCAGCGGCATGAGCTTCAAATAACTGCGCGCCGCGCCATCCCCGCCCGACCTGATAAATATATTCGCCGTGCCGTCCTGATTTTGCAGGATGTTACCGATCACCAGCGGATTTTCTCGGCGTATACACTGCGGCGAAGTGGTCAGCACTACCGCATCATGCAAAGCTCTTGTGATGGTCATATTTTTACCCGAAAAATTGTTGATATTCTGCCGCGCGGCGCGCGTCCAGTGCGGCCAGCACCACGCCGCCCGATTTATTCCATGCGAGCATTCCTCCGGCCGCTCCCGTGTAGTCTCCGGCGTTGAGATTTTTTAACAGCGTTGACTTCCTGAATGCCCCCGACCCGATATTGTAGACAAGCGAAACCAATGAATCATATTGCGCATTCGACAACGGCACTGTTACATAAGCTCGCACGGCCTTCTGCGCGATCTCGCTATCTGCGGCTAACAGCGCGCCCGCCTCTTCCCGGCTGATTGGTTCGTTAAAACTTTCCCCGATCTGGATAAAATGCCCGTAGCCAATCGAATAACCGGACGCATCTTTGTAGCGTGTCGCGCTGAATCCCTCGCGCTCCGCGATTGCCTGCAATCCCGATTTACTTAATCTCATGTTTATCACACTACCCCCGCTCAAGTTTGCCAGTGCTAATTTTGTCTCGATCAGCGCCACGTCCACCGCGCCGTTGCTTGCTCCGCCAAGGCGATTCAGCAAAAACCACACCGCCGCAAATACCGCCAATGCCGCCGCTCCCGCCTTCATTTTTTATCAGTGCGTCATGTCGTAAATTGTGCCGCCCACCCATGCGCCGAACGGCTGCAATGGATTTATGCCTGGGTCGTTCGCCATTGCGATCACTTCGTCGGTGCGCGGTATGCCGAGTGCATCATTTACTCCCGCCACTACGCCAATCGCCGCACCCACCACCGCGCCACCAGCCGCCGCGCCCAACCGCTCGGCCCTGCCCTTCTGCATCAGCCACACCAGCGCCGCCAGCGCCAGCGCGCCGCCCGCAAGGTACAAATGCAGCGGCTTTATCATGATTTTTTAATCACCAGAAACACGCCCAACAATGCCGCCACGCCCAGCCCGATCAGCGTCCAATTTATTGATGCCGCTCCGCCGTTTGGCTGCACCCCGCCGCCCGCTGCATTGGCCGCCACTGCCCGCGCCTGCTGCGTGGCAAGGTCGATCTGTGCCTTTTGCAACTTCACCCCCTGAACCGTGCCGTATGCGCTTACCAGTGTTCCCGCCAAGTCGTTGATTGTTCCCGTCATGCCGCTAAATATGTCGCCCACTTTTGCCCCCTGTTGAATTTTTTGCATTATCGAAAAAGTATCGGTTACTCCTAGCCCGCTGTTTCCCATCGCCGCCGTGCCGTACAAATCCGCGCCCGCCGCTACAGGTGCCGCCGTTGCCGTTGCCGCCGCTACAGGTGCCGCCGTTGCCGCCGTTGCCGCTGTTGCTATTGCACCCGTTTCCAGCGCTCCCCATGTCGCGCCGCTAATTTCAGCCATCGCCGCCGCCGCACCCATCACCCCCGGCGCGCTTGCTGCGCCTGCAATGCTTGCCGCTATGGTTGCGTCCGATATGCCCGCCCCGGTCATGGCCGCAATTGCGTCATATCCGGCCACTGTTTCTATCGCTCCCGCCGCTACAGGTGCCGCCGTTGCCGTTGCCGCCGCTACAGGTGCCGCCGTTGCCGTTGCCGCCGCTACAGGTGCCGCCGTTGCCGCCGTTGCTATCGTTGCCATCCCATATCCGGCAACTGCTAATGCCACGTATGGCGCTACTGTCTTAAATGTACTAATCAATGAGTTTCCAGACCCCGCCGCGATATGCTGATAAATATCCGGGTCTGACATAAGCTTGTCGAACCTTTCCTGACCGCCCAGCCTGTTCCAGTCTGCATTATCCCGGCGCGCAGCCACCAAATGGTCATACCCGTATTCCCGCGCATTGATGATGCTATTCAGCCTTACCGCATCATTTATTTCTTGAATTGTAGCCATGCGCTGATTGCCGAAAACGTTAAAAGATGCCCACCCGCAAAGATGGGCATGATTTACTGCTTACAGGCCGAACTTTTCCAGCCCCTCGGCGTAATCCTGCGCGCATGTCACGCGCCAAGATGCCGGGGCTGTTGCCAGCGTTTTCACTTCGAGCTTTACCTCGTTGAGATTGCGCAGGTCGAACCATTGCGAAATGTCCTGTCCACTGTCGAGCACGATCAGCCCGGTCACGTTCAGGCCACGGTGTTTCGTGTTGTCCTGTTGCAGCGCCACTGCCTTTGTGTTGCGGTAGTAGTCCACGCCGTTGATGGTCAGGCTGATTTCGTCCACGATGCCGTTGGCAGGCACTCCGCCCGTTACGCTGTGGCAATGCAGCACCAGAAAGCGGGTTTTGTTGCCCGTTTTAAGCTTGAATTGCTGCGAAGTCACCGCCGCGCCGCCGATGATTTCACCGATGCTCATCAAGCGATGCGTTGCGTTGCCGTAGCCGATTGCGTCCCGATCTTGCTTGGTTTTGCCGGACAGACCTGGCAGTGATTTTTCTTCGACGTTTACGGTATACGCCGCCGCGCCAACTGTACCGGAACCGCCAGAAAATCCGCTGGATGCGTCCGCTGCGCAGGTCAGCACCAATTGCAGGCCGGAAACATCTGCGGAGCGCAAGGCGGTAAGCAAGTCCTGATGCGCTTCGTCCATGATGTGATGCAAGTCCATCGAAAAACTAGCTGTTGCCGCAGCACCCGAACCCGCGCCGTATGCAACCACGTTCGCGCTGCTCGATTCCGTGACGCGCATCGCGTCATAGAATTGATATCCATCTGCCGAAACATGTGTACCCTGCGAGCTTACCAGCTCAACTTTGCTGAAACATTTGCGCGGGTCGAAAGCTGTCGGCGGATTGGTTCCCCAAGTCTGCGACATATCCACGTTGATTATGTGCTCCTCGATCAGCATACCCATGTCCAACGGTATTTTGATCTGGCCAGCGTTGGTCAGTACCGCACCCGTTACGGTTGCCACGGAGCGGCGCGCGAATGGCGGCTTTTTTAGAATTGATGCCATGATGTTTTTTCCTTATTGAGTTGTGGGATTTTGCCGCCGCGCTTAGCGGGGAAGGAAGCCGCCAACAACTGGCACGGCAATCACTTTTTGCTGCACGAAGGCGACAACGGCAAAGGCTGCCAGCGCGATCAATGCAATATGCAGATGTGCTTTGTTCATTTTTTTAACTCCTGAAAAATTAAGTAATCGCGGAAAATTCCGCCCGTAAAAAACTACAGGGCGCAATGTGCGCCCTGTTTATCGGTTTGCTCAACTCTGGGAATTTACGGCTTTTTGCGGCTTTTTACGGGTGCGCGCTGGATAACTTTTTTTGCAGGTGGCGCGGTTTTTTGCGGCTTTTCACCCAAAATTCCGCGCGTATTGGTGCGGCTCGATAGGTTGCGCTCGATAAAATGGAAGTCAGGCAACTGCATCATTTCCTCTGGCTTTTCGCGTAAAACGTTCGCCATGACGCGTGCGTCATTTTCATAATTTACCCTGAAACACCGGATGGTTGTGGCGTTGCCCATGAAATCCTTGTCCACCTGGGCGGGACGTTGCGCCGTGCCGATCAGGGTAATTCCCTGATGCCTGCCTGCCGTGGACAAGTCGCGCCATGCCGGGGGCGCATAGCTCGGGCTGGTTACGCGGCTCAATTCTTCCACCAGCACCACCGCCCCGGCCATGCACCACGCCGCCCGACAGAAAAGCGAAAAGGCTTCC
>Ga0209000_1002223_pt1 | contig 10905 bp, 4 predicted proteins | sample RifGroD2_FD_183998 | JGI IMG/M metagenome (GOLD analysis project Ga0209000, IMG submission 183998) | Groundwater microbial communities from Rifle, Colorado, USA - Groundwater D2 (SPAdes) (version 2) | ecosystem: Environmental > Aquatic > Deep subsurface > Groundwater | place: Rifle, Colorado...
GGTTGGCGATGAAGTTGGGGGTGTCCTTGGCGCGCACCACGCCCTTGCCGAGCGTGGAGACGAGGAAGGTCTCCAGTTGGTCGAGCAGCGGCGCTTCGGTTTCCTTGCAGGGAATCAGCTCGACGAGGTGCATGTAGCGCGGCGGGTTGAAGAAGTGGATGCCGCAGAAGCGGTGGCGCAGATGTTCGGGGAAAGCTGCGCCGAGCTGGTTGATCGACAGGCCGGAGGTGTTGCTCGCGAAGATGGTGCGTTCGCCGAGATAGGGCGCAACCTTGCGGTACAGGTCGGACTTCCAGTCGATGCGCTCGGCGATCGCCTCGATGACCAGGTCGCAGTCGCGCAGTTTTTCCAGATGCTGCCCGTAGTTGGCGGCTTCGATGAATGCGGCCTTGTTCGGCGTGGCGAGCGGCGCGGGATCGAGCTTTTTCAGGTTCTCGACGGCCTTGCTCACGTTCGCGTTCGGATCACCCTCTTGCGCGGGCAACTCGAACAGCAACGTCTCGACATTGGCATTGACCAGATGCGCGGCGATCTGCGCGCCCATCACCCCTGCGCCGAGCACCGCGACCTTGCGTACCTGAAAATTCTCGCTCATAGTGGCCTCTTGATCTCGGATTGTCCAATAGAACTTCCTTCAATTGTAGGAGCACGCCCTGCGTGCGATTGTTCTTTCGATTCGCGAGCAGGGCTCGCTCCTACGCGGAATTTCACGGCTAATGGATTTTTTGGGTTGGTTATTGTTCCATTGGGCATCGGTTTTGGGTACATTTTATGCGTCCTGCGCCCGCTGTGCGGTAACGATACAAACTCATCCAGTGCTAGCGTCTCTCATAAAGCTGCTTGATCTGCGCGGCAAATTGCTGCGCGATTTCGGTGCGCTTGATCTTCAGGGTCGGCGTCAGCAGGCCATTCTCGACGCTCCACGGCTCGCGCAGCAGCAGCACGCGGTTCACCTTGGCATAGCCCGGAAAGCCGCGCAAATTGCGCGCGACGCGCCGCAATATTTTGGCCTCCACGCGGCTGTCGGTCAATGTTTCCGGCATGTCGGCGCGGATGCCGATCTCCCGCGCAAAATGCTGCCATGCCTCTTCGTTGAGCACCGCCAGCACGACCAGGTACGGATGCGCCTCGCCGAACACCATCACCTGATCGAACAGCGGGTCGTGCAGCAGCGCGAGTTCCATGTCGGTCGGCGGCACCTTTTCGCCGTTCGACATCACGATGATGTCCTTGATGCGCCCGGTGATGTAGATATGCCCGGTGCCGGAAATATGCGCGACATCGCCGGTGTTCAGCCAGCCGTCGCCGTCGATCATGTCGCGCGTCGCCTCCGGGTTGTTCCAGTAGCCCAGCATCACGTTCGGCCCCTTCACCAGCAGCGCGCCCTGCTCGCCGAGCTTCACCTGCACATCGCGGATCGGCTGGCCGACGCTGTCCGGATAGTTGTTTTCCACGCGGTTGCCGCTGATCACCGGGCTGGTCTCGGTCAGGCCGTAACCCTGCACCACCGGCAGCCCCAGGCCGATGAACACCCGCGAGATCTCCGGCGCGAGCGCCGCGCCGCCGCTGACCGCCACACGCAGCCGCCCACCCAACTTATCGAGGACTTTCTGCGCGACCAGCTTTTGCAGCAGCGGCCACAGCAGGAACGACGCTTTCCACGATCCGCGCCCCTGACCGCGCTCGAATCGCGCCCAGCCGGTTTCCACCGCCAGGTGGAACAGCTTGCGCCTGAGCGGCGAGCCTTCGTCCAGCCTCGCGCGTATCGCCGCATACATGCGTTCGTAGATGCGCGGCACGGAAATCAGAATGGTCGGGCGGATGGTTTGCAGGTCATCGGACAACAGCTGAATGGAGCGCGCGAAGGCGACCGTGGAGCCGGTCATCACCGGCAGGTAATAACCCAGCGTGCGCTCAAAGGTATGCGACAAGGGCAGGAAGGACAGGAACAAATCGTCACCGCGCACCGCGAAAGTATCCAGACAGGCATGCGCATTGGTCAGCATATTCGCGTGGCTGAGCATCGCGCCTTTGGGCTTGCCGGTGGTGCCGGAGGTGTAGATGATGCTGGCCAGCTCGTCAGAGCAAGTTCCGCGCAGCGGATCGTTTGCCCCCTCGTTCGTCGGGTAGGGGCACGGCGCGCCGTGCCCGTAAGGGAGAGAGATGTCCGCTTGCAATTGCGCTGCCGGAGGCAAAAATTCCGCGATGGATTTCAGGCGCGGCTCGACGCCGTTGCGCAGGGTGTCGATGCTCACGAAGCGCCTCACGCCGCCGAGCCGGTCGCGCACCGTGCGCAACGCCTGCCACTGCTCGGCATTCTCGAACAGCAGCACTTTTATATCGGCATCGTTGATAATGTAGGCGGCATTGTCCGGCCGGTCCACGGTGTACAGCGGCACCGTCACCAGCCCCAGCGACATCGCCGCCTGGTCGAACATCACCCAGTAAGGGCAGTTGCGCAGCATGATCGCGACGCGGTCGCCGCGCTGCAATCCCAGGCTGGCCAGCGCCGCCTGCCAGCGCGCCACTTCGCCGAGCATCTCCCGCCAGGTGAAATCGCGCCAGGCATTCTGCTGGAAATGGCGATAGGCAATCTTGTCCGGTGAGCGGCGCGCGCGCTCCACGAACAGCCCGTGCAATGTGACCGCCTGCTGCGGGGCGATTACATCGTCATAAAAGCGGCTCACTCTTCCCCCTTATTCAGCTTCTTTGAACGCCCGACTGACAACTGCTTAAAATTTTCCGCCGAGATCACCGGTTTTCCCGTTTGATGTTCAATATCCTTGCGCGTTCTTCCCGCAACCGCGCCGCCGTCTTTCGCATCTTTTTTCAGCGGCTCCATGCCCTGTGAATCACGATCCCGATGCAACTTTGTGGTCGTCGCCTCTGCCAGCATGGTGAGGATCAGCTCGATGTCGGTCATATGATCGCGCAGATTTTCCCGCGCCAGCGACTTCACCTGCTTGTATTCGTCCACCTTCAGCTCAAAAGCGCCTTGCATAATTTCATTAGTGAGGATCGCGAACTCCTTGCTGGACGCCGCACCGCGCTCTTTCCACTCATCGGTCAGGTCTTGCCGTACCGCGATGCCGCGCAAGCGCTTGTCTATCCACTCCTTCGGGTAACCCTTCTTCTCGTACAAATCCTGCATCCGCCCCATTGCCAGTTCCGGGTTCTCAATCTCCTTTACCCGCTCATAACCCACTTGCGCCAGCCAGCGCTTGAAAGGCTCTGCCTGTGGCGAGGGGATGGACTGGATGATGCGGAATAAGCCCTCGGTGTTAGCACAGTTGATGCGCTGGATTCCACCCTCTGTTTCCACCCGAAGGGGGGTGGCAATTTGCCCCCACCCTTTAGCTAACTCCTTGTCGCGGCGACGCATATCTTTGATGTAGCCATCTGGCTGAACTGAATCAGTCAACACCGCCACCACATCAACAATGGCAAACCACCACTCCTCGTTATGCCATGCACGACGGATAGCTTTTTCCTGAAAAATGGCGGCGTGAGCGACTGGCTCGTTGGTTTTAGCTATCTTGCTCATGGCGTGTATTTCCTTTTTTATCTGTTACTGTCCGATTTTTTCGGACACTTCAAATCAAACGGGTCTTGTGGTGCGCAGTCGCATGGGCAAATTCCTGTTCGGTAGCTCGTCGCGGTCAAGGTCGTCGGCATGGGTGGTGCGGGGCGCGGGCGGGGCGGGTTCGCTTGCGGGCTTGACGGCTGGCGCTGTTGAGAATAAATCCGGGGCGGGGTCAACGTGCGATTTCTTTGCCACTGGCGCTGATGTCGGAGTGGTTGGTTTTGCAACGATAGCATCGTCCGTCGCGGCATTGGCATCCTGTCCGGCGGCACTAACGAAAGCACCCGGCCAACCGCCGTGGGTCTCGATGACCTTGTCGATCTCGGCCATCAGGCGGATGGTTTCCGAGAGGGCGATGACGATTTTCTGGTAGTGGGCGAGGTCGTCCTGCGAGAGCGTGCGGCCTTTGCGGTCTTTCAGCCATTTCGCGCAGACTTGATAGCCGCCGATGTGGAAGTTCCACACCTCCTCGCGCACGCCCTTGAAGCCGATGGTCTGCGCCTTGTCCACCCACACGGTGTTATCCGTCCACGAGGGTTTTTCGACCTCGGGATTTTTGCCGCCGATGAATTCGGTGATGGGGTGATCGAGCTTGGGCGATTCCAGCAGATGCAGGGCGACGAGTTCGCCGCCGAGGTGGGACAGTGCGCGGAACAGCTTTAGGTTGCCGGTCAACGGCAGGCGCGGGAAATCGATCTTTAGAAACTCTGCGTATTGCTGTCTATACTCAGGGCTATGCAGTATCGCGTAGGTTGCGCAAAGCATATCCTCTGGAGTGAGGTTATGGCTCTTGATAAACACACGCGCAAGAGATGAGAGATTGATTCCATCATTTTCTGCGTTGAGCAGATCCTTAGATAAACTAAGCCGCAATGGAAACAGGTATGCGCACTCTTTGGTTGCGGTGGAAAGCAAACACATATCTGCAACATTTTTTGTAACCAGTGCATGAGAAAAAATGCCTCGGCTTAGTTGTCGAGTAGTCACTATTGCTAAAGAACCACCGATAACATGTCGCATAACCGCAAACCGATGATCGCCAGCCTCAATAGCATCTGGAAGATAGATGACACGGCGATCGTCCAGCGCTCGATATGCATAATCTCGTATGCCGCTGCTTTTGCTGGCATCCAAGGCAGATTTTAATAACACCGCTTTTCGTAGTGGAGATGACCGCTTCGCTTCCGATGCTGGTACATTTTTCCATGTGTTCTTGAGGAAGACTTCAACACCTTTTTGTATGTCTTGATCGGAAAAACCAACGAATACGTCATCAAGATGAGTTTTAACCCCAGTGTTAAACATGGGCATTAACTCTGGCAGTGAGGGCCAGTGGCGGTAATATTCCTTGCCAGAAAAATCCTTTGGCACAAAAAAGAAATTCGGCGAGGCGATATGCACTGACGATTGCTCAATATCAGCCCCCAAATCTTGGGACAATTGTGAATATTTCTGGCTGCGGAGACCATATATATCGGTGTGCAGTATTACCGGAGAAATAATGCGTGGGGACTTGGTAAATATTGAAATGCCAACCCCTTGTTGAATATCGAAGACGTTCTCATCTTTTGATCCATCTGGTGCATGCTCCAGTTTTTTTGCGCTGCCATGCAAATCAATTACTCGAATATCAGAAAATGTCTCTAGGAGAGATTCACGCATTCGCCTATGGGTTATCCCATCAATAAAAACGTTATTTGTAATCATGGCAAGAACGCCGGTTCCAGTTGTTCTCAGCCATTGCTGGGAAACTCGAATGAATTTGATGAAGTCATCATCAAGATTTAACTTTTGCTCCTTCAAACCTAGCTTGTATTCGTTGAGTAAATCCAGAATAAAGGGAATCTTGTTCAATTGGCCGAAATTGGAGTACGGTGGATTACCTATAACTACTGTGTAGCGCCTCTCCCGCTTATTATCGTTCACCGCGACCGCTTCATGCGCAAGTGCCTCAAAGTCCGGCAGTTTCAGTTGCCTTTGCCACGGTTCGAGTGCGTTAGTGAGGTAGATGCGCACCCTCTCCTCGCTGCCAAAGCGGTAGCCGGTCTCGGCGAGCTTGAGACCGATTTTCATGTGCGCAATCGCATAGGGCGCCATCATCAGTTCGTATCCATACAGGCGCGGCAGCAGGTGCGCAGGCACGTAGTCGTTCCATGCTTCCAGCCGCTGCGCTGGGTTCATCCCCTGCTTCGTCCACTTTTCTGTCAAGGTGCGATGGATGACGTTGATGACTTCCACGAGAAAAGTGGCGGTGCCGGTGGCGGGGTCAAGGATGACGACGAAAGGTTCGTCCGGTGAGATGGTGCGCTTTTCGTCCAGTGCGTCGGTGAGCGGCGGCAGTTTCAGGTCAGGATGCTTTTTCAGCATCTCGCCCCAAGTAATAGTGGATGCGAGGCCGTCCTCTAATCCAAACTCGGTTTGCAGCAGTTCGTGGACGCTGCGCACGATGTAGCTGACCACGGGCTGCGGGGTATAGAACACGCCGCGCTGAATTTTGAGCTTCTTGTTGTAGGCGCTGAGGAAGTGTTCGTAGAAGTGGATGACGGGGTCTTCGCCACGGGTTTTGTTGCCGAAGTCGCGCAGGATGGCGGGCAGGTCGGTCTCGTCGCCGCGCAGCAGTTCCACCACATCCTGAATGCCCAGTTCGTCAAAGTCTATGCCGCCTTTGCGCCCGCCGACCTTGAGGAAGGTCTGCAACATTTCCTTGAGGAAAGGGTTGGTGATGGGCACCATGTCGGCGATGTCATCGGCTTTGACGAATGTGCCGTAGCGGCCTTCGCTGGTGTCGGTGCGCGAGATGGCGGCGGTGAGCAGGCCGTAGGTGATGGTCTGGGCGTAGGTGTCGGCGAAACTGTCCGGCGTGAGGTCGTGGATCAGCGCGGTCTGAAAGGCTTTGTAGAGCTTGGTGATTTCGCCTTTTTCCGATTCAGCATTGAGCAACAGTTTGGCTTTGTCGCGAATGCCGCGCGCGAGGCTGGCGAGTTCTTCGGCCAATAAGCTGGCGGTGGTAATGACGTGGCCGATACGGTGGCGGAAAGGTTTGCTCCAGGTTTCGCGCCATGCCTGGGTATCTTTTTCGTCTGTCGGCCAGTGCAGGCGTTCGCGCAGAACATGATCCACATTCGCCAGTTTCAGCGGCGTGTCGCCACCATCCCAACCCAGCACATGCAGGGTGGGCATGTCGCCGGGGTTCTGGTGAAAATGGGCGAAGGCGATTTCGCGGGCGTCGGTGCCGTCTTCACCAAAGGCGGTGATGAACAGCAGGTCTTCAGCGTGCCAGGCCGGAGCGGATGCCTTGTTGGCAGAGGCGCGTTTCTTGAGTGCTAAATGCGAGAGGATGCGGCGCAGCACGACGACTGGCAGTTTTTTGTTTTCAAACTCGACGAAAAAGATGCCCCACGGTTGGGTATTGGCGAGTGGGCGCAACTGGTGAATAGCTTTGATGCGCGCGGCATCTTCTTCCTTCAAACCCAATTCGGCAGGGGTGTATTCAAAAGTGAGTTCGTCAAAGCCATATTCCTGTAGCGGCCAGTCGAGTTCGTCTTCGAGGTAGCGGACGAGTTCGGGAAAGGCGCGAATCTGGCGAAGATTTGAGGTTGGCATCAGTTGAGTTCCATCCAGCACTTGAGCACAGGCGCCACACCCACCGGCGCTTGCAAGGGGCGCAGGTATTCGGCGATGAGGTGTTTTTCGACTTTCTTACGCAGCTCAGAAAGCGAAGTGTGTTCAATGGCGGTTTTGCGTGGGGTGTCCGGGGTAGAGCGAATCAGCGCGGCAACGGCGCCCGCCTCAGTCAGCACCATTTTCCCTTGAAGATCGAAACACGCCCACACGGTTAGCCCGGCGGCATCTGTCCAGAGCGGCTGATCGGTCTCAATGCCCTTCTGAGTTGTGTCAGGCCGGGGGATGCGGTAGCAGAAGAACACGGCCTTGGTGTCGGGCTTGGGGTTCGCTTTGCCGGTAAAAACTTTGAGGGGGAAGCCAGCCAGTCGAGCGGCAAGCTCAGGGTGCTCGGCCATCAGGCGTTCGTATTCCAGGCGCAGGCTTTCGGTATCGGTAAGGTGGCCGTCGCATTGCTCGTTGATTTCCTTGATCGGATCGAACTCGTCGTCCGGGGTAAGCAGCTTGCGGCCTTCAATACCCATCGTGCGGGAGATGACCAGTGTTTTGTTGGTCACTCGCTGGAACAGGCGCAGGATTTCATCCAGTTCATCCGGCGGCAAGAAATTCCAGAAAGCGGTTTTGCCGCGCAGTTTTTTTCGGTGCGGATGGTCGGCGATGATTTGCGCTTCGATGTCGGGGTTCATGCGCCGATCCACACGACCGATGCGCTGCATCAGACGCACCGGGTTCCAGTGCAGGTCGTAGTTGATGAGGCGTGTGGCGTCTTGCAGGTTCAAGCCCTCAGAAAGCACGTCGGTGGAAATGAGGATGCGGATTTCTTCTTTGCCTTCGGCGGCTAGTTTTGCCGTAGAGCTTTCGTTGTAATAGGGCGAGAAACGGCGGATAACTTCGCTGCGCTGCTTTTGACTGCTGCCGCCGTCAATGCGGCATAACCCATCAAACCCTGCCTGTTCAAGTTGCTGTTCCAGGTAGCGTGCGGTGTCGGCGAACTCGGTGAAGAGAATTACTTTTTCCTTCTTCAAGACTGCATCGGTCTTGAGCAACTTGATGAGCGCTTTCAGCTTGTCATCTTTTTCTGGTTTGGCCTCGGACAGCAGGTTGAGAAATTCGGCAATTTGGTTGAGGTCGTCGTAGGTGTCGTTGATGATTTCGTCTATTTTGTAGATGTCGGCATCAAGCTGTTCGACCGCAGCGAGATGATCTTCGGTGAGAAATTCCTCGACTTGGTCTTCGTCGGCTTCATCAGGCCAGAGTTCATGGTTGTGCGATTGAGTGTGGTTGATGAGTTCACCGTGTGTGATCTTCCAGCGCTCCAGGCGGCGTGTGTCGTGGTCGCTTTGGCTGTGAACCGTAATCCATGCCAGCAATTTTTGCAGCATTCGCCAGCAGGAACTCTCGAAGGCGCGGGCAGAGCTTTCAAAGCGCTTGAGGAACAAGGTGCGGATCAGGGTGACAACCTGCTTTTGACGTCCTTCATCGAAAGAGCCAAGGAGCGAGTCCGCGCTGTCGCCTTTCCAATAGGCCAACGGATAATAAATGCCCAGTACGAACAGCGGCGTTTTTTTGTGGAAGGCTTTCTCCACGGCGGTAAGCAGCTTGCCGTAGGTGGCCTTGAGATTGTAGGGCACCACGTTGGGGGCTTCGCGTTCCGGGAACAAGGCTTCGTTGGCGCCTTGCTGTTGCTGGCTTTCCTTGACGTAGCCACGGCTGCGCTGGACGACGATGTTTTCAAAGATGCGGTCTATGCGTAAAGCTTTTTCGGCATCGAAAATTTCAGTGCCGAATTCCAGATCGAGTTGGCTGGTATCCGTGTTCTTGCCGAGCAGGTGCTTCTCCAATTGGTTGAAATGGGAGCGCAGGTTGTGTATGCCCAACTGCGTGGCGAACACCGACTCGTTGCCGGCCAATTCGATCATGTGGCGGAAGTCGTGGATGGAGTTGTTGACCGGCGTTGCGGTAAGCATGAAAAGTTGCTTGGGGCGGTCGCCCGATTGCAGATATTGCTGGAGCACACGGTAACGCGAGGCTTCTTTCTCGCCCTCGCCCTTGATGCCGGTGTTGCGGAAGTGGTGCGCTTCGTCTATCAGCACTACGTCGGCATCGCGCAATGTCAGTTCCATATCGCGCGGCCAGTTGCCTTTACGTTGCAGGTCGGTGTGGTTGTAGAGGACAAAATTTACAAAGCCGCTGTTCAGGTGTGGCAGATACTTACGAATGGCGCGTTCCCATACATCCTCGCGAGCGGCCTTTGGAGCGAACAAAACGACGCGCTTGCCATCACGCACCATGCGCTCAAGCAGCATCAAGCCAACAAAGGTTTTGCCAAGGCCGACGCCATCGCACAGGAAGGCTGTGCCAAAGCGGTCGGCAATCTGTATGAGGGTCTTGTAGGCGTCCTGCTGGTACTTGGCAAGGATGGGGAATACCTTGGACTGGCGTTGATCCCATTCGTCGGGCGTCAGTTCGTGGCCGCGCATAAGTTCGTCAAGAGCTTTAACCCAGGCTTCAAACGGGCTGTATTCGCGGGTGTGGCGTTCTATCGTTTTGAGCAAGTCCGGGGTGACATCTTCCGCTTCATCCCAGTGGCGCTCGTACCATTCCTGAAGCAGGCCGACTTCCGGGCCGCGTATCTGGACGTTGAGTTCGACGTTGTCGGTTAGGCCGGGATAAGTGAAATTGGAAGAACCCACCAAGCCAAACGAACCAATGACCGCTGCGCGGCCATGTGTCAAATACGCCTTGGCGTGGAACTTGTCCTTGCGCGAGACGCGGCACTGAATCTTGCCGGAACGGATGCCCTCGACGATGGCCGGTACACCTTTGAGAAAATCATTTTTGGACTTCTCGTTTTCGATGCTTGAATCCAGCCGCCCACTGATCTTTTTGAGGCTTTGCTCGAATGCCCGCTTGGTGCGCAGCGACACCTCGTCGCCCATCAAGATGCGAATGTGATCCACCGCTTGCCATTTATCTTCAAGCGCCAGCAGCGCGCTAATTTCAAAGTACCCCGTGGCAATGTCAATGGCTTTGGAAAGTTCGCACCAGTCCTTGATGTAGGAGCAGACCTTCCAGTCGGCATCACTGTTATCGACGATGAAAAGGTCGGAAGCGGATTTACTCATCAAATGCCCTGTCTTTGGCTATCACATAATTTTCGAGCATCATTTTTGCACAACCGCCCGCAACTCGTCCGGCGCGAAATCGTCCACCATGATGACCTTGCGGCGCAGCGCGTAATCGCGTTCCAGCAGCAGCGCCTGTTCCGCCGTGATGATGCCCAGGTCGCGCGCCTCGGCGATGCGCGGCAGTTCTTCCAGCGATCTCAGCTGGCCGGCCTTGCGCGCCTTTTCCAGTTCGGCCTGCAGCGGTTCGCAGGCCAGCGTGCTGGCGAGCGCCGCTTCCAGCGCGCCGACCGCATCCTGTTCGTCGTAAACGTAAAATTCGCGCAGCGATTCGTTTGCCCCTTCCCCCGGAGGTTCAAGATTGCCTTTCTCGATTGTCCTTTCTCCCGCTTGCGGGATAACCAGCGACTTGGCTGCGGTATTTTGCAGCCTAGTCGAATGGCTAGTTGTTTCACCCAGAGAGTTAGAGAGAGGGGTACTTTGCGGGGGAAGGTTGGGATGGGGGGAAAGGGCATGGCGGGTTTTATCATGCACTTTCGGCAGGTAGATTCCGGCGGTCAGGCGGTCGCGCGCCGC
>Ga0209000_1002224_pt1 | contig 10902 bp, 12 predicted proteins | sample RifGroD2_FD_183998 | JGI IMG/M metagenome (GOLD analysis project Ga0209000, IMG submission 183998) | Groundwater microbial communities from Rifle, Colorado, USA - Groundwater D2 (SPAdes) (version 2) | ecosystem: Environmental > Aquatic > Deep subsurface > Groundwater | place: Rifle, Colorado...
CATAAATGGTTGGCCAAACCCAACGGGATAACGATGGGGCAGTGGTGTCCAGAATGCTCTGTTTTTCGGATGGAAAAGGTTGTTCGCTCAATTTTCCAGCAACTATTTAAAAAACCTTTTCCTAGGGCAAGGCCAAAATGGTTGATTAGCCCCGTTGGGCAATCTTTGGAATTGGACGGGTACTTCCCAAGCAGGAAAGTCGCCTTTGAATATAACGGAAAACAGCATTATGCCCATGTAGAAAGATTTCAAAAAAGATTTGGAACTCTTGAAAAAAGACAAAGTTACGATAGGATTAAACAGATCAAATGTGCTGAGCGCGGAATTCGGCTTATTGTTATTCCACATGATGTTAAAGCTAAAGACCTTATCGTGTATATTCGGCAAAAATGTAGAGAAGCGGGGATTCGTATTCCTCGCGGTGAAGTTTCGTTAGACGGGGGGTCAAGAGATGTCTATGCCACAGATGTCGTAAAGGATTTAGATGCTCTTGCGAAACAACGTGGGGGGCGCTGCTTAAGTAAAACATACATAAATACGGATACGGCTTTAGAGTGGAGATGTAAGCTGGGGCATGTGTGGCAAGATGCGGCGTGGAGAATAAAAAAAGGTAAATGGTGTCCTGAGTGCCTTAAGTTAGCGAAGCATAAAGTAAAAGCGAAAAATGCAATAAAGGCATTAAATCGAGTAGCTCGGGCTCGCGGTGGGAAATGTCTTTCTACAGAGTATAAGAATAGTTTAACTCCGGTGCTTTGGGAATGTGAAAAGAAACATCGGTGGTATGCAAGTCCTGGGAATGTCATTTCCCACGGATCTTGGTGTTTAAAATGTCACCGGTCGCGGGTTAGGAAGGTGTAGGGAAGTTCTAATGTGTAAGGGAAGCGGCCTTGGTACTGGGGGTAGGTTTTGTTTAAAGTAGTCGGCTGTTATCCGTTTATCGATACTGTTATAAATGAAAATACCCGATAAATTAAAGCTCATGTTGGAATTAAAGGCGGCTTTGCCAGTCTATTTGAATCCTAAGATTAAGTTAGACACGATTTGCCTAGGTCGGATGACATCCAACGGTGATTTTGTGTTAAGCGCAAGAGCATCAGTATTAAATGAAAACTATGAAATAATCTGTGTTTATAAGGAAAATTCAGCTGGCGAAAGAAGTGCGATTTGCATTACATTGCGAGGAGCAGGCAGAGACATGGCTTCATATGACTACACAACAAAAAGAGGATTCCACAGACATTCAATCGCCAATGGGAACAAAGAAAAGAAACACATCCCTATTTCTGGGAATCTAAAAGAGTTTGCTAAAGAAATTGAATTAAGAATTAATGAGGATAAAAGGCAGTGATAATTATGAGGGCATAGGACGCACATGACTTTAGGACTTGTTGCTAACAATAAGCCGCCGGGAGTCCGGCGGTTTTGTTTTGGGCGGGGGTGGGTTAGTGCGTGTGGCGTAACTGGATGATCAGGGCGGTGTGGAGGACGGCGGCTATTTTGGCGAGGGTTCGGACGGTGAGGTTCTGGTTGCCGGCCTCTATGCGTGAGATCACGGACTGGGTGGTTCCGACGGCTTTGGCCAGTTGGCCCTGGGTCATGCGGGCTTTCGCCCTGGCTTTGGCTATCTGTAAGGCCAGGCGAACCTCGATCCCGGCTTTATCATAGGCCTCTTTCCAGCGGGCATCTTTCTCCGCCCCGGCAAACACCTCATCCAAAGGAATTTCGGCGCGTTTCTTTTTCATGGGTTTCGCCATCTTGATAATATAGCACATATGCTATATATGTCAATCCCGTTCCCCCAAAAAATGTTTTTTCATGCCGACACGCCCTTGTCGGGTTCGTCTGCTATGCTATAAACAGCAGATAGAACAAGGGCTAAAATAGGTCTTGCGCATACAGTATATGTACTGTATACTATTTTAGAGAGGGGGAGGAATGTATTGTGTCGAGTTTTATCAAACCCCTGGGGGAGAATATCCCGTGAGCGGTTTTCTGGCCGGGCTGCCGGCTAAAGTTAGGGCGAAAACGGCAAAGTGGCTGCAGCTTCTGCAGGAAAACGGCCCGGAGCTGAAAAGGCCCTATGCGGACATACTGCATGGCGGCATAAGGGAGTTGCGGCTTTCATTTGGACATCTGGAGGTCAGGCTGCTATATTTTATAGAAGGTGAAGCCATCGTGCTGACTAACGGGTTTTTGAAGAAGACCCAGCAGATACCGCCTGCGGAGATAGAAAAAGCGATAAGATACCGCACAGACTGGTGCAGGGCGAGGTAAATACATATGAAGAAAAAACTGATTTTAAATGATTGGCTCAAGGGCGAGTTGAAGGACAAGGAATTCAAAATCAGTTTTGAGGCCGAGGATATCCGTGCGCGGCTGGCGCTGTTGATAGCGGAGAAGCGGCATAATCTGGGTGTGAGCCAGGCGGAACTGGCGCGCCGCATTCATACCAAGCAACAAGTGGTTTCCGACATAGAAACCCTGCGGCATTCCAACATAACCATCCTGACGCTGGATAAGATAGCCAAAGCGCTGAACAGCCATCTGACCATCACCTTCGGTCCGGCCAGATAAAGGGAGATAAGGGTGTGTGAAAAGGTCCCAGGAGACTTTTTCCATAAAAAGTCGGGGTGTCTATTTTGATATCATATGTCCTTCGCCAGAAGAAACGTAATTCAACCTAAAACGGAGCGCTAATTATGACTAAAAGAATTCTTGCCTGCTGCCTCACCCTGGGTTTGTTCGCCGCGGCTAACGTCGCTTTTGCCGCGGATCAGAAGGAGAAAGCGAAGTCCGAGACGGTAGAGAAAGTCGGGGTAGTCGAGATCCGGAAGGCCGACCCGGCGAAGAAAGAGAAGTACAACACGGTCCTCCTGAAGGTCGGCGAAGAGACGTTCAAACTCATCCCCGGCAAAGACAAAGAGATCAAGAGATCGTTCAAGAAACTTGAAAGCCTTGAAGGCAAGGAAATCACAGTGACCGGAGCGCTCATGCCCGCCAAGCCTCCCAAATACCCGATGGCGGCTATACTGGTCGAGTCTTTTGCGGAGAAAACGCCCGCTGCGGCCCCTGCGCCTGTAAAGAAGTGAGCCGGTTTTAGCTCTTCCCGGAACTCCGGAATAATAAAGCCCAGGTCTTTTCCTGGGCTTTATCACGGCAGCCCCTAAAACAGCGGCAGCGCGCATTTATGAAATACTGGCCCTATATCGTCGCTATTATTTACCTGCTCAGCCCTATAGACCTGCTGCCGGAGATAGGCTTGGGCCGCGTGGGGTTGATAGACGATGTCATTGTTATCTTCGCCGCCTATTTCTACTACCTTTACCGCCCCGCGTTCAGGAAGGCGGGCCGGCGCGTCCACGGGGATGGGGGGAGGGAAAGTGATGAAGAATCCGGGGAGCGTCCCCAAGCCGCGGCTGCCCGGGATCCGTACGAGGTCTTAGGCCTGCCCAATACCGCCTCCCCTGACGAAATAAAGCACGCCTACCGGGAGCTCGCCAATAAATATCACCCCGACAAAGTCAGTCATTTGGGCGAAGAATTCAAGCAGCTGGCGGAGAAGCGGTTCAAGAAGATAGACGCGGCGTACAAGGCCCTGCAGTCTAAATAGCCGGGAGAGAAAAGGGGCCAGGCTGCTGGCCGGCAGATCCCGCCTGCGGTAAACGCACAGCCTGGCCGGCGTGTAGAATTAATTTAAGGGGCAAAAGGTACCAGGAGACTTTTCTTGCCTTAAGTTCAGTAGGCCCTTTGGCCTAAATGTAGCAGGAAGAACGGCCCTTTCAGCAAGGCCTTATATCAATTAAAGTATTAACATGAAAATCCAGAAATTTCTTCCCCTTATCGCGCTCGGCCCCGTACTGCTGGCGGCCGGTTTCGCCTTCGCCGAGAACACCGCCTATACGCAGCTTAAGGGCTCTGGAAACACCCAGCCGCAAGCCGCTCCCTCCCCCTCCTTTGCGGCCGCCAAAAGCATCTACGGCGAGAACTCGATGCACGAGTACTACCAGGTTCCGGCCCAGTTGAAGAAAATGGCCGACTCCACCGTGGCCTTCGTGAACAAAAGCAGCCTCTATTTCGATCCCGTGGAAAAGATCTATAGAATAAAAAACTCCACTAAGATCTCCGAAACTAATTACCTCGACGAAAGCGAGGATTTCTCCTCGCAAAGCCGGCTCTCCGGCTGCTCCGGCTCCTACCTGGGCAAGGGGCTGGTCATGACCGCGGGACACTGCGTTTCCGACAACCCGAAGGATCCCGAATATTTTGCAATTTTTTTATTGGTCTTCGGCTGGAAAAACGACCAGGCGGGCGCCCCCGCGCAGAGTTTTCCGATAGACGCCGTTTATTCCATAAAAAAAGTGGAGACCCGCGCTTTGGAAGGACAGCCCGGGGATACGAAAGCCTACAGGGATTTCGCCCTGGTTTCGATGGACAGGGATCCCGCCGACAGGCAGCCTCTTACGCTTGAAACAGAACAGGCGCCTAAGATCGGCCAGAAGGTCTTTACCATAGGGTATCCGCTGGGGCTGGCGGTAAAGATAAACGACCCGGACCAGGCACAGGTCTACGCGGTGGAGAAGAACGTTTTTCAGACGAACATAGACGCTTTCGGCGGCAACTCGGGCGGTCCCGCTTTCGATTCAGCCACCAATAAGATAGTGGGCATAGTCATAACCGCCGTGGGAACCGAATTCTCCTACGAATTGAATCAGGATTTCAGCTTCATAGCGGATTTTTCTCTCCCCTCCGATACTATAGAGTACAAGCCGCACCTCGGTACGGTCGCCTTCGGCTCGGCGGTAAGGGGCCTTGTCCTGGGAATGTTCCGCAATTCAAACGGTTCCATATCGATATTGGACGAAAACAAATGCCTTATCACCCTTCCCAAGGGCGCCAAGTTCGAGAACCGCTCGCTGCTCTTTTCTCTGATCACCCGCGTCGGCGGGAACAATGTTTTTAACAGGGGCAAACTGATGCGGGACAAGCAGGAAAGCTTCGGCACCGGCGTCATGAGACTGCCTGAAGAGATAAAGAATCTTATCCGGCCTTGATAGCCGGTCTTACGCAAGAGAGACGGGACAGTGTCCCGTCTCTTCCTTTTTACTTTCACTCTTATTCTCCCGGCTCGGTCCGGCCGGCCGAAAGCTGTCTATAAAGCCCGGCGGCCTCTTTCTGGTCGGCCGCAGCTTCCGCCGCCCGTCCCAGCGCCCGCAGCGTGTAGCTCCTGTATTCCAATTTGCGCGCCTTGAGCGCAGGCCGCGCTTCGACCCCGCCCCAGAGAGAGAAAGCTTTCAGGGCCTTCTCGAAGTTGGCCTCTGCGACCGCGTTGTCGCCACCGCGCCGGTACAGCTCCCCCAGGCGATAAAGTATTATCGGGTAGGTGTCCATTTGTTCGGCTCCGAGCCCGGAGGGGAACGCCGGCCCGGTTTCCGGGCCCAGCATCTTCAGGGCCATAAGGTAACGGAGCTCCGCGCTCCGCCGGTCGCCCCGCAGTTCGTCAAGGCGGGCCAGGTCGGACATGGCGGCGGCCGGCGCGGTCAGGTCGCTGCTTTTACCGTACTCATTGAATTCGATAGCCTTGGCTTCCTTTAACAGCGGCGCGGCTTTTTCAGGCAGCCCGCGGGCCAGGTAGATCCGGCCCAGGCCGCTGAGGGCGGCGGCTCCCGGATCCTGCTTCACCATTTTAAAATAGGCCATGCCCTCCAGGTAATATTTCTCGGCTTGCTTAAGGTCGCGGCGCGCGTGATAGGCCGAACCCAGCGACAGCAGGGCCCGGGATTCCTGCCACCCGTAGATGTGAAGTTTTCTCGCCCCTTTAGCGGCGTTGGCGAACCCGGCGCAGGCGTCGCCGAGGCGGCCTTCAAGCTGCGCGGTAACGGCGAGATTATAAGGGATGTAGAAGGCCTCCATGCGGGCCTTCTCCTCAAGATGGTCCGGCGCCGAACGCGCCGGAGCGGGGCAGCAGAGCAGCAGAACCAAAAGCGTTTTTACCATGTGGTCATCCTGAAAGTATTTTAACTTTTAATAAGGGTATACGGTACGCTTATAGCTAAATGACCAGTTTAAGGGCACGTGCATAGGGGCGTAGCGGGCTTTTGGACTATTTATTGGCGGGGACTTTCGAATCCATACGCCTTAGGGAGGTGCAGGGGACGTATTCCGTCATGAATTGCTGCCAATAAGTCATAAAGCCATATGCGTCTCTATGCAGATTGGCCCCTGAGACTTCCTCCACTGCTAAGATTGCCAGTTGCCGGATATGGTATATTTAAAAGCGTGGATACGCCGTTTAATAGGGGCAAAAGGTACCAGGAGACTTTTCTGTTGAATAATCTGTCCGGTAACTGATAATGACGATAATAAACCGGAGTTCCCGTCTGCTTTTGATCCCTTTTTTCCTGCTGTGCGGCTGTGCCGCAACTCCGGTCAAGCGGGTTGCGGCCCCTGCGCCTCCCGGTCGCGCGGAACTTGTCGCCAGTGCGGAAAAACTTGTGGCCGGAATGGATGGGTCTTTCCTCGGGCTTTTCCCAACTACGGGTTATGCCGATTACGCGGGTTTTCTTGAACTTTTAAACAAAAACAGCGACTCATTAGGGCGTGAGTTCGTTGACATGATCCTTCAGGAAAAGTCGGCTGTAGGCATATACGCAAGGGAAAGCTCTCGTCCGTTCATCGCGGCCGGCGGTTTTTTAAATATCCATGCCTCCGGAGAATCCAGTTTCAGCGTAGGGGTGAAAGGCCGGAATGCCGTTGAGGCGAGCTGCCTGGGCCTGAGTTTTGAGGATTACGCGCCTTTGCCCGCCGGCCTTAAGCCCAAATACGGCCTCCTTATGCCGCCGTTGGGGTCCGTTCTTCTGCCCGCCGACATCTCGCAGTGGTACGGCACCGACGTCTATGTGATAAAAACGGCGAATGTAAGGAAGAGGCTGACCTGGGCGCCCGGCGATTCTCTTGACCGGGTGGATAAATGGACGGCCGCTAAGGGGATACGGTGGCGGGAGGGGGAAGTTTTTAAGCCCCAGGTTTGGGACCTCGCTTTTGTTCCGTGGTCCCGGCGCGGGCTTATTATCCCGCTCATGTCAGAAGACGTTAAAGCCTCGGGCCGGCTTGCTTTTTCGTCCACACCGCAGCATCCGGTCTACGTGTTGCCTGTACACGGCCCCGCTGTTAAAACCGGCTGGCCGGGCCCTAATGCCGGTTATCTGGAGGTGCAGATGTGGGGGCCGGTGGATCTTAGGGACGTTGAAAGCTTTATCTTCAGGGTAACCGTTCCTGAAGGAGAATTTCTGCGTGAACTAAAGCGGCACAATATCGGCATATTCGACGGCAGGGGGCTGAAGCCGGTCAAGTGGCTGTCTTTGTTTTTTCCTTCCCAGGTTTTTATCTATTCGGCCTGAAGCCTTTCTCTCCTGTTCAAGCAAGTGCCCTTGAAAAGGTCCGGGTGACTTTTCTTGTGCAGTTCGCGCGGGAATTCTATGGTTTCTTTTGAAGCGGATATCAGGCGCGGCTTATTTGAACATGGTTTCGGCCTGGTCGAGAAGCGGAGACTTGCGCTCTATACCTGAGGATTTGTCGTCCGCGGGGTAATAGGCCACAGTGACAAGCCCGAAGAGCACGCGCGAGCGCAGCTCGGAATAATCTATCCTGAAGAAGCCGTCCTCGCCCCAGCCGGGGCCCCAGCTGTTCTTCACTATGAAGCACTGTTCCGCGTCGTCGTAGCCCACCAGCAGTACGGCATGCCCGCCTATCGATTTCCCGGAGGTATAAGAATATACCCCCGACTTGTAGTCCATGAAATCCTCGTGCACCCGCATGGAAGTAGGCAGCGGCCCGTAATTTACCAGCGCGGATTTTATCTGTTTCACCGTATCCCACACAAAGCCCCAGTGGGCGATCTTATAGGTGGACTGCTCCCAGCCCGGCGCCGCGCCCCCGCAGGCGCTTTTCGTCCCGGCGTAAGGATAAGCCGATTCTACCGGCAGCCCGGTCTTAGCCAGGAACCTGGGGAACAGTATGCCGCCGCCGCAGCTGCCCGCGCCGCTGCAGGAAAGCATCACCTGCTCGGAAAGGTCCAGGTCCTGCCCCGGCCTGTTCTGCATCCTTAAAACGTAAGACTCGAGCGCGCCGGTCATGGCGAAAGCCCAGCACGAACCGCATTTCTTCTGGCTCTTGGGAGAAGTGACGAAATTCCCGTTGGCTTTACGCCAATCGATGGAAGCCGGCAGGCTCCGCATCGTGACTTCCGGGGCCGCGGGTCCTTCGAAAGGCTCGAATTTCAAACCGGCCAGATCTTGCCACTCTTCGCTGGAAAGCCCTGACACTGAGGTTTCACCCGCCACCCACCTGGCCCCGCCTGATTTAATAGAGTCCTGCACGTTCGCTATCCTGGAACGCGCGGCGCCGGCGTCATCGGCATAAGCCGGGCCGGCCAGGCACAGCGCCAAAGCGGCGAGTAAGATCGGACGGTCAAAAGTTTTCATATAGATAGTCTAATACATGCCCTCAAAACCGCACGGGCCCTGTGGGTAACCCTTTTCTCCGAAGGACCTATACGCCTGAAAGCCGCCACGCGCCCCTCCCAGGGGAAAAGGCGCCAGGAAGACTTTTTTCAGGAGTAAGTCGCCTTCAGGGCGCAGGGGGTATCGGGGCCAGGGTGCCGGTGTAGGAGGCGGGGTCTTTTTCAGTGGGCGTCATTTTGAATTTGTATACTGGTTTGCCCTGGTTGTCGGTTACCGTGATCTCCGCCGGTTTGCCTTTCATCGCTAATATCCTGGGTTTCGATATTAATTTCCTGGCCGGGCCGCCGGCCTGCTTCCCGGTGTAAAAAACAGAGAGTTCTATCATGGCGCGCTGCTCATCCATGCCGGTGACGCGCACCTCCAACAGTATATCCCCGGCGCGTATCTGCTTTAATTCTCCATCGGTGGAAATGAGGGTTCCCGTTGCGGCGGCGTTCCCGCCCAACTGCACCGAATAGGCGCTTGAAAATATCCGTTTAAGCCCGTTCTTTATGCTTTCGGACGCGCCGGGAATGGAAAGGACGAGCAGTACGGCCGCGGCGGTAAAGCCCACGGTCCAGAGGGCTTTTGAGTGGCGGGCTTGTTCGCGGCGGCCTTTTATCCCCATACTGACCCCCGGCCAGAGGTCGCGCGGTTCTTTGAGGGGGATATTGCCGCAGGCTGCGTCAAAAACTTTTTCAAGGTCATTGTTTTTCATAAATTTTCCTTAATATTCCGTCAATTGAAATGTTCCGGATATTCAGGCGCCAACGCTGCGGCTAACCGCTCACGCGCTTTATAAATACGGATGTTCACCGCGTTCGGCGAGATCCCGAGCGTTTCGGAGATGTCCTTCACCGGGTTCTTGTGCAGGTGATACAGCACGAACGGTGTTTTAAGCTCCTCGGGCAGGGCGGAGATAGCGTTTTCAAGGCCGGAGCGCATATCCTTCGCGGCAAGGCGGGCATCGGGGCTGCTCCCCGCTTCAGCGGGCTCCTGTACGCGGATGTCATCGTCGCCGTTTGCCGGTGAGAAGATCCCGAGCGGCAGGAACCGGAGGAGCGCTTTCCTCTTCAGGCGGTTGCGGGCGATGTTAAGCGTTATAGTATAAGCCCAGTTCTTGAAGGCGAGTTCTTTTTTATAGGAGTTTAAATTAGAGAACATCTTTATAAACGCCGCCTGCGTTATATCTTCCGCCTCCATCGCGTTGCCGGTCAGGCGGAAAGACAGGTCGTATAGAAGCCGTTGATGGCGGCTTACCAGTTGTTTAAAAGCGTCGGTTTCGCCGGAAAGCACGCGGTCAACTATTTGTGTGTCGGTCTCGTCCATTTTTCCTCCTGTCCTGTCATTATATACAATCGAACCGGCCCAATCTTTCCCGGTTAGAGTAAAAACGGGGGAAGTAAATAAGGCAAAGGGGCCAGGAGACTTTTTTGTCTTTTGTCACAAGGCTAGTGTCCTCCCGGGGAGGTTTTTGCGGAAGGCGGCGTCGTGGGAGATAAGCACCAGGATGCCGCCGAAGCCGGCCAGCGCCTCCTCCAGCACGCGCACGCTCCTGATGTCCTGGTGGGTGGTCGGCTCGTCCAGCAGGGCGATGTCCGCCCCGTAGACCAGGAACCTCGCCAGTTCCACCTTTCTCCGCTGGCCCTCGCTCAGGCGCTCCAGCGGCGTGAACATCAGCTCGCCTTTGGCGCCAAGCTGGTCGAGCATGGTGCAGGCGGCCTGCAGCGCTGCGCCGTGGAAATAGTCCGCGCCTTTGAAGCCCATAGCTGCCGGCGGGCGGAACTGCGGCATATAGAACAACCGGGCTGCGCCGGAGCGTCTTATTTCGCCGGCGTCGGGCGTCAGCTCGCCGGCCAGCAGGCGCATCAGCGTGGTTTTGCCGGCCCCGTTACCGCCTTCCAGGCACAGGCTCTCGCCCGACTTCAGGAAGAAAGACAGGTCCGAGAATAAAGTCCTGTCCCCGAGGCTTTTGCGCAGGCCGGAGGCTTCAAGGTAAGCGCCTGCTGCCGCGGGCAACGCGGCATGGCGCACTTTTTCCACGAACGGCTTTTCCCTCTCCAGTTCCTCTATCTTCGCCCGGGCCCGCTCGGCCGCGCGGGCGGCTTTTTTCTGCAGGCGGGCGGCGCAGGCGCCGATGAAACCCTTATCGCCTTTACAGCCTATTTTTGACCTTTCCTTGGCCGCGCCCCAGGCCCGGTAATTGTGCTCTATCTCCTTGAGGCTTACTATCTCGCCCTCTATTTTTTTCTTCTTCTTTGCGGCCAGCGCGAACTCGGCGTCCTTCTCCAGGGCGTAGGCGGTGTAGTTGCCGCTGTAGATGCCGAACGAAGAGCGCTTCAGCTCGAACACCCTGGTCACGCAACTGTCCAGGAAGGCCCTGTCGTGCGAGACCACCACGCAG
>Ga0209000_1002234_pt1 | contig 10865 bp, 11 predicted proteins | sample RifGroD2_FD_183998 | JGI IMG/M metagenome (GOLD analysis project Ga0209000, IMG submission 183998) | Groundwater microbial communities from Rifle, Colorado, USA - Groundwater D2 (SPAdes) (version 2) | ecosystem: Environmental > Aquatic > Deep subsurface > Groundwater | place: Rifle, Colorado...
TAAATAATTCAACAAATAGAGTAATCTATAATGTACCATACCATCCAGAAACAAATCCAATAGAAAATATTTTTTCTATTATAAAAAATAATGTTAGAAATAAAAATCCAAACACATTGATTGAATTCAAAAAATTTATTCAAAAATCATTTTTAAAAATAACAAAAAATAAATTAAAAAATATTTAATTAACAATAAAATAGGGTAATTATTTGCATTTTTTTTAATAAAATAGGATAACTATTTTCATTTTTTTTAATAAAATAGGATAACTATTTTCATTTTTTTTAATAAAATAGGGTAATTATTTGCATTTTTTTTAATAAAATAGGGTAATTATTTGCATTTTTTTTTAATAAAATAAAATAACTATTTACATTTTTTTTAATAAAATAGGATAACTATTTACATTTTTTTTAATAAAATAGGGTAACTATTTGCATTTTTTTTAATAAAATAGGATAACTATTTGCATTTTTTTTAATAAAATAGGGTAATTATTTGCATTTTTTTTTAATAAAATAGGATAATTATTTGCATTTTTTTTAATAAAATAGGATAACTATTTACATTTTTTTTAATAAAATAGGATAACTATTTTCATTTTTTTTAATAAAATAGGGTAACTATTTTCATTTTTTTTAATAAAATAGGGTAACTATTTTCATTTTTTTTAATAAAATAGGATAACTATTTTCATTTTTTTTAATAAAATAGGGTAATTATTTGCATTTTTTTTAATAAAATAGGGTAATTATTTGCATTTTTTTTTAATAAAATAGGGTAATTATTTGCATTTTTTTTAATAAAATAGGATAATTATTTGCATTTTTTTAATAGATAAATATTGATGTCCAAATAAAATTTAGACTAGCTATAATTTATTTTTCAATAAAATTATATAAAGTAAAGAATTTTGCAGATATTTTCACTTTTACTACTAAATAAGGATTATCATAAAATTTATCAAATATTCTTTTCGATAACGTTCTAAAAGACTTCCTCAAAAAATTGTGATTTCATCATTCTTCATCATCAACTCTTTTTTGAGGCTTTTACTAAAACCTCAAAAAATTGAAATTCTAAGTCCTAGAAAAGTCCATTAGGGAAATGATTAGTAACTTCTTGTTAATCATTGATTACAAGATAACAACATTTACGATGAACGCTAACGTTGCTATGTCTGCGTTTACTTTTGCGAATCAGCTCTTTAGTCTGTCTGAGATAGACAAGCAGCTTTTCATCTGTGCTTTTAAGGCAGCCGAGGCCAACAATGCACTTGGAACATTCACTTTTGTTCCGCCTGCTCCAATTCAGCATGCTTTTGATTATGTTCAGCCTGCTTTTGCTCCTGCTCCTGACCAGCCTGCTCTTGCTCCAGTTCAGTCCAACGGCAAGACGCTTCGTCATTGCGCATATCCTGGTTGTGAGTGCGAGTTCCACTCCGCATTCTCTGGTCCAGACAATACTGTACGGTGCAACAAGCACATTGGCATGGGATTTCCCCCGCGCGAGACTCCTGCTCCAGTTCTAGCTCATGTTCCTCTCACGCTTACCCTGCACAAGTGTTGCAAGTGTGGGAGCGAGTTCACTTCTACGTACAAGGGCGATGCTCCGATGTGCTCAGACTGTTTCGTTCCTAACTGGGCTGATGCCGATGACGACGATGTTCCGGCTTCTGTTGTTGACGAGGCTCCAGCTTCGGTTCAGTCCAACGGCAAGAAACTCCGTCATTGTGCATATCCTGGTTGCAAGTGCGAGTTTTACTCCGCATTCTCTGGACCGAACAAGACCGTGCGGTGCAACACCCACAAAGGCATGGGCTTCTAGTCTCAACTTTGGCCTAGCTTTTGTTTATCTATTGACACGTTCATTATGTCATAAGTAAATTATTTTTAAATAGTTTATTTATCTTGAATACAGCACACAATAACAAGCATCGTTTTCAATGATGATATTATATTCGTCTATTATAATTTCAATTTCATTAAGTCCTTCAAATGTGCCAATTATTCCAAATTAGTCATAATTTTACGATTTGTAAAAAATTGCGATAACGTCAATAAATTTCCTAATTGTCAATTTTTTTCAAATCATAATTTTACGATTTGAAAAAAATTGCGATAACGTCAATAAATTTCCTAATTGTCAATTTTTTTCAAATCATAATTCTACGATTTGAAAAAATTGAATATTTATCTTATTACATAGTGCAATAGTACAATAACTCCATATATTTATTTTACATGGATTATTTACAGGCACATGATGAAATTTTTAAATTATCAAATGTGACTAATGTTCATTATAATGATTATGAAGAGTGTGAAATAACTTTAGATGGAATTAAAATATGGAGAGATGAACAAGGAAACATACATAATGATAATGATCAACCATCAATTATTTTTCCAAATGGTAAAATGGTATGGATGAATCATGGTTATATTCATAGAGGAAATAATTTACCGGCAATTATTTATGAAGATTCAAAAAGAGAATGGTATGAACATGGAGTATGTTATAAGGTCAATTACTATTTATTGATACCACCATGTGATGCACAAAATGTATATGAAAAATTAAAATAATATATAAATTGATATTTAATTATACTAATAAGTGAACTAATTATAAATCATGAATTATCATATGAGTAAAAAATTGATTTTTAAACTCATTACTAACTTTATTTATACAATCAAATACATAATCAATATGGAAAAATTATTAGGTCTTGGATTACTGCAAAACGCAATACCAGAAAAAATAAGATCATCAATTTGGATGGTTATTGTGGTATCACTTTATACATTATTTACACCACTTCAAACATTGGTTAAATATATTATCGATAAATTACAAAATTATAAATATAGTTTAACAGTATGCGCAATAAATGGGACAGATCGAACTAGTCTAACATCATATGAATATGAATCCATTAGACATTATATCGATCATAATAAACATTTACTTAAAAATATAAAAATAGATGGATCAGCATTACAAGACTCAGGACGTATTACACATATGATAAAAAATTCCACGGAACAAAAAAGTTATATAGTGATGAATACTGGTGAACTATTTAATATTAAATCAAAAAAAATTAAAATATTATCACAGACAATTGATACAGAATCAACAGAATCAACAAAATTAACAACATTTCAATATATTATTTCTGGTAAAAATATGAAGCAAATTGATGATTTTATTAATGAATGTAAAGTACAATATACAACTCGAAAACTAGAGCAAATTACAGCATTAGAGAAGGCACCGACACAAATTATACGGATCAAAACTGATTTAGTTAATACAAAATCGCAATTATCACTATCTGGATCATCTAATTTACATGAAATGTATACATTAGATGGATTATATTCAAATTCTTGCCGGAAAGTTAAAGAAATCATTGATAGATTTATTGGTGATGAAAAATTTTATCGAGAAAATCAAATACCATTCAAACTAACATTTTTGTTTTACGGTCCTCCTGGAACTGGAAAAACATCTACTCTTCGTGCAATGGGAAATTATTTGAAACGTGATATTATGATGGCAAATTTATCTGAAATCGATATTTCAGATTATTCCAAATTATTTAACGGAAGGATTTTTTGTAGTGATGCTTTGGATGAAATTAGTACAGAACCAAATGATCGAATTTTAGCATTAGAAGAATTTGATCATGTTATTGACAGTCAACATCTTATGATTACAAAAAATAAGAAAAAAAACGATGATGAAGATGAAAAAGATACTCCAAAAATAAAATCTTTTAATATCATGAATATGAATAATACTGATATGGTTGGAACATTACTAGAATGTTTAGATGGTGTTGCGACGGGAGATAAACGGATTATAGTTATCACTACAAATAATATTGAAAAATTTGATAAAGCATTAATTCGTCCTGGACGTATTGATCATGTGATATATTTTGATAGAGCAACATCTGATGATATATATGATATGTTAGATCATGCATTTAATACTAAAATTGAACGAAAAAAAAATCAATTTATAGACTTTGTATTAAGTCATGCAGTAATTAGTAGTATCATATTATCAACACATTTATTACAAAATTCATTCGAAGAAACTATTCGAATTATTGAAAAACGTTGCAAATGTATTGATAATGAAAAAATTTATTCAATATTAAAAGAAAAACTTAAATATGATTTTAATAAAAAATTATTACAAAAAATTCCTGAAAATACGATTACAAAAAATCAACTCGATTCATTATTAGTAAAACTGGATGATGTTCATAATATTGATAATATTATTGAAAAACTAATAAGATTATCAAATGAATGAAAAAATTGATTTATTATAATAAATACAATCCGAATATTTTGGAATATCACTTATTTTACCTTCATACAATTTGAAAGTATTATTTTAATATTCATTTATTTCTCTAAATAAGTTATGAAACATAATGCTAATAATTAGTAATAAATACTTAAAAGATTATATCAATTTATTATATAATGAATACATCACTTACTATAATTACTAAATCTTATAATTTTATTAAAGAAATATTTTATAATCAACTGATTCGCAAAATAACTTATAGACCAACATTAATTTATGATTTTCAACCACCATATTATAATACACTTGGTCGTGATGTAAATATTGACAATGAATTGAATAAAATATATAAAATAATATAATAAATTATTTATTATTCAAAACTGGACAACCAATGAAATCTCCCACGCTAGATATGCAATATGACCAGCTTCAAGTGCTAATGGAGGACATGCAATAGAAACAGCCAATGCACCAACTGACACAACTGCCGCGGCAATTTGTGACCAAAACATTAATAATAATACTTAAAATAATACTTAAAATAATATTTCTTTAAGTACTATTAATATAATTTATGTAAAATTATATTGCACTAATATATTATCATGAACAATTTTCTAAAAATCCAATCACAAAAAAATTATTATCATATTGTTTTCCAAATGAACAATATGATAATCCATTTGATCATGATCATGATAATATTAATTTCTCATGAATTATTAAAAATAATTAAAAAAGACAAAAATTTTCACACATTCATAAAATCATACACAAGAGAATTATATGATAGTTTGATCATATGTAGAGATTCAAATAATATTAATAATTTGATACAACAAAAACCTACCGAAAATCAATGTATATATGATGATATATACACATGTGGAGTATTATAAAAATTGATTTATTTTATTACATTTTTTTTTAAATAAAATGATATAAGAAATAAACATTAATATAATTTATTATGAGTGAAAATATTATAATATTAGAAGGACAATTTGTTAAAAATTATTTTAATCTTCCAAAAAATATATTTACTGGAAAATTACAAATAGTTCCAAAAACCCAACAAATCGATTATATTTATGAAATAAATAATAGTAATCAAAATAAAATAAAAGTTCCCGTTGAATATAATAAAAATGTATTACCAAAATATTTGTCAATTGAGATAACTTCTGATATTAAATATGTCACAGCAATTGGATTTGATGATGTAAATGAATTAGATATGTATAACTCCAACGGTGAAGGATCTGCAATTCATCGAATATCTAAAGACTGTGTTAATTATGGATATATTATGTTGGCATATAATGTGTTGGAAAATGGTAATTTAAAATTATGTGAAGATATGTGGTTATGTGAACAATGGTGCTATGATAATATAACTAATATGGCTATCGAAGAAGATGAAGAAATTAGATATAATAATAAATATCCATCGGATTTTTCATTAGTATGGACATCATGGATAATTGATTTTTTTGTATCTGGCGATAAAAATTCTGTGTTAAAAATAATAAATATTGAATATGATGGAGAACCAGATATTATGGATCATGTTGAAATTTTAGAAAAAACAGCACAAATACATTGGCTTAGTGTTATAAATGAAGCATATGAATCAGATAATGAATTTGCAAAATGTTATATTTTGATGAATTTCTTACATGAATTAAGACATATATTTTCTGAGATATAAAAGAATATAAATAATACTTTAATATAAATAATTATATTAAAATATGAATAATAAAATTAATAATAACTTAATTTTTGAAGGAAAATTAGAAAATTATGATTTTGACAATATGCATAAAATTCATTTGATTGGAAAAGTAAAAATAGTACCAAATAATACAAATAGAAAATATTATGAAACTATTGATTATAAAGATCATTATCAAAAATTATCTTTTGATATTACAAAACATCATGCAGGAATTTATCCCGAGTATATATTAGTTCATATAACAAATATTAGTTGTGATCGTATTTGTGATGTTAACATATTTGGATATGATGATATAAATTTAATTTATGAAAATGTAGCATCAGAATTATTTATGTCAAGAAATGCCACAATGAACCAACCGGTTTTTTATGCATATAAAGTTTTACATGATGGAAATATTGAATCGTGTGATATTAAAGAACCTATTGTTAAAATAAAAAATAATAATGTTATAGAATCATGGATACATAAACAATGGAGAGATGATTACTATGATACATTAAAAAAAGACGAAGATTTTATAACTAGTTATGGCGATGATTATAATTTTACATTGGCATGGAACATTACGAAAGATGATGATTTTGAGTGGATTATTCATTTTAATATAAATAAAACTGATAATTTGATATTAAAAATTATTGATATTAAATGTGAAACCAATGTAAAAATTAATGATAAAAAAGATATTTTTGAAAAAATTGCACAAGAACATTGGATCGACACAGTTAAAAATGCATATGATTCCGGAGATGAAGAAAGAAATAATTGTATTTTAATGAATTTTTTACATAAAATAAGACCAATATTTATAAAATTATAAAATAATTAAAGTTCATGTTGAAATCCAAATCTCATATCTGGTGAACATAATTCAAGTTCCAAACAAATATCTGTTGGAAGTCCAGTTTTTATCATTTTTACTAAATATGTTTTTGCTTCAATAATAGATTCATGACATACTTTTTCATATTCTGTCTTTAGATAACTACAATAATTTGTAATTACTTTCGAATATTCATCAATTATTTCTTCAACCTGTTTGATCATCTTTGGATCTTCTAATTTGTATTGTTCAATCATTTCATTGATTGATACAATTGAATCAATACACATTAGACATTCTGGTGTCACTCTTGAACAAAATACTGTTCCAATTAGGACGAATAGTAAAATAGTTGTTATTTGCTTCATGATATGTTATTATGATTAAATTATTGATGATATATGTAAAGTGATAAAATATCAATTTTTTATGATATTTATATAAATATCATAAAAAAGAGTTGATGATGAAAATTAAATAAACCATGATATATAATTTACATATGACAAACTAGCATGTCATAAAAAAATGTACAAACAGACTGTTAATCATCATCCGAATCATCATCAAAGTACTCAGGTAGTTGTTCGGCGTCTTCATCTGGTTGAGCTTCTCCATGAATCATCTCACGGATTTGTTCTGGAGTCAGTCCTTCTTGCCAGTCTGGAACTTCAAAATGATCAGCCGGATCATGATGGATTCGGCAATTATGGTGATATGGATCAGTTGAATCCCGTTCTTCACCACATGCCCAACACCAATGAACCCCACACGAACATTTCATGTGATCACATCCACTGTCTCTGATCACACGAAGACCACATGCGGGACATTCACGTGTTTCTGATCGAAGTTGCTCCAATACTTTTTCTTGTTCTTCGTCTGTTGGAACAACTTCTTTTTGGCAAAGAGGACAAAAAATTTCTTCTCCATGACGAATGATTGAGTGATCTCGGAACGCGTCGCATGCTGGGTGCCATGGTGGAAGAAGAAATCCTGCTGACGACATTGGGCATGATGCATCAGTGCAATAATGAATTGTATCATGATGAATCTTGCACAAATGTTGCATGAGAACTGTGCGACATCCAGATTCCCATACATGCCTTGCGTGATTATCCATCGCCTGAAGAAACGGTGGAAAATCTGCACAAATTGTGTAAGATTGAACACTACCGTCGGATGATCTTTGCTCAATCTTAAACACCAGTGTGCCAAAACGATTATTGTAAACCGTTTCAGCACTAGGAAAAGTCGCGTATCGGAATATATGGTCTCTTATCGCATATTTCGTAACATCATATTTGACATCATAATATGATATTCCGAACATTGATGGAATAGCTGAAGGAGACTTCCAATGATCATCATGTGGCGTAGATGCATAGGAAAGAACCACATTTTTGTGGAGCAAATACGGAGAGGTATCTTGTGACTTCAACAAATCTTTATATGGAGCATTGCTTGGTTGTCCATATCGTTTCTGATCGCTTAGTTTCTTAGGAGCAATCATATGTTGTCTAGATGGGTTCACGCAAATGGATGAAAACACAAATGCGTGCACAAATGCGATGATCGAACTTGGGGTCATCGCAACAACCACCTTGCGACGAGTCTTAACAAGTGCAACTGAGCTTTCGTCATCCTGCTCAACACCGACGACGGTGTCAAGACCTTTCTCACACTGTTTCCGAATCAGATTCGGAGGATTCCGCGCTTTCTTTTGCGGAGGCATCAAAAGATATTTTGCTGCCCCAGGTGGAAGTTGCCCTCCTCGCGCCAGACAAGAAAATGCTTCCCGCTGGATCTTTCTCGAAAGAACATGCTGCTTGTGTTCCTTGATTGCAAGTTTGTTGCGCGCATTTTTTGCGCGTTCACTCACGAGAGTACCTTCATCTATAAGATGCTGCATTGTGTTGTATAGTTATAAATAACGTATACAATATTATAAATGAAAAACTAATGGGCTATTCTAAGATTTACTTTTTCAATTTTTTGATATATATCAAAAATAATTTATAAACGAATGTGATTAGTCAATAAACGGAAAACTAATAAATGAACAATGCACTGGCCGATGAACATGGAACTGGATGATGAACAATGAACTGACCGATGAACAGTGGACTGGCCGATGAACAGGAATTGTACTATTACACAGCCGTTGCTAGCGACGTGGATTTGTAATAAATTTTCGTCTAATGAACGTATTTTGTGTCCATTAGATAAAAATTTACTCGTACGGAAATCTTTTAAAATCATCACAAGAAGTAGCAAGCTTTTGTGGACCAACTAAACACAATCCATTTTGTGATCAGGTTGGATTACAAATGAAACTAAAGTCAATTTGTTAGTTTGACTTTATCAAGTTATGAATTCATCGCACATTACTTGATTAATGCGATATAGGATTTTTATCCTCAAATGATAAATGGATATCATTCCGGTGACCACCGTTGGGGGTTTACAAAACACTGACGTTGCGAACGACGTGGATCTCCCGGTTTCACATATGTGGACCGTTTGTATTGAAATCTATTCATTTTCTTCACAAGAGTCGCAAGCTTTTGTGGACCAACTAATTGTTTGCAATTAGTTGGCATACAACACCATAAGATGTCTGGTATTGTTAACTCCAGACAAATACAAAATTTAGGTTAATGTAATATGGACTGGCAAAGTTTGACGCTCCTACTTGATAATGAACTATTCAAATAGGAGCGTCAGTACTGATGAAAATGCTGTTTCTTTTTACAAACACACATTTTCTATTCGCAAATACACACTTTCTATTCGCAATCACATGCAAAGTTATAGTGAATATATTAATGGATTTTATAGGCAATTCAAATTTCAATTTTTTATGATATTTACATTTATGAATATATCAAAAAAAGAGTTGATTAAATAAGTTTACGAATGACATCGCAATTTTTTTGATATATTCATTTATTTAGATATCAAATAATAATTTATTAAATTTATGTGATAGTAATTTTTGGTTATCATAAAAATTTGGTTTTTCAACAAATAATTGAATATTTATTTTATTTGAATTTGTTAAATCAAGTAAATAATATCCTTTTTTGAAAAATTCATATTGTAATTCTCTAAATGGACTTTCATCACTATAATGTATTTTTCGAATAATTGCAAAAGAATTATCAAATTCTAATAATCCATCCATGTCTATAGGAATATTTATAACATATGTACTTTCATCTAATAAACAATTCTCGATTAGTTTTCTAATATATTTTTTATACTCTTCCTTAATTTTAATAATATTTTGAGATTCCATTGTAAATTAATAATTTGTAGTAAATCAATTATTTTATGAATTAAAAATTCAATTTTTTACGAGTTAAAAATTACAATGAAATGAATTTATGAATAATATTGCAATTTTTTATAAAAATACAATATTATCTTAAATATATACATATGGGCAACTACTAGCAACCTCAAAACTTGATATTTCTTGATAATCTTTAAGTATCTTTCAATTTTTTACATTTTCTCAATTTTAATATATTATTTGATTAAAATGATATAAGAAAATATATATAATATAATATATTATATATATGTAATGACACAAAACTATATTTGGAAGAAATCTGATAAATTATGGTTTCCAAAAGAAAAAGATAAATTTACAATCGAAAATAAAAATTTATCTTGGTTTGATTGTAATGTTAAATTATATAAAAAATCAAATAAAGTTAAAATATTAGATCATTCTGAAAATTTATTGCGTGCCAAAAAAATTAAATTATATTTAACACCAAAACAACGAAAAACGATTATATCAATGATTGGAACTTGCAGATTTGTGTATAATTTAACATTAAAATTTATAAGAACTCATGATGTGAATATTCATAAATATAATTTTATTAAACTTAGAAAATTAATTACTTCAATATTACCTATTTGGACATATTCTAC
>Ga0209000_1002238_pt1 | contig 10850 bp, 10 predicted proteins | sample RifGroD2_FD_183998 | JGI IMG/M metagenome (GOLD analysis project Ga0209000, IMG submission 183998) | Groundwater microbial communities from Rifle, Colorado, USA - Groundwater D2 (SPAdes) (version 2) | ecosystem: Environmental > Aquatic > Deep subsurface > Groundwater | place: Rifle, Colorado...
TAAATCCTTTACCAGAATCAAAAGTTGCTTTTGATAAATTGTTAATTAAACTTTGACTTAATTTATTAGCAGATTCAGTAGACTGGTCAAAAGCGTATGCTTCTTTAGCTAAATCTTGTTGTATTTCGCTACTTTCGCTTGTCAATTTAGTTCTTTCTGATGCTAATTCTGCAGTTGCTTCTTGATAATCTTTTATACCTTTGATTCCTAGTATTCCATTCTCATTTAGATACCCAGTTATTGGATCATAATAGTTTTTTAGACCTACAACTTTATTATCATTCTTAGCAATTTCAGCATTGATTTCTTTAATTCTATTTTGTTTTTCTAATATCTCATCATATTGATCTTTGCCCATAGAATTAAATTTAGATGCCAATTCTTGCTGTTGTACAATTAACAAATCTTTTTTGGCTTGAGTTAATTGTTTGACATATTCAATATCAACTTGAATTGCTTTTCCTTCTGAATCTAATTGAATTACAGAATCTCCGAAGAGAGATGATAGTCTGGCAGTTGCATTTGCTAACTCTTCTTTTTCTTCTGTAGTTTTCCCTAATTTATCAAATAATTCTTCATATGAAGATATAAGTGAAGGAAGTTCAGAAGTTTCTTGTTTTAAAGATTGAATTGACTTTGTTAAAGTATCAAATGCTTCTTTTGCCTTTTCGTCTGCGTGAATCCAAGAATCAGCAAGACTCATTACTTTCCCAATTACAAACATAAGAGCAACTGACAATCCTAGTGTGGAAATTGCTTGAAATGCCGACATAGCAACTCTTGCTGCAATTGTCGAAGTTGTTAGTGATCTCATTGCTGTACTAATTCCTGTAATAGCAACGCCTAATGCATTGGCCCATCCAGTCCTACCCATTGCTGTTTGTTGCACAGTTGCCAAACGAATACTCGCTATATAACCTAAAACTGATGTTTTTGCCATTTCAAAACCAACGATAAATGGATTTGCCCTCCAAGTATTAGCATATCCACTAAATTGTCTCATAACCACGGCTGTTTCTAATACAGAGGCCTTAAATGCTAACATTGGAGCAATTAAGAATGATCTACTCATAAAACCTTGAAATCTAGTAGAAAATAATGATGCTGTTAATACTACTGTTGTTAATATTGTAGGGATTCCACCAATCACATCAGCAAATTTTGCAAAACCAGATATTACAACAGTTAAGCCATCTACCATGTTTTTCCAAGTATCGGTGTTTATAGAATTTAAATAAAATTTCTCCCAAGCTGCGGTCAATCTTTGAACAGAGGCAGATAAACTGTCACTATAAATAGCCTGTTTTTGGGCAGTTACACCTTCTGATTCCTGAGCAGCTGTCGTATTTTGTAGAACTTTGTCGTAATTGGACATAAGACTAATAAATGCATTTCTTCTATACATACCTGCACTGGCCTGTGCAATAGATTGACGTTCCACATCGTTAAGAGTCTTCCATCTTTCTCCTAATTCCGACAAAATTTCTCCTAATGGGCGAATTTCTGTAGCAGAACTCTTAATTGCAATACCGATGTCATAGAATTTCTTTTCAATTTTTGTGAATTCATCTGGGTCTGATTCTTCCCCTACAGCAGATATACGGCTAATCACCGTGCGGAGGGCATTAGAATTTTCTGCCCCACTACGTCTCGAAACTTCTATCATGGTACTTAAAATGCCAGTTGTTTCAGAAACTGAAAGGCCAGCTTCCTTCGCCACGCTTCCCACAGTACGCAATCCACTAGAAATCTCAGAAACGGCTTTAGGAAAATCCATTTGTAAATTACGTGCAGAGCCTAATACAGAATCGGTTACGGATGTTATATCATTAGCACCAAGTCTAAATTGACTCATAATACCCATTAATTCATCACTGGTCTGCTCTACTCCTTGTCCTGTAATATTTGATAGAGTAATTGCAGCTTTTGACTTAGTAAGAACATCCTCTAACGTAGAAGAATAAGTTCCGAACACAGCTATAGATTGCATTACTTTGCTAGTTGTAGAACCCATAACTGAGGCAAATTGATTCGCTGTGTTAGTTATATCTCCAAAAACTAAATTTGTATTGGTCATCTCAAGTTGTAAATTAGTAAATAATTTACTTTGCCCAGACATAAATTCGAAAGATTCCTGTAATTTATGTAGGCTAGACATCACTAGCGTAGAAACTGCTATCCAGAGAGGGAACCGCTGTAATGCCACAGAGGTGGCCTCTCCTAATCCTATTTGTCTATTTGCTAAGTTCCCTGTAGATGTGCTTAAAGAATCTATTTGACCTCTAAGCATATTATAATTTCCAGAAACACTCATTGTCTGAGTATCATTAAGTTTATAAGTTTGAGTAACTTGTTGCATACCTGTACTTAATGTTTTTAATTTTGCATTCAACATCTCTAAATCTGGTATTAATTTTTGAGTCTTAAAATCAATAGGATTTGTTCCTGATTGTTGTTTAAGAACATTAAATTGAGTAGTTATATTCCTTAAATCAGCAAAAGTTCTTTGCGCTGCTGCGGTACTTTGATTAAGCAAATCTGGAACTTTGGTACTAGCACCAATTTGTTGAAATGATCTACTCGCTTCGTCAAATTGATATTTAAGTCTAATAGTTTCATTTTGTGCATTTTTCAAAACAGCAATTAATTTACCTGCTTGGTCATAATCATAACTAATTAAAGTATTTCCTTTATATTGACCTACCGTAGTTAAACTATCTGCAAATGTTTTTGCTTGTGCCAAAGAACCAGAACCAGGTGTGGCAACACTAGTTTGCCCTTGTACTTGCACTCTAATTAACGGCCTTAATCCTTCTATTTGTTGTTTTAATCTTACAATTTCAGAAGGAGGAATAAATAGAGTTAAATTAATTCTTTTCCCATCAATTTTGGATGTATCAAGTTTTAAATTACCTAATTTGAAAGAGATAGATTCTATTTTACTTTTTATTTCTTTTGTTGCATTTGAAGGTAGTTTAACATTATTTATTGATACATTCTCTAATTTGATTGAAAGTTTATCCAAATTTGTTTTTAAAGCATTTAATGCACCGGAATCTATTTTTATTTTATCAATTGTAATTGGATTTGCTTTCACAAAATTATTTAATTTGTCAATTGTTGATTTAATCTCTGTCTGATCATATTTTATTAATAATTTAACGCCAACTGTATATTGGGTACTCATTAAACATCACCACCTTATAATTTTTTAATTGCATCACCTACCGCATTTGAAATTAATCCTGCTATACTATCTGAATTTTTTTCTACTGTGTTTCTCATAAATGGTCTTTCTGTTACTTGATATTTCCAATAATGTCCATTCCAAGAACCATAATCATAACCTACCCCACTCTCTACAATTCCGGCATAACTTTCTAAAGACTCATTTGGATTATACATATGGTGACTTTTTGCAATATTATCATCTGCATATACATCTATACTTACTTCTGTTGGAGTTTTAGTAATTTCTGACTTTTGTATTGATTTTTTAAGATTTCCTGTTCTCTCATATATTAAGGGATCGTATTTTTCTATTACATCAGAATCTATATGATTACGCACTTCTTTTACTACCATAGTTCCTATGGTTTTTAACTGACTAGATAATTCTTTCTCTATTTTACTAATTAAATCATTTGCTAAACTTGATATATCTTTTGGCAACTTTTTCACCGCCTTCGTTATATTTTCTTTACAAAAGCATATATTTTAGTATATAATTGGAAATAAAAAGGAGTTGGTATTTTGATTAAAATAATATTAGCAACAATAATATTTATTATAGTAATGGTTATTGTGGAAATGATTAATGAACCGAAAGACAAAAAGGTAGAAAGAATAAAAATTGCAAATCAAACCATAAAGCCAATCACCTTAACTCATATTGATGGTTTATCAGGATATGGCAAAGGAGTAAAAGTGAAGTTTTCTAAAAATACAGAAGAAATTAACATTGATAAAACTTATTCTATTCCTACAAAAAATATAGAATCAACCATATTTAATTCCTCTAAGGAACTTACAGAACACCAAAAGAATGTTATTGGAAGGTCATTAATTGGTGGACTCTTATTGGGGCCATTGGGTGCAGTTGTTGGAGGAATATCAGGTGTAGGAACACAAAAAGAAACAACAATGATATGGATAATAACTATTAATTATAAAGAATATGGGAATAGTAAAACTGCTATATTTGCTACAGAGGATGAATCTATAATTCCAAGATTAAAAAATGTTTTAAATTCATATTAAAATGTAAAAGAACCCGTAGGTAATACGGGTTCTTTTACATTTACTTTATTTAATATATTTACTCTTCGTTATTGCTTGATTCTTTTTCTTTTTCTGCTACCATAAATTCAACACTCTTTTTAAATTGTTCTGCAATATTTCCCATATTTAAAAGTTCTTTTTCAGGTAATAAATCAAGAATACTATTAAATAATTCTAATTCAATTAATTTATGTGCCATTATTAATAATTTTTCTCCTTCATCTTGAATTGGAATATTTGTAAAATATTTTATCATAAGCATAGGAAGGATAATGCTATCTTTTAGATTATCAATATTCTCCATGTCCTCAAGTTCTTCAATGATATTCATATAATCAATCATAATTTTTTGTGTGTCAGTTTTTTTGAGATATTTGGATACTTCTACTTCATATTCCTCATTGAATCTATCTGTAACTCTTTCCGTTACTTTCTCATTGAATTTGTTGAAACCTTTGTTTAAAGATACCTCATTTAATTTTTTAACATTTGCCATTTTATTTTCCTTCTTTCTTGTTATATTTATTATTTATTTAAACTTAATAAAACTTCAGTTATTTTATTCTTTACGCCTTCACAATTATTTTTTAAGTCATATGGATATAAATCTATAAAAATTATATCAACCCTAGATTGGTAATAATTATTCTTTAATATTATTTTATCTTGGTAATTTTTAAACATAGTTAACTCACCTTGATAATTTTTTAAATATAAACCATAATACTCAATAATTATTGGTTTTACTAATTCAATATCTTTATAATTATCAATGACAAAATCTGGACATATTTTATTTATACCATTATATTTATATGTATATTTTCCTGAATGATTAGAGCCAATAGCACAAATACCATCAATATTTAAGTCTCTTTTGATTGATTCGTACACCATTATTTCTTGTTTACTATCACATTTTACTCCATCGTATGCTAGACATAACCCAAAATCTTCTGGAGTCCACTCCTTACTATATTCAGGATATGATAAACACGCCCATTCATAAAATGACGTAAATTTTCTTAATCGTGTGCCACTATTTTGTAAATAGGCACAAAATTTAGGATATAATTCATTCATAAAAGTAAAATTTAAATATGTTGGTAAATCATCCTTTATGTCAAAGACCAAATCATTCATTCTATAAATCACAAATTCCCTTAAAAATCTAGAAAGATCATGTACAGAAGTTTTATTATTTCTACTCAACTCCCATTCGAAAAGTAAATTATTATCTTTTATTATAGAGTATGCCTCGACAAGTAAATCATATGTATCAATTTTAAATGTTGCAAAAGTATATAGTTCTTTTAACTTTTGCTTAGAAAAATATTTCAATACCCAATCTTGAACATTTTTCCATGAATCTAAACAATTTAATATATTATCTTTACATTGATTCTCACAATAATGCCTAATTGCTCTAATTCTATTGTCTTTACTTTCCCAAAATCCATCAGTTTTATTTGTAAAATCTAAATCTATAATAGGGGTTTTAGTATCGGGATGTACGATATTTTTTATTTGAAACAGCCATATAAGTAAATCCATATGAGCCATATTGAATTTTCTATACTTATTTTGCCATAAATTCATCATATCCCTATTAAATAGTCCAGTTATTCCGTAACTAGTTAGGATTTGTTTTACACTTATATTCTCACTTTTCACCCAATCATCAAAAATTTTCATTGCAGTATCATTATCATATTTATCAATGTCATCATCTGAAATATTAAATTCAGGAAAACATGCTTGCAATGTTTCTAAAACAGTACCAAATCTTTGTGTAATTTGAATTTTATATTGATTTAAATTAGGGCAATTTACATTATTGCATATTTCATCTTTTGTTTTACAGTCCATCTTTTCAAAAACAATATACCTTACTATCTGAATAAAATTTTCTTGTATATGACAATGCTTTGGCATTTGTGTAATTTCACCATCATAAAAGTATTTCCACCACCTTTCAAGAGGTATGTCCGTTATCTCTTTATATATTATTCCTTTATCTTTATACAAGTCTCTATTCTCCCGTTTTTGCATACATTCTAAGCATATATTTCGCAAATAAAATAAACTATATGGATTGCCTTTTAAGAAAAATTCACTACTAAATTCTTTTTCCTCACCACATTCTAAACATGTGTTATAAACAATAACATTAGAATCAATAATTTCTGTATTATAAATATTAGAAAATAATTTTTCTGGACTTCTATTGAATTTTAATATACATAAACTATGTAGATTATAATCATGTAAAAGTTGCTTTAAATTATATCCCTTTAAATCTGATACTGTCATAATATTTTTATCAACCATTAATTTATTTTTTAGCCAATGTAAAGCATCTATTTTGTTGTTCTCATCTTCCCAAAATGAATGAGGAAAGGTGGCGTGTTTTTTAAACTCCCAATGCTTTATGTTATACTGCGGATATATTTCCATTATTAATTCCTTGGAATCTTTTATTTTTATTATTGTGCTAAGTTTATGATCTTCTAAAATATTCATGTCAAAATTATTACATATTTCAGTATATCCCCATTGAAGAATATTATCTAATATATGTTTCATTAAAATAAGTTTATAATGTTTATGTTTTGAAATGCCATTTGGAAAAGATTTTAATTTACCATTTAAAATTAAGTTATAAATATAAACAACATCATCATCTGATAAATTATTTACTGAATCTTTTCTACTTAAATTATATTTATCTGCCCAATATGTAATAGTTTTTTTATTTTTATCATATAATCTAGCACTCTCATGCAAACCTAATATGTTATAGTTTCTAATGAATTCATTAATATCTTCAAACCATTCCGGTTTATCTTTTGCTTTATGACTCCATGTATTATGTACTTTATTATAATTAGTAGAGCATTGTACTGAGCAAAATCTTAATCTGTCTTCTAAATATTCATAAAGTTTCATCTCAATATCTTTCTCACATTGATCACATTTGTATATTACTTTTGTTGGAATACTACCAAGTTTTATTTTTTCACTTAATAATATTACTATATCTCTCAATGACTTATTGTGTAGCATTGGAACAATTTCATTGACATTTTTCACTTTTTTATTTAATAGAGAATCGATTATAATTCTATAATCTTCTATTGTCCAAATATCATTTTCTTCCAATTTATTATTACTAATTACCATACACACTTTACATGTTGTTCTATAATATCCTCCACCTCTTGAATGAAACTCACCAACTGGTTTCTCTTTTTCACAAACTTTACAAACCTTTGTCTCAACACTTTCTTTCATCTTTCTTCCTCCGATTTTATTTATTCACTCCAATCTAAACCACCAACAAAACCAAAATATATAAATAGCAAGAGATGGTTGGAGCACCCAAATTAGACTCGCGACTTTCTAATCTTTTCTCTTGCTAAAACTATCAAAATTAAAAATAGACACACAAAAAGAACCCACTTAAACTAGTGGATTCTTCTCTAAACCTATGATATAATCTAAATGCATGAATTCAATATTAAAACCCTTATCCAGCTTGTAGCTCTAACTGCAAGCTTTTCTTTTTGTCTAAAATCTTCCTAATAAATTCCAATGCCTTATTCGTACAAAGTGTTGTACAAATACTCTCTAAACCATTACTAGTCCTCATGGGAGTAATCTTAACTTTAAATAAATCTGCTTTAATATATTGAGAGTAAGGATGATTTTTATTAAAATTACCATCGGAAAGAATCTTTTCTTCTCTCAATACTTTCATTAATGAATTTCTGCCACACCCTAATGTATCAGCGACTTGCTTAAAATTCATTAAAGAATCTGAGTTCATAAAATCGTCATACATTTGTACTTTTGGTTTCTGATCCTCTAATTGTTTAGATAAATCAGATGCTAATTGAAGTGCCTCAGATAATGTTTTCGGAACATTGAATTTAAGTCCAATATTACCTAACCTAATTCCCTCTAATAAGTCATAAACCCAATCATAAAAATCATTGGCTTTTGGTTGTTTGCTAAATCTGCAAACTTCGTAAACACCTTTTGCACTGTATATATACATTTCTTGCTTCCCACCCAAGGGGTATCAATCTGTACCACCCTTGAAAATTTATCTAATCTTGCTTTGTTCCGACTATGAATGGTTTTAATTGAGTCTCTTGGATTTCCATATTCAAGAGATTTCCCAATTTGTTCTCTCGTCATCCAAACTTCATTATTCTCATCTTTCCATAGATCACATTCAACACCATTAAAATTCTCTGATTTAAATAATACTAAATCATTCACAAGTATCACCAACCACTTTATACCCAAGAAACTCTAGCAAACAGTTTTCACAAAAATCTATAATGACCTTCTCATTATCCCATTGACTTCCATAACTTCCAACTTTATTGATTTGCCAACTTGGAATTAAATACTTATCCAGTAATAGACCACACTTCTTACATATCATTGGTTTCTCGCTTATTGAAAAATCAATTTGACATTCATTTAATAAAGAAATAGAAAACACTGAATCATAAATATTACTACCTTCAAAATAATTGATTTCCTTAATAGTATCTTTAGGAATAGTCATTTCCTGCTTAGTTGGTTTGTTAATATTGATGTCATAAAACTCTAAATTATCTCCATCATCTACCAATCGAAACATTTCATATGTATTCATTGACTGAATAGGAGAATATAAAAATACTTGCACTTGCTTTCCTGAGCACCCATCTGATAGACTGATTAGTTCGTTACAACTGATTTCTTTCATTACAAAAACTCCTCTATATTCATATTTAGGATTGTTTATCAACCCCTTAATACTATTATAGAGGAGAATGTCAGTTGTGTCAATACATTAAGGAAAAACAATTTACATTATAATTCTTCTAAATTATCCAAATAGAATATATCATTGAAGTCCATATTAAGTACATATGCAATCTTCAATCCTATTTCTGTACTTGTTGCATATCTATTCTTAACTAAGTTAGACATGGTTTGCCTTGTAACGCCAACTTTTTCTGCAAGCCAGTTTTGTTTTATTCCTTTTTCTGCTAGAATTTGCTCTAATCTATTTCTAACCATCCCTAATCACTCCTTAATCTATTATCTATTATACCATATTCCACATATGCTCATCAAAAACACAAACATATGTATAAAGGAGTTAAATCAAATAATAACTTAAACCTAAAAATCAGTAACTTTTACCTTCCTATCAGCATAATATCATGAAAATATATTCATGTCAAATATATTTATATCTTACTTTACAAACCTCTAAACTTACAAACCTCAATCACAAACAAGAAAAAAAGGGGGCCCCCAAATAGAGGTCTTTCTATCGAATTATATTAAATCATATCCAATGTTTACAAATACTGTCGAATCGGTCTTTTACCTCCCAACATATGTTAAAATGAACATAAATAAGGAGGTGAAAGAAGAATGTATAAAAATATCAAGACGCTAAACTTTAATAAAGAGACTAAATCAATGTCTTCTAGCAATATCGTGGGTGGCACAATTGGTAAAGTTGAGTTTAAGGACGGAACTATTATTGAAACCACGAATCTCTCAGACATGATGTATATGAAATTCAACTGTCCTATTGAGATCCAAGAAAATGGTAATGTAATTTTCCCTAAAACAGATACTTCAAAGTCTATTCCATCTAATACTAAACTTAAAATATCAGCTAACGGATTAGAAATTATCGCTTAATCTCAGCTTTTATTCCTTTTGAAGTGATAGCAATACTAATATTTTTCTCATCAATGTACATTCCATCTTTGCTAAGTGTGACCATTGTGTATTCCTCCTTTCCAAACTGTTCAATTTTGAACAGTTTCTTTTTTATTTAATTTAATAACCAAACACCCAACCCAAAATCATCTCCTCAACTTCCTCAACAATTCACTTGCTCTTTTATTCCTTGCAATTGCCTTATCACTTGGTTTTCTCAACAACTCTTCTCTAATCTTATCTGCATATTCTCCTTCTGCCACAGTTGCTCTATCTAAACTCAATCTTATTGGTACATCTCCATCATTACTTTGTTGTTCAAATCTATCTACTAATCTCTTAGCCCAATCTATTGGATCAAAATGAAATACATAATTTTTATCATCTTTAATATCTTCTCTTGTCTTCTCTATCAATTTTTCAATCTTACCATCCTCAATTTTATGATTATGCTTCAAACATATCCCAACTAATTCTAAATACCTATTAACATATTTTTCATAATTATCATCAAGAAATATCTTAATAAACCCTTCTAACAATGCTTCTGCATGATTTTGATGTCTACAATTATCTAATTTTGCTTTTTGGATACACTCTATTAGAATAGCAATATCTTTATCATTAAGAGCGATATCATAATTTGTGACTTTGCGTCCAACTTTCATTTAGTTAACCTCCTAAAATTAATTTTATTTATTACTTTACAAATCAAACTTATCCATGTATAATGATAAAGGAGATACAAATGGAAAATATAATAAAGAAAGGAAGTGATATTATCATTCGAGATGGGCCTAAGAAATAGATACATAAGGATATATATT
>Ga0209000_1002245_pt1 | contig 10822 bp, 10 predicted proteins | sample RifGroD2_FD_183998 | JGI IMG/M metagenome (GOLD analysis project Ga0209000, IMG submission 183998) | Groundwater microbial communities from Rifle, Colorado, USA - Groundwater D2 (SPAdes) (version 2) | ecosystem: Environmental > Aquatic > Deep subsurface > Groundwater | place: Rifle, Colorado...
ATTACCCCGAATGTTTCCTCTGTCAGTTTATCAAAGATTGGATGGATCTTTTCAACCTTGGCTTTACCTCGTTTCCTCTTGGAATACAGCTCGGTCATTCCAGATTGCATGGGGCCAGGACGCCACAAAGCCGTCACTGCATAGAGCATTTGGAAGTTCTCTACCCCGAGTTCCTTACAATAATTGGTCAGGCCATTTGATCCAATCTGGAAGGCCCCGACCGTATTTCCCTCGGTTATTTCAGCAAAGACTTTTGGATCATCAAAGGTAATTTTTTTGTAATTGATATCAATTCCATGATTCTGCTTTACCATTCGCCGGCATTCATTCAAGATGGTCAAGGCTGAGAGGCCAAGGATATCCAGTTTCATCAAACCGCAATACTCTGCATTTCTCATATCCCAGTTTGCCACTATGGTTCCAGCCCGGGTGACGAGATTGCAATTGTGGCCTTCCCGGAGATCCTTTTCGGAAATACAGACGCCAGCCGCATGCTGGCCATGACCTCTGATCTGCCCTTCAATGGATTGGGCTACCTCGATCACTTCTGGATATTTCCGGCCGAATCTTTTACACTCATCAATCTCTTTGAAAGACTTCGCGATTTCTTCCCCTTCGTCGGCCTCTACCATTGCCTTGGCGGCAAAGTCGACCTCCTGCAAGGGAATATCAAAAACGCGGGATACATCGCGAAGTACACCCTTTCCTTTCATGGTCAGGAAATTGGAAAGGCCCGATACATTATATTCGCCATATTTATCAGAAAGATATTTCCGGACATCTCCCCGGCGGATATCCTCGAAATCCATATCGATATCCGGTAGATCCGCTCTTGATTCATCGACAAATCGAAAGAATTCCGTTCCGTATTTTAATGGATCACAGTCGGTAATAAACAAGAGATAGGCGACCAAACTTCCCCCGACTGATCCACGACCAGGACCTGTCATGATATTATTTTGTTGACACCATTGGATCAAATCCCAAACAATCAGGAAATATCGAACGAATTTCTTGGAGATAATCAATTTCATCTCCATTTCAATTCGTTCTTTGTATGGGGTAAGTTCTTCAAAAGATAATCCCCGGAGCCTGCGGCGGAGCCCTTTGAAAATTTGATTTTCAAGAAATATCAGTTCATCTTCCTCGGTCGGAAATTTCTTGATACTCGGGAGAAATACTTCTTGTTGCTCGATCCGGAAGTTTTCACATATCTTGGCAACCTTCATCGTCCGGCGAATGGCTCGCTTAATTTCCTCGTCAGATAAACAATCCTGTTCTTGGAAGGCTTCAAGCATCTGTTCTTCAGAACGAAGGAAGAGGCCGTCGCAATTGAATTTCCATCGGTCGGTATCATCCCATTTCTTTTTGGATTGGATGGCCAGCAGGACTTCTTGATGTTTGGTTGCTTCTGCGGTGGGATAATGGCAATCATTTGTGACTACGAGTTGGATACCGAGTTGTTTGGAAAGAGAAAGGGCGAGTTTATTGATTTTGACCTGTTCTGGTATCTTATGAGGCATTACTTCAAGAAAGATGCGCTCTTTGCCAAGCGCATTGATATAATCAAGAACCATCCAATTTTCTACGTCAAGGAGCAAATACGACATAGAACAGGCGCTGAGGATAACCAAGCCCTCAATATGTTCCATCAAAGTTTTATGATCGATCCGGGGGCGGTGATAATAACCATCAATATTGGCAATCGTCAGGAGTTGTAGGAGATTCCGCCAGCCGGCTTGGTTCTCGACAAGAAGGGTAATATGATATCGCCTTTCCCCTTTAGTCTTGACGGATATATCCGGAACCAAATACATCTCCGCCCCGATGATCGGCTTGATTCCGGCTTCAAGGCATTGCTTCTGATGTTCAATTGCGCCGTCGATATTCCCGTGATTTACCAAAGAAAGATGAGTCTGCCCGAGTTCTTTGGCAAGGGCGGCATATTGTTTAGAAGTGCCGACCCCATCAAGAACCGAATATTCATTATGAAGATGTAAATGACAGAAAGCCATTATTTATCCAGTTTTAAAAAATTACATGGTTTGAATGGGTTTATTTCCACACGGTATCTTTTTTTCTTTTCTTGTATTTATACCAATCCCATGCTGATTTTACCATTTCTGTATAGTTTTTTTGTTCAAATATATTGGTATATCCATTTTGATCTACCCACCTATATTCATCAAAGTTGGATTTTTGATACGAGAACCCTGGGGGTAAATCATCAATATTCTTTATCGACTGCTCTTTTCCCATATCGTTTTTATCTTGCGGATATGGGGCGACAGTCGTTTGGTTATTGCTTGCTACATTGAAATTAAAATTACCGCTAATCAAACCTCCTATAATTACAGATACCAAGATTACAAATACCGATATCAAATATGCCCTTACATTTTTAAATTCCATATTTGCCTCGTTTTATATTTTTACACCAAAGCAACTACATGGACGAAGTTATCCCCCTCGAATAGCAAAGCATTCTCCCCGACGATACATTTCCGCAAATCTTTCAATATTTCCTTGATGAAAGAGGGATCGACGTCAAACTCGATTTTCTCTCCTTTGTATTTACAATTTGCCGTTTCTTCCAACCAGCCATAATCCCCCTTTCCCTTGATGGTCATGGTCCGGTCCTCAACGGTCACTGATACGAAATCCCCGCTGGCCGAATCTGCCGTGAATACCCCGGCTCGATCCAGCATTTCTAAAACACCAGCCGGGAAATGGAGTTCCTTCCCTTTGACTTTAAGAAACTGTTCGACCTCGGGGAATTTGCCGGCCAGGACCCGGGCTGAGAAAATCAACCCATCATTGGCATGAAAATGAATCCAGCCAGGGGAATGTGAAAGGCGCTTGACATCATACTTAACCAGGAATTTGACGACTGATGCCGGCAGCAGGATTGGGTCGGATTTGACTTCTGCATCAAAATTGACCTGAATGATCCGGAAATCATCGGAAGCTGTTACGGTATCTCCATCAATATAGACGCAGGTCAAAAGGGGCTTGCTCAGATCCTTTGCGGCACAATAACTGGCAATGGAAATGGCCTTCAGGAAGTTATCCGGCAGCTTGGTAAATTTGGTATGCTCGATATCGACTTCATCCAAGGGGAGCATTATTTCGGCTTCCAGTTTGATGCCGGCCTTGCTCCGCTTCCCCTTGATGATCAATTCGTTTTCGACGATACCGATTTCAATTTCCTCATCCTTGATCTTGGAAAGGAGGGAATACAATTCATTGGCCCGGACGGCTCCCTCGATTCCGGATTTGAATGGCTTCCAGACCGATATCTCATCATTAAAAGTCGTGATTGAATCCCCAGCAAAAACAAAACTGGTCGATTGCGCAATAATATCCTTAGTTGCGAGTCCTGGCTTTACTTCTTCCAGGGCGGCTATCAATTCCGTTCTTTTTAACTGCATGCTCTTCTCCTATTAAGGCGTTGAATACGATAGTAGAACCGAAGTTATTTCCGAGTATATGATGGTATGACAAAAGGCGCTTATCAATTTTTAAAGCAGGAAGATCCGCCCCCCCCTCATGGCCTGGTGCGGTGCTTGCTAAGTATATTTTCATGTATTGTGCCATTCAGATAATAAGAACAAATATATTTTTCTTCATTTTTTTCTTTAATATGAGCATAACTAAGTAAACGTTTTTTTGCTTTGATTTTTGTCAAAGTTTCTTCTTGGGTATAGTCCCTTATCCATGTAGCAAGGTACAATTTCACAGCGAAAAGCTCCTCGATACCTTTGGTTGAAACGGCCATGGCCAGGCCCGCCAGTTCTTTTCCAGATCCAAAAAGTAGATAATATTTAATTCGTCCCGCTGCTTGTAATCATTGGAGAGACCACCCTCAATTATCTTTTCGACCTCCCGCTTTCCGCCGGTTTCTTTGCCATTCCATTTCTCGTCATCTTTCAGTTCGTACTTGGCATCAACCATCCTAAACTCCGATACCCCAACCTTGAATCCCTTGGCGGTAAAATATTTTTCAATATTCTGCCGAGCAATTGGGGAAAAAGATTCCAGATGCTTGCCGGCTTCATTCTTACTGGGGCTCCGATTGCTGACCTGGACCTTCCAACAATCCTCAGAGTAGTCGTATTTGCCATCCTTGAATTTCGGGACATAAACTCCGCCCATTCGGCCGGTCATTACCCAGCTTGTACTATCAACGGACCACCACGGGTATCTCCGCATCAATGAATTACTGGTCAAGCCAAACCCATGTACCTTGATAACCGGCATCCCGTCTTTATCAGTCAGGTAGTTTTTCCAAATATCATCCAGCCAAATTCTCAGATCAGGAGTCGAAATAGGAACCATACCACCGAGGGCGATATAGTCATAGCCCCTGGATAAATACATCTGCAGCCACTTGGGGTCTTCACCATAATGGAAGCAGGGGAGAGGATTGACCCCGGCTTTCTCCATGCGCCGCTGATTCCGCCAGGTACCTTCCGGGGAGCCAATAACATCAAGATTGGCATATACCTCAAGATGATCCTTGTGGGCTTTGATGAATTTGATATACTCGTTAATATCGATTTCTACGCCCTGGGTAAATGCGGAGAAAGCGCCGGAGTCAAGGAAAATGTCGACTTTAGTTTCCATAGATAATTCGAAGGCAAATGGTATGTTGAATTGGTTTTGAGAAATATCCCAGAAAGAAAGGAGGCGCTTGTTAATCAGACTTTGCCATTTCCTCTCTCTCTCTCTCTCGTTCCTGGGGTGCCGGCAAAGTTGATTTTCATGGTTTACAATTTCTTTTTCTTCTGCTTTATTATACTATTGTTTGTGATTTTTAGATGATAAAAAGAATGCAATCTGGTTTTAAATAGATTTTTATCAATCAGTTCAACCTCCCTTTTGCAATACCCGGGACTGCCCCCCCCGGAACCCCTGCTAAATAAATCTTCATTTCTTTTTCTGGGTGAAGTCTTGGATAAAATATTTAAACATCTCCATTACCGATTTATCACAGATAAGATAATGATAAGCCATGAGCCTGCGGGGGGGGCAAGTCCCATTCTTTCTAAATAACTTTTCTTCTTTTACTCGGTCAGGGGTATTGCCGGCCAGGTAGATTTTCATACCTTCAATAAAGCGAAGAACTCCGCCCGTGCTGCTGGATTATCTTTGAAGACTCCCCGCAAGGCGCTGGTCTTGGCTTTGGTGCCAGCCTTTTGCACGCCCCGACTTTCGATGCAGAAATGGGTGGCCTTGATAAATACGGCGACCCCCAGCGGGGCCAGATTCTTTTCAATGGCATCGGCAATCTGAACAGTGATGCGTTCCTGGACCTGCAGGCGGCGGGCAAAGATATCAACCAAACGTCCAAACTTCGACAGGCCGGCAATCTTCTTATCCGGTACATAGGCAATATGGACTTCTCCGAATATTGCCGCCATGTGGTGTTCGCAATGGCTGTAAAATGGGATTGGATCGACAATTACCATTTCATCATAATTCTCCCCACCATCGGCAAATTCCTTGAATACCGCATCAGGGTCCTGAGAGTATCCACTGGCCCAGAACTTCCAGGCTTTGGCCATTCTGGCAGGGGTTTCGATCAATCCTTCCCGCAGGGGATCTTCTCCGACAAATTCAAGGAAACGAATAAAGATATCCTCCGCCGAAACATCCCGGCCGGAATCGGTAATCTCCCAAGGAAAGACCAACCATTCCATTGGATCAGTCTTTTCAAAAAGGGCAAGGAACGGAGTGGTCGGATAGAGTTTTTCATATCGGTCCCGAGTGCTACCGGAATCAATCAGATCATCAATGATATAATCAGCTTTTTTAGGATGATCTGCTACTGAACCATCGGTCAATCCAGCCAACATATATGCAGGGGCGATACCGCCACGCGGAACTCCGTAAAAACTTGGTCCGCCGAATCCCAACTCATCTTTTGGGATTGATTTTATTATTGGCAGGCAAGCAAGTTCCACTTCTTCATTTGTAATAATTCTTTTCACGGAGCCTCCTGTTAAATATCCTTCTCCAAATATAGGAGCGGATAAAAGAGATTACTGTATAAAATACGGTGATGCCAAAGGCTTTTGACACTGAGGTCGAATAGCCAAAAAGATGCAGGATGGGTGGGGTAACCATCCACGAAATGAGGAAGCCGGTCCCGATATTTAACCTGGCCTCCACAGTAGTGACCCCCTTCTACTCTGCATATTGAATTGGATCAATCAGGCCATTCTCGGCAAAGGCGAGGAGTCTTTCGGTGCATGACCCACATTTTCCACATGATAAAGACTGATCCTTATAACAGGTTCGGGTCAATTCAAAAGGAACCTTGTGCTCCATTCCGACCTTGACAATATCCCCTTTATTCATTCCCAGGAAAGGGGCATACAGGGAAACCGAATATTCAGAAGCGGTTTTGATGGCCAAGTCCATACTTTCCTTGAAGACCGGCCGGCAATCCGGATAGATGACATGATCCCCGGCGTGGATACCGAGCGCTACTGCGTCGTACTCGAATGATTGGGCCAACCCCGCAAGGATAGCCGAGAAAATCATATTGCGGCCAGGTACGACCGTTTGTACCATGGTACGGTCTTCATAATGACCTTCCGGAATCGACCGGGAATCTTCTTTCAATAGAGCCGACTTGAACCCGGCGAAGATCCCGGAAATATCCATTGACTGTCGCTTGATGCCGTAACGGTCAGCCAATTTCCTGGCGGCTTCCAATTCATACTGATTATGCTTGGACCCATAGAAGAAAGAGACGGCAAAAACTTCATGGCCAGTCCCGAGCAGGGTCCCGAGCAGGGCGGCGGAATCCATCCCGCCAGATAATGATAAGACGATTTTCATAAATCACCTTTATGAAATGGGAGAATAAACAAAAAGCCGGATTAGCTACCGGCTTTTTCTGAAAAAGGAAGTGAATCGGTTACTTTTTGGCTTTGCCGGCGACCTTCCAACCCTTGTCGCTGTTTTCGATGGTGAAATCTTGCTCCTTGTTGATCCGATTCGGCACCTGGACATTGATGGTCTTTTTCATGGCTTCGGCATCGCGATCCGGGAACTTCTCGACCAGCACCGCCAGGATTGCTTCTTTGGTGATCGGACCCTGCTCCTTGATCGTGGTAGCAATGGTCTTGATGACGCCGGGGCCTTTCAGGTTTGAGCCGTCTTTCTTGGCCTTCTCAGCTTTTGCCGGTTTGTCTTTGCTCTTGCTGGCCTTGGCGGGCTTTTCTGCCTTCTCAGCCTTTGTTGACTTATCCTTGGCCTTCTTGGTAACAACCGCCTGCACGCCCAGGGCCGTCAGGGTTTCCCATGCTTCGGCGCTGAATTTATCGGTATCGAAGACTTGGCACTCGCCCTTGTCGTAGCAATTGCCATGGATCAGTTTCTTGAGACCATCAATGCTGGATTTCTCATTGGCTTCGATTGCCGGCTCCAGATCCATGACCGTATTCATTTCGCCAATCAGGGCAATCAGACTTTCGCGGTTGATTTCCGGCTCAGGTTTTTCCTCTTCCGGGGCATCATCGCCGGCCTCTTCGCCTGCATCGGCAGCAATGACCAGGCCTTCCGGCAACTCAACTTCCAGGGCGCAGAGGACGGCGTGGGTTTCGGTCGTCAGGGAATCACCTTTGTCGAGCAGGCCGGCAGCAACCACGATGGCCTTGGTCAATTCATTGGTTTTTACACCGACCGTCTTGATCTTGGGATCAGGGTCCAGCAGCGCGTTCAGTTCCTTTGCGGCGGCAATCAGTTCGGGGCGTTTGAGTTCACTCATGACAATTCTCCTTTATTCTTGGTTTGGTAATCCTGGTAAATGGCCACAATGACCATTTTTATCTTCTACCCTATTATACTGTTTTTGAATGATTTTTTACGGAAATATTTTACATTGCGACAAAATAAATTGAAAAATTACCTCTCAATTTTTGAGTCAGGCCAAATTGTTTTATGGATCTGGGTATTTAGGATACAGTAGGTCAATCCATCCCTGATCATCCATTCCCATAATTCAGCCGCGGTCAAGGGTGAAATCGGAGAAAGAGCAATGCCGGCTGCCGTTTCTTCCAGATTCTTTATAATATTGAGGGCCGTCTCGTAATCCCGCTCATCCTCAATAGGGAATTTGAAAATCAAATTATCCCCGGCTCCAGTATCTTCCAGATGTTTTTCCGGCAGGATCATCGAATCAAAATATCCGCTTCCCGGCATCTTGATATCGACCACCCAACAATCCGGACGCTCAGGTAGGATATCCAGATGGAATGAACCATTTGTTTCGATGCTGGTTGTGCGCCTGCGAATATGCAATTCCCTGATTAATTCCCGAAGGCCATTTCTTTGCAATAAAGGCTCGCCGCCAGTAATCAAAACTCGATGACAATCAAAAGGCTTGATCTGCTCAATTATTTCTTCGACGGTCATCGGGGTGCCGGGAGCATTGATTGATTGTTTAGTATCACAATAGTAGCAATTGAGATTACAACTAGCAAAACGGATGAATATGGTCGGAGCCCCTTGCGGCCAGATATTGACTTCCCCGGAGATCGAAAAGAAAATCGACATGATGTTAATTTTCGTTTTCATTATTTTCTCCATTCTGAAGGAACATAGTCTTCAATTGCTGAAATAAATCTGGATAACATCCCTTCTTTATCTAAAGTAACGCAAGAAGAAGGGGTTTCCCATAGTTTAATGGCCTCGATCCCCTTTAATAAGCCATCAAACATCAATCTCTCCCATACCCAAACAATTAAATTTTCTGCCGTTGGCATGACAAGGATATCGTTTAATAGATTATGGTCAAGTTCGTCAATTATATGCTTCTTAACAATTTCCTTCAAATCACCAAAATCCATAACCATGCCGGTATCTCGGTCTATTCTCTTTTTAACAGACACTTCCAGCGTCCATTGATGGCCATGGAGGTATTTACATAATTTTGGATGCCCAGGAAGAAAATGAGCCCCATCGAAAGTAAAGGATTTTCCAATAGTAATAAAATTGCATTTCATTCTTTCATAATGAAATTGTAAATGACAAGGTATACATAATGGTTCGAGATTTGAAGGCAAAAAATTCTCATGTCTTTCATCGATATGGTGGATATTTATCTTTACCTCATTTCGGCCGCAGCGCGAACACGTTTTAATATCTTGAAATTGGCCTAAGAACTCCACGTAATTCTTTTCGACCAAATAAGTTGGGGTATGGAGTTCCGGTTTATAATTAGGGCTAAGCGGCCCACATACTTCTAACATCCCATTTATTCGTTCATCGTAAGAACCTGATTCCCACAATTTTCGAACGGTATCGGATATTTTTTCTCTAACCCCTTCCACTTTAACTGGATTTCCATCGCCTTCCCTCCGCTTCCCTACTACTTTGCGGCCATTAATACCGAGGGATCTCCTTCTCTTTGCCAAAAAAGAATTTGCTAATAAAAAAGAAAATGACTCATCATTAAAAAGTTCCTGTATCTCAAACAAATACATTTCTGACAATAGCGGATCTACCTTTTCGCATACATTTTTGATATATTTCTGGTGCTTAATATCTTTATGTATTTTGGCAAAATGAATCGTTAAACTTTTTGATAATTTCCCACACACTGGGCATTCATATTTCATATTTTCTCCTTTAATACGATCCTAAAAATGGCCGGCCCATTTCGAGCCGCTGGCAAATAGTTGCAAATTTCTTTCCGCGTTTCCCACTTCGAACAATTAACTGATTAATCCGGAACAATCCCAGCTCGGCTTCCCCATCGGTTTGGTTGAGACCAAAGAAGGCCGTTGTATGGCTGTATTTTCGTTTATCCTCGCTGTAGTTGGAGAGATCCAGCCAGTCCTTACCATAGCTGGCTCCATCGGCTTGCGTAGGGCAAACAACCAGGCAATGCCATTTATGGGCCAGGGCCCGGATCTTCAACCACTTCATATTCTCTTTCTGCCGGAAATCCATCCGCTGGTCTTCCAGGTCGGGGGCCATGATGTCGGGGTAATCAATTAGGACTACATCAGCCGTAAATCCACTTTCATGCCAGACGGCCAATTGATTATCAATCATTTTCGGGCTGAGGGTATATGCCGGATAATCAGCAAAGTTCCAACCGGCCCCCCGGAATCGCTTTTGGAATTTACGCTCAATATTGTATGCCTCTTTCCAATTCAGGGGGATTATTTTATCCCGGAGTTTAAACCATGGGGCACCCAGAAATTCTTTTTTGCCCTGGCACTTGGTGCATGGGGTATGGTCGCTTCCGTATTGTTCAAAGGCATCGCTATAAACCTGTTGGAGATCCTTGAAGGCGGGAGGCTTATCTCCCCGGATTGGCGATTCCCCACAACCGGCTGGGCATTGACCATTCTGATTCCAAAAGCAATCAACTACCGGGATCATCAATTGCCCGCAGTATTCAAGTTCATTGGATTTCCTGGCCATGTAGATATATTTCCGGAGTTCCATTTCTTCCCGGTTCATATCACCGGCCGCAAAGAAAGCTACTTTTTTACCGGTTCGCTGGGCCTGGAATCCAATATCAATTAGCCAGAAGCTTTTTCCAGTTTTTTCTGGACCAAGTAATCCAACAAATCCGCCACGAACGAAATGCCGGTTCCAGAGTTGTCCGAGCTTGCCGGGGTACTCGACAATCGGCTCCTGGATGTCTTCAAAGATTTTTTGCGTTCTGGTAATATCGTCGGCGAAGAAGTCATGGTTTATATTTACCGCTCGTTGAATTTGCTTATTGGTAGCAAGCAGTACATTGGCCTCTAACAGGTTCCCCCGCTGGGCCTCGGCCTTGATATCATCTGCCAGG
>Ga0209000_1002247_pt1 | contig 10811 bp, 16 predicted proteins | sample RifGroD2_FD_183998 | JGI IMG/M metagenome (GOLD analysis project Ga0209000, IMG submission 183998) | Groundwater microbial communities from Rifle, Colorado, USA - Groundwater D2 (SPAdes) (version 2) | ecosystem: Environmental > Aquatic > Deep subsurface > Groundwater | place: Rifle, Colorado...
TCAGAGAAGCAGGGACGGATAAAAACGTATGGAATGCTTTTGTGGATACAAAGAAAGGCTATCAAAACTCCCTCTCTTACGCTCAGAATAAGGCCGTGGAAGATGCCATTGGTATGGCTAAAGGATTTACACCCGCAGAGAGAACTGCGGCCTCACACGCCGTTCAGCACCCCTCTATGTACATGGGGGCAAGCGACAAGGTGAAAGAGTTGGCTGATGCAGCGAGTAAATCACTTGACTCCTCGGCGGCTGAAGAGGTTGGACTTGGGTTATTGAAGACCCCAAGGGCTAATTATTTACCGGGTATTTATCCTGATAAGGAAAAGAAGTTTCTTGGAGGGATAATGAATAATCCCGGCATAAAGGCCTCAATCGGGGGGCATGGCAAGGCCAAGACATACGATACATTGGCGCAAGCTAGGAATGCAGGACTAAAGCCGGAAACCGATATCGCAAAGCTAGTTGGTTCGCGTCAAGTTGTATCGGCCCGGGCTGTCGAAACGCAGAAATTTGTCAACGAAACCTTAGAAAAGTATGGCACAAAAATTAATGCCAAGAATATTGACAAGATTGACCCTAGTATGGGTGTTTATCTACCTAAGGGAAGTCTTGCCTTTTTCCCTGCTGGTACTGTCCCTGATGAGTTCTTGGAATTAGTTAAGGGTATGGGTAAAGAAGAAATGATAGAGGTTCCAGCAGGAGCAATAAGAAGTGGCATGCTCGTTTCAAAGAATGTCCCAGTGTATGCCCTGCCTAAGCAAATAGCTGGGGAGCTGAATAATTTCAAGGCTCTGCAATCAGACGAAGGTAGTAAGGGCATATTGGGAGCATATGACAATGTTTTAAATTTATGGAAGGGGTTTGCCACGGCTGTCAACCCAGGGTTCCATATCCGTAATGCCCAGTCTAACGTATTTCAAACAGCATTGAATAGCGGCAAGGAATTACTGAATCCAGCGAACCATATTAGGGCATTAGGCGTGAATGCTACCAACCTTCCTCTTATCGGCAAGAAGATTGCTGGCAAGGAAATAGATGTTGGTGGTAGGAAAATGACTCTCGCTGAAACTAAAGAGTTGATGAAAAAAGAAGGAGTTATTGACTCAGGTTGGTTTGGAAAGGACACTCCTGATTACATCGAGAAGAAACTTGATGCAGGGATAAAGGGTAACCTATCTCCTCAACTCCTAAATCCGTTGTCTCAGAACAACGCATTAATTAAGGCTGGTAGAACCGTGGGTACGGGGGTGGAGAATCAGGCTCGGGCATTCAACTTCTTATCTGAATTGAAGAAAACGGGTGACGTAAAACAAGCCGCAAAGACTGTAGATAAAACACTCTTTGATTATGGGGATGTTACGCCATTTGAAAAGAATGTCCTGAAGAGGACAGTTCCCTTCTACACATGGTTGAGAAAGAATGTTCCGTTGCAGACCGAGAACCTAATAAGAACACCAGGTAAGTATGCTTCGACTAAGAAGGCACTTGATGGGGTTAGGGATTTGTCTGACCCTATCAACGAAACCAACCTTCCAGAATACATGGACAACCCTAACTGGGTCAAGACCCCCCTTGAACAAGGTGGCAATCCTATGTATTGGAACTCCAACCTACCTATCGGCGACTTGGAGAAGTTGAACCCTGCTCAAATTGGAAAAACTGCACTAAGCTCGTTATCTCCACTGCTCAAAGCCCCATTAGAACTAGGATTCAATCAGAACACCTTCTTTGGTGATAAGATCGAGAAGTATCCAGGAGAAATGAAAAAGGCCCCGGGTTATGTTCCTGACCTACCGGATGCCGTCGTTAAGCTATTAGGTGCACAATATGGGGTAAGCAAAGAAGGGGTAGAGGAATTACAGGTTCCTGCCGATGTTAGGTACATGATGTCACAGGTTCCTTTCATGGAAAATGTTTCTAAGTCGCTTGATCTGAAGGGTGACAAGAAATTCAACCAGCTGCTTACTTTCTTACTTGGTGCCAAAATAACTCCTTTCGACGCAAGGAAAGCTGAGATGAATGCGCTATACGATCAAAGGGATGCACTCAGGGCAGCGTATGACAAATATCAAACTCAGGGACTATTGGAATCCGATGAGGACATAGCGGCTGCCAAGAAGAAGAAAAGTGGAACTAGTTGGCTTAAATAGAAATAACCTTAGTTGAAGTAAGGGTCATAGGTAGAGTAGTCTTCATCTTTATTTCTCCCTAAACCATTTTGAGCATTTTCTAGTATAATCTTTCCATATTCTCTATCTTCTTTGTTAGGTGAATCTAATAAACACCTAGCCTCGATGATAGAACTTCGTAAGCTTTCAGTATCCGCTAGATCAATTTTATTATTTGAGGTCGATATCCACCCACAAAGAAGCAGCCAAGCAATTAAAAATATAACTCCATTTTTATTCATTTCCTATCATCCTTCCTGTAATAAAGACGCAGGCGCAAAACAATACCGCAACAACACTCTGCCACAAACTAAGATCAATCAAAAAACTCAATAGCATGGAACTTGCCAAAATTAATCCAAACATTTCCCAGCTCCTTTCTTGACTATATAGTTACACTTGGATACAATGTATACGTAAGGTGATTGATTATTTACTGAGGGGTGAGATATGGATGAGGAATTATTAACCCCATCCGAGCTGTATAAATGGCTAAAGATTACGCGGGCTACAGCTTGGAAATGGAGAGAAAAGGGAATGCCTCATATCGGCAGTGGAAAGATGATGCGCTACAGGAAGGCAGAGGTGGAGGATTGGCTACGAAAACGAGGGGAAAAGGTGAAATAGTATCCGGGGTTTACAAGATAACAAATCTTGTAAATAGAAAGGTTTATATCGGCATAAGTGGAGATATGGAGCGGAGGTTTTATTCCCACAGAATAACCATAAAAAAAATGACTCACCCTAGTTTTAAGGATAATGATTGCCACGACATCAATAATTTCAGCTTTGAAATATTAGAATATCTACCAACGACCGATTTGGGGAAAAGGGAAACACATTATATAGACATGCATGATTCGTGTAATCCTGAAAAGGGGTATAACAAGGCTAGGTCTATGGTGTGGGCAAAAAGAGTAAAAAAAATGTGCATCAAGCCAACCGTAATAATCCCAATGCTGACACCGAACGATATGCTTTTGAGATTCGGTATTGACCAACTAAAACTCAAGAAATTAATTAAGGAAGGGATGCCCTGCCTTAGACACAAGCGCCTTATTCGATTTGATGAAGAAAAGGTTATTCAATGGTTCGAGGAAAAATCAAAAGATTGAAAGGAAGTCTGCTCCACGACTAAGAGTTACAGACTTCCAGTAAAAACAGCCCTCCGTAAAGGAACGTTTCACCTTATCTTATCAGGTGCCTCCTTTTTCGGCAAGGGTAAAAGAAGGAGGAATTTGTCATGGATTATCCAAACGTAATCACCATAGAAGGAAAAGAGAAGGAGGTAGTAATTTGGAACCTTAAAGGATATTTTAAATTCGTTGTAGCTGATGGTATTGTTTTAGTGGACCCAAATCATTTAAGCGAACTCTTCTCCTACATACCGACGGGGGTGGTTGCTTGTGTGTGAGATAAAGAAGTGTAGTAGATGTAAAAGGGAATTACCGGTAAATTTCATTTTTATGCTGTAAGCCACACTGATGACAAGTTTCATTCTGCATGTAAGGAGTGTGAGGGTCATAAGTTCTCAAGGCCTAAGCCTATCGAAAAGGAAGGCCACAAAATATGCACCAAGTGTGGGGTGGAAAAGGAATTAACTATTGAGTTCTTCCATAAGGTCAAGATCAACAAGGATGGCTTCTGTGGGCAGTGTAGAGTTTGCGTGAGAGAATACAAGGCTACATACAACCAACTTAATAAGGAATTTATAGTCCAGCATAAGAAACAATATTATTTAGACAACAAAGAGGCTATTGATGAATACAGAAGGTTGCACGCTGAGGAAAATAGGGATATTATCGCCAGCAGGGCAAGGGCATATGGACAAAAAAATAAGGAAGTTATAGCAGCGCGGGGTAAGTTATATAGAGAATCTAATAGAAATAACATCAAGGAACGAAGAAAATTACAACGCAACGAGCACAAGGAGGCTATTGCCGAGCGAGCAAAGAGATACAATGAGGAAAACAAGGAAAAGATTGCGATAAACAAAAAGAAGTATCTCGCTGAAAATATAGAAAGTATTCACGCTTATAAAAAGATATATCGCCAAAATAACAAGCGGTTACTTGATGAGAAGGCAAAGGTATATCGTAAAGAAAACAGGGAATCCCATAATATAAGCGAGCAAAGACGCGAGGCCAAGAAGCGTAGTCTGCCATATAGCTTAACCGTTCATCAGTGGGCGGATATTAAAAATCACTTCAACAATGAATGTTGTTATTGCGGCCGCAGGCTACCCCTAGCGAAAGATCATTTTTTAGCACTGAATAATGGTGGTGAATTCACCATTAACAACATTGTACCTAGTTGTATATCATGCAATAGCTCAAAGAAAAACAAAGATTTTAAAACATGGTTCCCAAATTTTATTCACTACTCCAAGTTGCGTGAACAAAAAATTCTTAATTATCTAGGATACGTCAACGGTATCCAACAATTGTCTTTGCTATAACCACAATTTATGTTAACATAATCTCACCGGGGATATACTTGAGATAGTCCGGCCGGGCTACTCTTGCGAAGAAACACTTTGTCCGTGTTCCCTGGTATTAGGGCAAACCCAATGACAAGGGTGCTGATATATCGCACCTAAAAGGACAGTCGAGAAATTGACTGTCCTTTTTCCTATGACTCTTAGGAGGTGCGACCAATGAGTAAACGAGCAATCGCCATATTTCTTATCCTTTTCCTCCTAGTCCTTGGGGTCACAACAGCGACTAGTCATTACTTCGTGCACCCCCCACCTGGATCATACTTAGGTAATCTAAACTCTCATATCGTCCACACTATTAATTGTTCATCCGGCGCAAAGGTAAAAGAAGAGAACCGGATCTATTTCAACTCCATATCTGAGGCACTGGCTCAAAAATACAGACCATGCAAAGTATGCAATCCAAAATGAGAGGGTGGATTTATGGAAAGTACATTATTAAACTCGGTAGCAACACAAGGACCATGGGCATTGCTTTTTTTATCCCTATTTTGGTGGACGCTGAAGGAGAACAAGAACCGGGAAAACAAATACATCGAGGTCATATCCCGTCTGAGTGATGAGATTTTTGCAGAGATCAAGGTTATCAAGGAACACATTATGAGATAGAAAGGATGATTACCATGCCGATATGCTGCCTTGACGCTGCCCACAACTCAGATTTAATCGACTCCGGAGCTATGGGAAACGGCCTCCTCGAACAAGACATAACCCTCGACATTGCACTCCGACTAAAACCACTCCTTGAGGAAAATGGCATCCAAGTCGTTATGACGCGCACATCCGGTAGGGTGCCGGGAGGCTACACCACAGTCAATGGTTCGCTCCAAGCTCGTTGCGATATATCGGACAATGCTAAAGCTGATTTATTCGTCTCTATCCATATAAACGCAGGTAAGGGGACAGGTTCAGAAGTTTGGGTATTATCATTAGGTGGGAGGGCTGAAAAGGCTGCAAGGGCTGTTCTAGCTCGTCTGATAGAGTCTAGCGGTTGGGCGAACAGAGGAATAAAGACATCTAATCTCTATGTACTCGCTAAGACTGAAGCCCCTGCTATTCTTACCGAAAATGGATTCATCGACACAATTGAGGATGCGGTTAAGTTGAGCAGCCCGGGGTTCAGGCAGGAAATAGCGGTGGCTCATGCTCGGGGGATTTGTGATTACTTTGGGATTGTTTATGGTGGCAGCGTGGCAGAAGTTAAATCAACAAAGGGGCCTATTGCTCCTGACGATGTGTATTTGAGCGTGCGTGTTCAGGAGTCCTTGGTTCCTCAAGCAATTAAGGATATTAACAAATTAGGTTTCGCCGCTAAAAGGATGGAGTTAGCGTAAACCTCACACCCGCCTATAATCAATGGTTTACAAAGGTTTACGTTTACTTTTAGGTAAACCTATAAGAAGGGAATGATCAACATGAAAGACAATAGCACCCTACTAGCTATCTTCGGCGTAATAGCCATAACCCTTGCCGTTGTAATTGCATCAGTGGTCACAGGTCAACCCGTAGACATTGGATTACTGAGTCAGGTCATAACCGGGCTTCTAGCCTTTAGCAGCGGACTGGGTATAAATGCTGTGGTTGATGCGTTGAAGAATAAGGATAAAGTAGAGTAATAATCTGCAATTTCCCCTGCCGTAATGGTGGGGGTTATTTTTATGCACTAAAACGTATAAATATCCATTTACTCTTTAATGAAGGAAAGGCTATATACAAGCTATAATCATTCTGATATACTATTCATAACTACATAAGCAAAGCCACCTGAGATTGGACCCTCAAGTGACCTTTGGCGTTAACCTGATCAACGCAGGAAAACAACTTAACTTATTATACCTTCTGGGGAAACTTAGGACAAGGGTAATTTAAGGAATTTCAGCGACAGGCCGTCAAAAGGTTTGTCGCTTTTGATATTCTAGTGGAAGTATAAGCACACTTTAAACTATATGTGGTCGGGGGCCACTTCGAAATAAACTCCCAACACGGACTAGATATTACTCGTTGTGTCGATGACTCCGTGGAAAGGCGATGGCGGCCTTAATGGTCAGGTGTGGAAGTGTCGGTATGGGGCGTGTTCATATATCACCTCTTGGACGATCTTGAGAGCGTAGAACATGTTGCGAAAGCAAGTAATAACGAGGACTGAGCGTAATCCGATACCCGATTAGACGGATAAAATTGAGTTTACTCTCTTACGACTTAGAATTTCGACTCAATTGAACGATTTTCTATGATCGTAAGGGGGTAACTCTATACGTTTCCTCTTCCCTCATACCGGATTATGGGGATTACGAATTAGATTACTTATACTAACCTAGTTAATCATTACTACATAATGACTACAGACGAAGTAAGAACGACGAGATAAGCTACTAGTATCAATGGTTAACTCTGCTTAAATACTATTGATTATTTCTATCATTTATATTGATTATATTCCTCAATAGTGGTATAATTAAAGATAGAAAGCGAGGTGATAAAAATGCTTTGTACGTTAAAGATTAAGCTTGTTCCAACCGTTAAACAATTCGAGCAACTAATGGATACAATGAAACAATTTAACCTAGCCTGTAACTATATTAGCCAGATAGCCTTTGATTTAAAAACCTTTGGAAAAATCGGAATTCAAAGGATTTGTTATTATGAGGTTAGGGAGAAATTTGGCCTATCGTCGCAGATGGTGGTTCGTGCTATTGGTAAGGTATCGGAAAGCTATAAGGCCGATAAAAAGACACTCCATAGCTTTAAGGAAACTGGGGCAATGGTCTATGACCAAAGGATACTTTCTTTCGATGGCTTAGAATATGCGTCTATACTTACCCTAAATGGAAGAATTAAGGTCCCTATGATATTTGGAGATTATCATCAAGGATTGCTGTGCGGAAAACGCGTTCGAGGCCAAGCTGATTTGATTATACAAGGAGGTATATTTTATCTCTTATTGGTTGTCGATGTTCCTGAGCCTCCCAAGAAAATTGTGACTGAGTTTGTAGGCGTAGACTTAGGTATAGTCAATATTGCTACTACATCAGATGGTGATGAATTCAGTGGTTCTGCGGTGCGTGGCATACGTTACCGCAACGCTGCTCTCCGCAAGAAACTCCAAAGAAAGGGCACTAAATCATCCAAACGACTTCTACGGAAAAGAGCAAGGAAAGAACATCGCTTCTGCATGAATGTAAATCATGTAATTAGCAAACGGATAGTCTCTGTCGCTAAAGACACCAATCGTGGTATCGCTATGGAAGATTTGGGCGGTATTCGTGATAGGGTAACGGTTCGTAAGGCGCAACGAGGAGAACTATCATCATGGTCATTTTTTCAACTACGTCAATTCACTACATATAAATCTGCCCTTGCAGGTGTGGAGATTCAATTTGTCGATCCTAGAAATACCTCAAGGACATGCACTAAATGTGGAAACATCGATAAGAAAAACCGTAAAACTCAGTCTCATTTTGAATGTACGGCGTGTGGTTTCGTTGCCAATGCCGACATTAACGCTGCGGTCAATATTGGCCGTAGGGCTGTCGTCAACCAGCCATACGCAGGGGTTTGAATTATCGCTTCACTGCTTGTAAGCCCATTACAATTGGGTAGTTGATACACTGTATAAGGCCCATTCCATAAAAAATACTCACTGATATATAAAGCGAATTATTCACAGTGTGTGAACCTAAGGTGATACCCAACACACTGTATTAAGGCAAACAATATTGAATAAATGGGGGGTAATAGAATGTTTAAAGTAGGAGATAAGGTATTATTCTCATTGAGTGGAGCTGGCGTAGCTGAGATTAAAGATAATACAGGCATTATCATAGATTTAGATGGTGCAGATTACATTATCCTCAATAGAACATCCGGCCACAACTCTATATATCGCAGAGAACTTATCCATCTTGCGCCATTATCCAAAGTAAATGATGAGAGAAAAAACATAGAAGATTACTTTACCGTTCAAATTAATGCATTAAAAGGTAGGCTAAGAAAGATAACCTCTGAAGAGAAAATAAAGGAGAGGGTGAAGAAATACAACGATACTAGGGGAATGATACTTAAAAATTGCGAAAGGATCTTAACCTATTCTGATGACGATGAGTTCGAGAACAGACTAAAGGAGATCAATAGGTTGAACAAAATACTGCATACCATAAATTTAGATTGCGGTGATATTCTCAGGAAAGAAAACGGCAAAGTTAAGTATGATATGAAGATAATAGGAACGCATATGAACAGTGCTCTAAATAGGATAAGCGATGTCGCTATCTCTAGATTAAGCGAGTATAGATAGACTCTAATATAGTGTGTTAGGTGACTAAGCCCAATGTACGCCGTATTAACCCCAATCACTTCGCCACTGTAGCTAATTTGGCATTTGATGCGGGGTTGAGTTGAGGGAGAAGCGAAGGAGGAAGATGATTAGAAATTTTATAATCCCTGCTATTATCGAACGCTCAAATAGAATAATGTGCTTAGTGCAAACATGTTCCGAGTGTAGCATGGATACAATCAATGGAAAAATAAATGTTAATGGCTTTATTCATAGATCATTATATAGGGACAAGTTCGGAAACTTAAATTGCAGGAAATGCCCAGTGCACTTAAATTCTACAAAAACGGGAGAACTTTACGAGATACTTAGCTTATTAGATGGAGAGAAATAATCACGGATTAGAACATTGATTATTAAGAAATAAGCGAAGGGGGAAGAAGTAGGATGAATATAACCAAAAAATACTCAAGCACCTATAAGGTGATTCATGCTATCGCAAGTAAACCATTTATGAAATCTGGCCAATTTAAGGAAATTAGAGAAAGACAAGGTATGTCAACCGCTAAATGGGAAAAATGTTTTGCCTGCAATCATAGCTTTACCGAGGATGAAGATGTTTACATGGGGACCGTATCTCAAAAGGGAAATATCTTTTTTTGTAAGTCGTGCGTAGAGAAATATAATACTGAAGAGATTGAGAAGGAGGGGGAATAAATGAAAGAGCATGATTATAACGAGGGGATAATTCAACTCTTCAGGGATAAAAAGAAAGAGATTGATATCGCCTATGATGTATTTGAGACAGAGGGGTTTGAGGGCCTTTTAAGAATTATACTACTTCAGGCTAAAGAGATGGTCTATCAGTGCGAAAGCCTAAAGGCTGTGCATGATGCAGACATGGCGATACAGAAGGAGGAACAACCTTGAACATGAAAGAAAATTGTGAAGCGATTAGAACTCTTAGGGATGGCGAACCATGTAGCCATAAAGGATGCCTAAGCCATATCTCTCATCCTTGTGAGGGGTGCGGAAGGATTGGAGGAAAAGGAGTGGTCCTAATGAGTAATCCTGAGAAGTCTAACGATCGGCTACTTGAAGCGTTTAGGAAAAGGGATAAGAATAGTACATTATATTTCGTAATTCCAACAGCGGAGGAAAAAGAATGAATTGTCAAACCTGCACCACTCCAACTAAATACATCTTCGCATTATGGGATGGTCCAAACGGCACACATGGAGCAATATTTGATTGCTATAATCTTGAGTGCGAGATTAAGCGGAGTAGGAAGGCAATGGATGAGTACCGTGAAGAGGTGAAAAAAGATGTTGTTAAAGTAAATGAGAGCAACAATATCTTTGTGGACTCTATTAAGCTGAAAAGAAAAGAGCTGCAGATAACTATCTCAAAGATGGCTAAGTCACTTGGTGTATCTCCTTCTGATTATAGCGATTATGAGACGTGTCGGATTGCGCTGTCTGTGGAGATGGTTGGGAGGATTAATGAGGTTTTTAGAGGGGTAGATAAATAAATGCCTATTTTAAGCTTTTTACAAGCTATTGTTGTCGGCTCAGTGTTATCCCTAGTTGGCATATCGTGTGGATATATTTTAACCATGGCTAGAGGTAGGTAATTATAAGAGCGATGATTTCATGATGGCGTGGGAAAGTGCGAATGAGGTATTGAAGGGGAATGGATAGGTATGAAAAATGATTGCGTTAAGGAAAAAATAGATAGTATCCTAAAGATGACCAAGGAAGAATTCGCCGATCTTTGCGGTAATCCTACGGTAGTTATTTTCCCTCCAGGAGTACTTAAGGCACTGGGAATAGAGATAACAAAAGATAATATGGATGGAGTAAGGTTATTCAAG
>Ga0209000_1002251_pt1 | contig 10802 bp, 9 predicted proteins | sample RifGroD2_FD_183998 | JGI IMG/M metagenome (GOLD analysis project Ga0209000, IMG submission 183998) | Groundwater microbial communities from Rifle, Colorado, USA - Groundwater D2 (SPAdes) (version 2) | ecosystem: Environmental > Aquatic > Deep subsurface > Groundwater | place: Rifle, Colorado...
AAGCACTTCTTTACTGCATATTTTTAAAGTCATCCCCATACCCAAAAGGATACGGAAACTCCCCAAAAACCAAGCGCCTACACTCGTCGGTTGTTCGTTTAAATTTTAAAGATCGGGCTGATGGGTTGCGGGGACAGGATTTGAACCTATGACCTTCGGGTTATGAGCCCGACGAGCTACCGAGCTGCTCCACCCCGCGTCAGCGAAGAGGCGAACTATAGCAAAGCATCCTAGCCCCGTCAAATACTATATGCATTTTGTTGGCGCAAGCGATCGATCCGGATTAGGTGCTTTCTGAGATCGCGCCTGACGAAGGCATGAATCGATTTGCAAGGTAAAATTTTAAAAAAGCTGCATCAAGCCGCACACCAGCCACCCACGCATCCTTCAAGGCAGGGTCCATATTGGGGTTCAAAATGCGCTGCACCGCCGACCGCACGGAAAGCCACGGCTGCAACTGCGCGCGGTAGGTAATTTCGACCACAGTTTCGAATGAATCGGATGCATTAAGTTGGCGGTATTTGCTACTGGCATGACTGGTGGTCACTGCGATACCTGCAGTATCGTCATCGCGCCCGTCAAACAGTCCCTGATAGTGCAACCCCAGACTTCCGGACCAGTCCGCTTGGTAGACATCCTTGCTGACCGTGCCGAAGCGCACAAAGCCGGATAAGCCCTGCGCGGGGTCTTCCGCCTCGGCGCGCAAGGTGCGCTCCGCCAGCAAGTAGAATCCCTGATCGGTGCGGCGCAGTGGGTTGCCCAGGCCATCCACATCCATCGGGTCATCAGCGCGCGCCGAATAGCGCCACAAGCCTATAGCGGTCTTATCAAAAGCACCGCCCTCTTCAGTCGTATCGGCACCGAATTCGATGACGGTAAGCGAACCGTCGCCCTTATCCAGCCGGATATGCGTGCCATGCGGATTGTTGGGATTGCCCGGCACGCCGTCGGACAATACGCCTTGCACAAAAACCCGACGCAGCGTATTTCACGCGCAGCGCCAACGCGCCCAACAGGGATACCGGCGGGCCGTTCTGCCCGGTCTGCGCCATTTCGGCCGACATACCATAGGGAGGCTGGAGGAACAGGCCGGAGGTTTCGGTGACATAAAACTCGGAGTCAATCGCATACAATCCCGCCAGCACCGACAGGCTGTCGTCGGCTGAATTTTTTTGCAGCCACGCCTGATAAAACTGCCCGGTGCTGGTGCCGGTCTCGATGTTGCCCACCCCGGCAAAGCTGCCGGTGTAATTATTGATGGAATTGTTGCCGTGCTGGACGTGATACTGAATGAAGGCAGTGGGGGCACGAATTAATCAAAACGTACCGAAAACTCCGTACCAGCCTGGTCTGTGCAAACACCCGCTGGTTTTGCTCTAGATTTCCATACAAACTGACATGATAATTCATGCCCATCTGCGGATATGGCAACCGTCTCAAGAGAATAAGTAACATGATCGGTATCGAGTCCAGAAAAAATCTGATCCCAATGTTTTGGACTGACGCCGTAATAGCGTTTTCGCAAAGCCGCCAAATTGGTCTGGCGCTCAACGGCAAACCCACGGGACTCGTAACGGCGGTCCGGCATCTCCAGCACGAGGCGGTTGCCCTCTCCGCGGTCATGAACCAGCTCCCCGCCAATGAACGGTGCGCCATCTTCCCTGACCATCTGGTGAACATGGCTGGCGCAGCCGATTAATAGCAGGACTATCAGGATATTCAAATAAAATGTTTTCATCGCAATTTGCTCCTTTGCATTTGATTGACTTGACCAGACGCCCCTGGCCTGCCGGCCAAGGGCGTTCCGGTCAGGCTTGATGTGCCTGTAGCTTGTTGCTATCGACAGCACCCGCTTCTTCCTCTTCCTCTTCTTCTTTCCTGTGGGCCAGTTGATACAGGATCGGCAGCACCAGTAGGGTCAGCGCCGTCGATGACAGGATGCCGCCGATGACAACGGTGGCCAGCGGCCGCTGCACCTCCGCGCCGGTGCCGGTGGCGATCGCCATCGGAATGAAGCCGAGCGATGCGACGAGAGCGGTCATCAGCACCGGGCGCAGCCGCGTCAGCGCACCCTCGCGGATCGCCGCATCCAGCGATTTGCCTTCCTCGCGCAGGGTGCGGATGAAGGAGATCATCACCAGGCCGTTGAGCACCGCCACGCCCGACAACGCGATAAAGCCAACTCCAGCCGAAATGGAAAGCGGAATATCCCGCAACCAGAGCGCCAGGATGCCGCCGGTCAGGGCAAACGGTACGCCGGTGAATACCAACAGTCCGTCCTTCACGTTGCTGAACATCGCGAACAGCAGCATGAACACCAGCAGCAGCGCCACCGGAACCACGATCTGCAGGCGCTTCGCTGCCGACTGCAACTGCTCGAAGGTGCCGCCCCAGGTGGTCCAGTAGCCGGCCGGCACCTTGACCGCCTGTTGAATCTTCTGCTCGGCCTCGGCGACAAAAGACCCGATATCCCGTCCGCGCACATTGGCCGTCACCACCACCCGCCGCTTGCCGTCCTCGCGGCTGATCTGGTTCGGGCCCGGCGCGACTTCGAAGGTCGCGACGTCGCCCAGTTGCAGATAGGCGGGGCGGGCTTGACTGCCCGCCTCGTTCACGGGCAAATGGATCGGCAGTTGTTTCATCGCTTCCATGTCATTGCGCAGCCGCTCGGGCAGGCGGACGATGATGTCGAAGCGCCGGTCGCCCTGAAACAGTACGCCGGCTTCCCTACCACCCACCGCTATCGCAATTGCTTCCTGCACGTCGCCGACATTCACGCCGAGGCGCGCGGTTTTCTCGCGGTCGATCTGGATGGTCAGCATCGGCAAGCCCGTGGTTTGCTCGACCTTGACATCGGCTGCGCCGGGCACTTTCTCCAGCACTTCCGCAATCTCGCCGGCGGTGGCATTCATCGTATCCATGTCGTCGCCAAACACCTTGGCCGCCACGTCGCTGCGCACGCCGGAAAGCAGCTCGTTGAAACGCATCTGGATCGGCTGGGTGAACTCGTAGTTGTTGCCGGGCACCTTGGCCACCGCTGCTTGCATGGCGTCGACCAGGTCGGCCTTGGTGCGCTTCGGATCGGGCCATTCCGATTGCGGCTTCAGCATGACGAAGTTGTCCGCGACGTTGGGCGGCATCGGGTCGGTGGCGATCTCGGCCGTGCCAAGCTTGGCGAAAATCCTGTCGACCTCCGGAAACTGCTTGATGGTCCGCTCCAATTCGATTTGCATCTCCAGTGCCTGCGACAGGCTGGTGCCCGGAATGCGCAAGGCATGCAGCGCGATATCACCCTCATTGAGGCTCGGCACGAATTCGCTGCCCATGCGGGTTGCCAGCAAGGCGGAGAGCATGACGGCGACAGCCGCGATCGTCAGGACGAGGGGCTTGTTGAGCATGACCCGATTGAGCATCGGCTCGTAACCGCGCTTGGCCCACTCCATCAGACGGCTTTCCTTTTCGCTGACCTTGTCGCCGATCAGCAGTGCCACGGCGGCCGGGATAAACGTAACCGATAGAATCATGGCTCCTACCAAAGCGGCCACCACGGTGAACGCCATCGGGTGGAACATCTTTCCCTCCACACCCGTGAGCGCGAAGATCGGCAAGTACACCACCATGATGATGAGCTGGCCGAACAACAGCGGCCTGCGCGCTTCCCTAGCGGCCGCGAACACCTCGTGAAAGCGCTCGTTGCGCGTCAAGGTCCGGCCTGCCGTGGCTTGTACATGGGCTTGCGCATGGGCAAGCCGCCGCACGCAGTTCTCCACGATCACCACCGCGCCGTCGATGATGATGCCAAAGTCCAGCGCCCCCAGGCTCATCAGGTTGGCGCTGACCTTGTTGCTGACCATGCCGGTGAAGGTGAACAGCATAGCCAGCGGGATGACCAAGGCGGTGATGAGCGCCGCGCGGATGTTGCCGAGAAACAGGAACAGGATCGCGATCACCAGCAAGGCGCCCTCGACCAGATTCTTCTTGACGGTATTGATCGCCTTGTCCACCAGGATCGTGCGGTCATAGACCGTCTGGGCCACTACGCCTTCGGGCAGCGTGCGGTTGATCTCTTCCAGGCGCTGGGCGACGGCTTGGGAGACCGTGCGGCTGTTCTCGCCGATCAGCATGAACACCGTGCCGAGCACCACCTCGCGGCCATTTTCGGTCGCGGCACCGGTGCGCAATTCCTTGCCGATGCCGACTTCGGCCACATCGCGGATGCGGATCGGGACGCCCTGTTGACTGCTGACGATGATGTTGCCGATGTCTTCGATAGTGGCGACTTGACCTGGTGCGCGAATCAGATACTGCTCGCCGCGCTTTTCGATATAGCCAGCGCCCACGTTGGCATTGTTGCGCTCGACCGCGCTGACCAGGTCTTGCAATGTCAGGCCGTGGGCGACCAGCCTGTCGGGCAAAGGGGCGACCTGGAACTCCTTGGCGTAGCCGCCGATGGTATTGATCTCGGTCACCCCGGGCACATTGCGCAATTGCGGTTTGATGATCCAGTCCTGAATCTCGCGCAGATCGGTGGGCGTATACGGCGTGGCTGGTTGATTCGGCCCATTGGCCTTGCGCGAACCTTCCCCGGCCTCGACCGTCCACATGAAAATCTCCCCCAGCCCGGTGGAAATCGGGCCCATGCCGGGCTCGATGCCCGCCGGCAGCTTGCCCTTGGCCTGCTGGATGCGCTCGTTGACGAGCTGGCGCGCGAAGTAGATGTCGGTGCCGTCCTTGAAGATCACCGTGACCTGCGACAGGCCGTAGCGCGACAGCGAACGGGTCTGCTGCAGGCCGGGCAAGCCGGCCATGACGGTCTCGATCGGGAAGGTGATGCGCTGCTCGACTTCAAGCGGCGAATAGCCGGGCGCGGCGGTGTTGATCTGCACCTGGACATTGGTGATGTCGGGCACGGCATCGATCGGCAATTTCTGGTAGTTGTAAACGCCCAGCACCGCCATGGCGAGTGTCATCAACAGCACCATCCAGCGCTGATCGATGGAAAAACGTATTATTTTCTCGAACATGTTGTAACCTTTTTTTAGTGGTCGTGGCTGGCGCCGGATTTACCCAGATCGGCCTTGATCAAGAAGCTGTTCTTCGCGGCGTACTGCTCACCCGCGCTGAGCCCATTGAGTACTTCGGTGAATTTGCCGTCGCTGCGCCCCTGTTCCACGGGCCGCGCTTCGAAGTTGGCGCCGTAGCGGCCGAACACGACTGTCCAGTCGCGCACGGTCTGGATCGCCTCCGTGGAAACCGCCACCGGCACCTCGGCCTCGCCGGCCACCAGCTCGATGTTGACCGGCAGTCCGGGGCGCCAGACGCCTTTGGGGTTAGGCAGCATGATGCGCGCCTTCGCCGTGCGACTCTGCTCGCCCACCAGCGCGCCGACATAGGACACGGTGCCGCTGCTTTGGGATTCGAACGCGGTTGCCTTGACGGTGGCTTTCTGGCCGACTTTCACGGTGTTCAGGTCTTTGGCGTAAATCGTCATTTCCGCCCACACCGTGGACAGATCGGCGACGATGAAGATATTGTCATCGCCCTTCACGGCCTCGCCCAAGGATATGTGCTTCTCGACGACTATGCCGTCGATGGGGGAGCGAATTTCGTAGCGCGTGAGGTTTCCTCCATCCCGCAGCCCGCCGCCGAGCGAGGCCAGTTTTTGTTGCGCATTCTGGGCGGCGATTTCCGCTTCCTGCATGGCGTTGCGCGCTTGCAGGTAATCCTGCTCGGCTGATATCTTGTCTTCCCAAAGTTTTTTCTCACGCTCGAAGGTCATGCTCGCCAGCGCCAGGCGCTTTTGCACGGCAAGCAACTCGCTGCGTTGATCGGCGATCACTTGACTGGAGATCGCGGCGAGCAGTTGCCCCTTGCGCACCCGATCACCCAGATTGACCGGAGCCGATTCGACGACGCCGATCAAGCGCGGCACGACATGCACCATGCGATCTTCGTTGAAGCGGATTTCACCGATCAGTTGCAGGGTGCTCTTGATGCGCGCCGGCCCGGCGGTCAGCAACTCGACACCGTTCTGCTTGACCTGCTGATCGGTCATGGTCACGCGCGCCTCGGTCTGCTCGTAGGCGAAACGATAAGGCTTGTTGCCGTACTGCGCGGTGATCGTTACGTTGAACGAGTGCGGCTCTTCGACGACTGTATTGCCTTTGGCGTTACCTTTGAGGTAGTCCTTTTCCTTCACGAACGTGAACGCCTGCGGTGGGCGGCCGAGGCGGTCGAGCGTGATGCTGACCTGGCTTGCCGCAGGATCGAGCGGCTTGCCATCCCGGTAGGTGTAAACGCGAAACTCCGGTTCCACTCCTTGTTCGAAAATGGTAACCTCAACCCCGTAGCCATCCTGCACGAACAGTTTTCCACCGTGCGGGCCTTTCTGCGGTGCGGCCGCCGCGTTGTCATGGCTGGCCGTTTCTGCGGGGCTGCCATGCGTTTCTCCCTCGCCCTCCGGCTGCGGCTTGTTCGTGCCGAGTATCAGCCAGGCGAGTACAACGCCGGTCGCCAGGGCGCCGGCTATGGAAAGAGTTTGCTTCTTGTTCAGATTGAATTTCATGTTGGGCTCCTACGGCTTGGTGGCGACTGGTGCGATGATTGATTTGGGCGATGCTTCACCAAGAATGCGTTGAATCTCGGCGGCGGATCGATGCGCCTCGGCCAGCGCGCGCAGGTATTGGGATTTGGCCTGGAATGAAGTGCGCTGAGCGTCCAGCACTTCGAGGAAGCTGAATTTGCCCAGTTCGAAGCCCTTGGTCGCTGCGTCGTAGGCGCTTTGCGCGCCCGGCAGAATGCCCCGCTGCAGCGTCTCGACTTCCTGGCGTGCCGTATTCAGGCGTTCGTACGCAACAGCCAGTTCATTTGACAGGCGTATCCCGGCGGCGGACAGCTCGTCCCGCGCCTTATCGGTCCGGCGCAGCGTTTCCAGCACATTGCCTTGATTGCGGTTGAATACCGGAATCGGAATCGAAACGCCGAGAATCGCCTGATTGAGGCCCAGCTCTTCATTGCGTCTGGCGCCCAGGCTGACGGTCAGGTCAGGAACGCTCCGGCTGCGTTCGATCTCCGCCAGCGCCTGCCGGCGGTCAACCTCGATCCTGGCCCGTAGCAAGTTGGGCGATGTGGCGAGACGGCTGTTCAAGTCGGCCAGCGCGGGTAGCGGCGGCAGTGCCTCCAGATCACCCTCGGCGCGCTCGAAACGGGGTGCCGGATTGCCCCAGGTACCGGCAAGGCGCTTGCGTGCAGTCGCCAGTTCACTGCCAGCCAGCGTCAATTCAACCCGCACACCGGCTTCGGCTACGCGTGCCCTGGTCTCTTCGACCGGGGACACCTTGCCGGCCGTGACCCGCCGCGAGGCGGCACCCGTCGCACGCTGCGCGAGTTCGACCGACCCCTGCGCAAGCCGCAGACGCTCCTGCGCAACGAGCACATCAAAGAACGCCGCCATCACGGCGGCACGAATCTCGGCGCGCTTGGCATCCAGTTCCGCCGATGCTGCATCACGGTTTCGCTCGGCGGCGTCGATCCTGGCCCCACGCTTGCTGCCCAGCTCGATCGGCTGATTCAACTGCAGCGTGGTGATCCGCGTCGCCCGGCGCGTGTCCTCCATGAGCGTCGAAATCTCTGGGTTCGGGCGTTCTTGCGCCTGGATGATCGTCGCTTCGAGCGCCTCCAGTTCGCGCCCGGCGGCCGACAGTTCCGGGTTGGCGCCAAGCGCTAGTTCCAGTGCGGCCTTCAGGGTGAGCGGGGCAGCCGGCTCGATGGCGCGCGGAGCATGAATATAGCCCGTCTCGTAAACGTCACCGCGTCCGGTATCGATAGTTTGTGCAAAAGATGGGTTGAAAAACAGCGCCGCCAACCCAAGCGGCAATAGATGTCTTCGCATCGAATTCTCCAAAAATGAAAGGATGAATCCGGCGAAACGGGACCGCGCAGGTTAAAAAGCGCGTGCTGGTTTAAGTAGTGGCATCCGTCCCGCCGGCTCAGGCGAGAGTTGCCCTGGGCGGACGCTCGATGAGAGCTTGTGGTGCCGAGATGAAAGTGCTGGCTGGAGATGCAACCAGGGGGCTGCATCCCTTAAGCGGTGTCACATGAATGGTGTCTGACAGAAGGAAAGAAAAAGCCGCATGCACATGGGCATGGTAATGGTCGTCAGCGGCAGGAACGTAATTCGCCCCGTCGGCATCGGCTGCCGGTTCATCGTGAGCGTGATCGTCACTGTGCTCGTGGCTGTGGTGCCCGAAATGTGCAGCTTGGCTCGATGTGTGCTCCAGCGCATCGCAAACGCCCACCGATGCCGCGTAAGCGGCGTTCAGCGAGAGCATGATGGCAAGAATGAAAGAAAGGAAAATGCGCATATTGGCAAGCAGTATAGAGGTGGGCAGGCGGGGTGTCTATTACAACAGGCGCTTCTGCCGATATGCCCATGGAATTTCCCGACCGCCCATCCGCTAACCCGCTAAAAGTTGATTTCGGCGCGCACACCGGCTATCCACGCGTTCTTCAGGGCGGAATCCATATTCGGGTTATGGATATATTGCAGCGTAGGTAACAGCGCGAACCATGGGTTGAGTTGCGCGCGATAGGTCGCTTCCAGGCTGGTTTGGCTGCTGTCGGCATTGTTGAGACGCCGGTATTTGTCGCTGGCATGGTTGACCGTGATGGCAACACCCGCAATATCATCATCACGCCCGGCAATCAGGCCGTGGTAGCGCAAACCCAAACTTCCCGTCCAGTCCGCTTGGTGAACATCCTTGCTCGCCGTACCAAAACGTATGAAGCCGGACAACCCCTGCGAGGGACTATCTTTCTCGCTCATCAGGGTGCGTTCCGCCAGAAAGTAGGCGCCCTGGCTGGAATGGCGCAACGGGTTACCGGCGGCATCCACATCGATCAGATCATCAAGGCGCGCAGAGTAGCGCCAGAAACCGATGGCGGTCTTGTTGAAGGTTTCGGCTTCCGGCTCGCCGCCCCCGGCGGGGCCGCTTTCCTGCGGCGTGTAGCCGAATTCGACGATGGAGAACGATCCGTCCCCCTTGTTGAGCTGAATGTGTGTACCACGCAGGTTGTTGGGGTCGCTCGGCACGCCATCCGTCAACGCGCCTTGCAGGTAAAAATTCTGGACAGGTGAGGTATATTTCACGCGGATTGCCAAAGCGCCAAGCGGAAAAATCGGCGGACCGCTTTGCCCCGACTGCGACAACTCATTCCCCGGACCGTAAGGCGGCTGGATAAACAAACCCGATGTATCGGTAATGTAAAATTCAGAGTCAACCGCATAAAGACCGGCCAATAGCGACAAGCTGTCGTCCGAGAAGTTTTTTTGCACCCAGACGTGGTCGAATTGGGCGGTGTTGACACCGTTTTCAATGTTGTCCGAGCCGATAAAGCTGCCGACGTGATCACGGTCGAATTTTCCGCCGAGCTGGCTATGGATGTGGATGTAGGCAGTTGCTGCTTCCCATCCCAGCAGCTTATCCAGATCCATCTGGACGCCGGCCTCGGTATTTCCCATCCATGCCGAACCGTGTTTGATGCCACCTGACACGACCGACATCACGTCGCTCTTGTGGGTCAAATCCATCGTGATACCTTTGTCATAGAGGTTGGAACGCGCCCCGCCCCAAGCACCCGACAGCGTTTCCGCATTCCAGTCCGGCGTTTTCTCATCCTCCGCAAACGCGCTATTGCTTGCCACGAGCCCACAAAATACCGCTATTGCCAATCGATTCGCCATGCCATCCCACGCCTTATAAATTATTCGATGCGATCACTTCAGAATATTCGAGCTAAAACCTGAACGGCAATACCGCCGCTCGCCCCAAGCGCCCGACCGGATTCTACCTTGACACAATTCGTTGCGCACGCGGCCATCGCACGCCATCCGCGAAACACGCTATGATTCGCCGCCGCATACGCTAAAAGCCATGAAAACCCCGCCTGTGAACGCCGCCTCCATACCCGGAATCAAACCCGGCCAGTCCGTCGAACTGCTCAAGGAGCTGCACATCCTGACGCGCGACGGCAAGCTCAACCAGGACAGCCGGCGCAAGCTGAAGCAGGTTTACCATCTGTATCATTTCATCGAACCGTTGCTCGACGAGGTGCTCGCCGAACGGCATGACCTGACGCTGGTGGATCACGGCGCGGGCAAGTCCTACCTGGGTTTCATCCTCTATGACCTGTTCCTGAAAACGCGCGAGACTGGCCATATTTACGGCATCGAAACCCGCGAGGCGCTGGTCGGCAAATCCCGCGAGCTGGCCGCAAGGCTGGACTTCGCGCGCATGTCGTTTTTGAATTTGTCGGTGGAAGAATCCATCCACTCGCCGCAACTGTCCGGGCAAATCGATGTCGTCACTGCGCTGCATGCCTGCAACACCGCCACCGACGATGCGATCAAATTTGCGCTGCACAAGCAGGTAAAATTTATCGTGCTGATTCCGTGCTGCCAAGCCGAAGTAGCTGCGGTATTGAACAAACACAAGAACCAGTCATTCGGCAAAACGCCGCTCTCGGAAATCTGGCGCCACCCGTTGCACACCCGCGAGTTCGGCAGCCATCTCACCAACGTGTTGCGCTGCCTGCAACTCGAAGCGCACGGCTATCAGGTGACGGTGACGGAACTGGTCGGCTGGGAGCACTCGATGAAAAACGAATTGATTGTTGCCCGCCGCACGGAAACGCCAAGAAAGAATGCACAGGAAAGGCTCGAACAGATTTTGCGCGAGCTCAATCTGGAAGAATTGCGGGAGCGATTTATTTATTGATAGAGCTGCTGGCCATCTGACTAGGCA
>Ga0209000_1002252_pt1 | contig 10793 bp, 10 predicted proteins | sample RifGroD2_FD_183998 | JGI IMG/M metagenome (GOLD analysis project Ga0209000, IMG submission 183998) | Groundwater microbial communities from Rifle, Colorado, USA - Groundwater D2 (SPAdes) (version 2) | ecosystem: Environmental > Aquatic > Deep subsurface > Groundwater | place: Rifle, Colorado...
CCGTTAATTCACCTCTTCTCGAAACTTCCATACACGGCGCAAGCGGCGTAATCTTCAACGTAACAGGTGGTCCTGATATGACAATCCATGAAGTTTACGAAGCGGCTGAAGTTATTCACGAATCAGTTCTTGATGATGCTATCGTAATATTCGGCGCGGTGGTTGATGACAGAATTCAGGGAGAAGTTCAAATTACAGTTATTGCAACAGGATTTGATCTTAAACCTCAAGGAGCTGAAAAATCAATTTCTGATCCTCTTTCTTTATTCTCAACATCAACGGCAAGTGCTTCTCCATTAAAGAAAAAGACTACTCAGGAAACAGCTAGCACAATGCTTGATCTTGATATTCCGGAATTTTTAAGAGATAAAAAACCTTTTAAAATCTAAGATTTAATAAAATTTAAAAAAGATAGCTGTTAAAAAACAGCTATCTTTTTTTATGGAAATAATACTTTTGTTACATACTTAGCATTGAAAAAAAGTAGATTTGTCATTATACTTTGACTATGAAAAAAATTACCTCTACACCATATATTCCATTAAAGACACTGGAGCAAAACTTGAAAGCAGCTGCCAAAAAGGGAGCTGGTGATGTTATTCAAATCAATATGGACGGAGCTAAGGGTATAGAATTATCTCCGGGAAAAGTAAAAAATATTTTTACTCATGATCTTTGCGGGTGCAGTTCAGCATTTATTTTAGCCAGATGTAAAAATGGAAATCCTTTTGCCATAATGACACATTTTCCTCCTGATTATGCAATGGTGCATAGGCAGGAAATATCAAGAATTTTAAGACAAAACGAACGTTTTATTGATATTTCAAAAGATATAAAATTTGTTTTTCTTTCCCCCGAACCTTATGTTAAAACTTCAGCTAATCATAAAATTTCAGATGTTAAATTGTTTAATGAAATAAATACGAATCTGTTCGAATTTTTCAAAGGTAAAGTAGAGTCTAAACCTTTATCTTATAATTCTAAAGGTGACAGCAGGGTTTTTATAATAGATATTCCTTCTCAAAAAGGAGAAAAGATTACCTATAAAGCAGTGGGTAACAATAGGGGCACAATAGGAATTATGTAATATAAACAAAAAAAGAGAGGAAGTATTTCATACTTCCTCTCTTTTTTTAAACACTTATTAATTTGAACCTTAGTATTCGATGCCCTGTCTTGCCATAACACCCTGATCAAAATAATGTTTAATAGGTTTCATTTCCGTAACGAGATGTGCCATAGCAACAAGCTCAGGATGCGCACGACGTCCTGTCATTACTATTTCCATATTTTTAGGTCTGTTTAAAAGAGTTTCTTTAATTTCTGCAATTTTTATCATGCCTAGATCAGCGCAAATATTAATTTCGTCCATAATAACCAGTTGGTATTCGCCGCTCATGATGGCTTCTTTTGCGAAATTCCAACCGCTTCTGGCTTCTTTGTAGTCTTCAATATTAACGTTATGGGAATAAACAACTCTGTCGAGCCCAAACTGTTTGAATTCAAGATTAGGCATCAATTTTGATGAAGCAATTTCTCCGTAATAATTTTCCTGATCACCTTTTGCGAATTGAATAATTAAAACTTTCCAGCCATGTCCGATAGCTCTTAATGCCAATCCAAGAGAGGCTGTTGTTTTGCCTTTACCGTCTCCGGTATAAATTTGAATATAACCATGCTCCAGCAATTTAGGTTCCTCCGCAAAAATCCTTCAATTAGTTCCAGACGATCTGTTTGTTTTCTCTACCTCTAACTCACTCTGAGTTCCAACCTTCTTCCAAATGCTCCTATTTACCAGCTACCTCTATTTTTATTTTATAGGTAACGACCCCTGAATCTCCTCCTTTTTTTATACGATTAAATTTATGCATAACAGAATTAACTTTATCTTTAATCCAGGAGCGCCAAGAATGAACTATAAGAATGATTTTCAATTGATTTTGCGCTTCGTAGACATCAACTATAAAGAATTTATTCTGATTAGGCAAGTTTGATAATTTATATTTACAATTGATTTTATTTATTATGATTAAAAGTTAATTTACCCTATAAACTCTTCTTATACACTTTTCAGCTTTTGAACTTTTAGAATATGTTTTGAATCGGGTATTGATAACTGCCACATAAAACGCAAGAAATGATTTGAATGATAGTGGACTTTTAAGGGGTGGCAACTGCCATTTGCTTTACTATAACTATCTTAGTTCAAAGGTTTTTTTGTGTATCGCTTTTAAAAAAGTATGTTTACAATTGTTTTTTTAGGCAAGGTGAACAAATAGATGTTAAGCATATTTGTAGGTTTAAAATAAAATTAACTTAAACAAAATTTAACAATCAGCCTTTATCTATTGCAATGCAGACGTAGAGCCATTATGGGGTTTCTTTGCGAAATAATTTTTAGTATGCAAATCTTTATACTATTTCGGAAATTCATGAATAGTAATACTGAAAATCCAAAATCTTAAAGTTTTGTTTCGTAAGGATATAACTGAGCATGTCAGATTTTTTATAAAATAACTATAGCCCGCTAATTATCCCAAGTCCGCATGTCATGCTGAACTTGATTCAGCATCTATCAATGAGAGTATTAAAACTTTAAGTTGCTTGTTGGATAGACCCTGAAACTAGTTCAGGGTGACACTTTGATTTCATGCTAAAATTTTAAAACACAATGAATTAAAAAAGGAATATGTCATGAATGAATGCTGTTTAAAAATTGCTGTCCCGAATAAAGGTCGGTTGTCTGAAGATGTAATGGATTTGCTGCAAAGAGCAGGTTTAACAATCTCAAAAAATGAGAGGACTCTTTATGCAACGACTCATGATGGAAATTATACTGTTATTTTTGTCAGGGCACAGGATATTCCCAGTTTTGTAAGCGACGGTGTAACAGATTTAGGTGTTACCGGACAGGATATAATTGCAGAGACTGATATGCCTGTTGAAGATATTATGGAATTAAACTTCGGTCATTGCAGAATGGTTATTGCGACAAAAGAGGAATCTTCCGCAAACAGAGCAGAAGACCTTTCTGACGGTATTAAAATTGCAACTTCCTTCCCTAATATTACAAGAAAATATTTTAAAAAACTCGGCAAAAAAGTTCATATAACCGAAGTAACAGGCGCAACAGAAGTTACTCCACAGCTCGGACTTGCTGATGTTATTGTGGATATTACTTCCAGCGGTTCTACTTTAAGAAATAACAAATTAAAGATTATCGGGGAAATTTTACAATCTAAAGCTGTAATAATAGGACGTCCCGGAATAAAAAAAGAGCAGCAATCTAAAATAAACGCTTTTATAAGAGCAGTAAAGTCTGCTTTAGATGCGGAAGAGAAAAAATATTTAATGGCAAACCTTCCCAAAGATTCTCTGGAAAAAATAAAAGAATTTATGCCGGGATTCACTTCGCCAACGGTGACCATGCTTTTAGACAACGATAAAGATGTAGCTATACATGCCGTTATCGAAAAGAAAAAAGTTTATGAAAATATAGAACAATTAAAGCAGCTTGGAGCTACAGGCATACTTATAATGACTGTGGATCAGATGGTGCCTTAAGAAACTACTCGTGTTCTCTTAAAAGATAGCTTGCCATTCCTGCAAGTCCAATTCCTATTCCCAATAAAGTAAGCAAAATTGCTCTAGGGTGATTGTCAATTTGTTTTTTGACTTTTTCGAGGCCGGGATGTTTTGCCATGTTATATCCGGCTTTATAGCCTAAATTTGCGGCAATCTTCATTCCATATCCGGCTTTTCCCATAATATTTCCTACGGTTTTAAGATTATTATGTTTCATCATAATTTTTTCACTTGTTTTCATAATATATACCTCCTTAATAAACTGAATTCTCAAGCTTTTCTTGATTTGCATATTTCATATTAAAATCAATTACTGATTTATAAATTCCCCACAGGGATAGAATGAAAGATAAAAGTCTACGCAATTTTTTTTCTTCAGTTGTTTTGTAAAAGCAAGATTTGTTGGCAAAATACAGGAAAGAAAAAATTGTCAGTTCAATTTAATTTTAATAGCTTAAAATATAATAATATCAGCCATTTTGAAAACCAAAATGGCGAAAATATTGGTTTTCAGGGGTTAAACAGATGCCTTTCAAGGGATTTTGTTAATGGAGGAAGAAGTAAAATAACCGGATTTGTTCAAATGGCTGATGATGCAGTAATGGAAGCTATAAAAAATCACCCCAAATCAAGAAGATTTGTCGGAAATCTTCCGCCTGACTGGATTGACCAAATTCCAAAAGGAAAAAGAAAAGAAACGGTTCAACAAATTCAGGATTTATTCTCAGGTTTGGCAGAAAAGCTTTATTCTCCACAGGGTACAAGAGTTAATAAAGATGAAACTTTTGTAGTTGATTTTTTAAGTCAATTAAAGCAATCTCTCGGGCTGGATACCGAATTTAAATATATTCATGCCGGAGATATTGGAAAAGCATATAAGTTAAAAGTCGGCGACAAAAAGTATGTATTTAAGGCATTCCACAGTGATATGAATCCTGATTATGCCAAAAGTAATGGAGAAATATTTGAACCTGCAAGAGCTCCATATGCTAATAAAAAAGGCTGTAAATCTTTTGTGGATTTCTATTTTGGAAGAATAGGCACACATGACAATCATGATGGCTTTATGCTAACAAAATTTGAGACTTCTAATCAAAAATTTACTCCGGGTGAAGAAATCAAGCGGTTATTGAGAATGCTAAAATCACGTGTTGTTACTGCTGATATTAGTATAAAAAGTACTCCGCAAATTCCGGATGATTTAAATATAATTGGATTAAAAGCTATAGATCTCGGGGATTTAACTTTACTTTCGCAAAATTTACATAAGGCATTAAAAAAAACCGCCAAAGATATTGAAAAATATTATTTTAATACTAAGAAAAATTTAACTAATAAAGAAGTCATACTAAATCAAATTAATGATATAAGACAAATATTTGGTTGTTTTTGTATAAATCGTTACGTTGAAGAAAACCTGCAAAACACTTTACGAAGGCTAACCGAGTTATTAAAAACTAATAAATCAAAATTCGATAAGCCCTAGAGGTTGCTCTTTTTAATTTTTAACTTCGATATTCAAGTTGTTCTGTGCAGGATTAGTAACAAATTGATTAATTTCATTTACCATTAATTGGTCTTTAAAAGTCATACGATCATTATCAGAGATAATATTTAGAAAAACATTTCCTTTGGTCGTTTTAATATTGGTATAATAATACCAATATCTGCTTGATGTATGCTGTTGCTTTATTTCAGCTCCAAGTAATTCGTCAGGACGAAATATGGTTACTTTTTTTCCAAAGACTGCTGCTCTACTAATTATTTCACATTTGTTAATAGTTCTATCGCAGCTTAGAGAAGACGTTTTATGACTATTTAGCGCACAGAAAATCATAAATGCAATAATCATAGAAAAAATTGCCCATGCTAAGTTTTTCATGAAATGATCCTTTAAATATTGATTTTAGGTCGCATTGTAGGGAAGGCGATGACATCTCTTATGCTTGCAGCATTTGTAAGTATCATAATCAGTCTGTCAATGCCAACTCCAAGTCCGCCGGAAGGAGGCATTCCGTACTCTAAAGCTGTTACATAATCATAATCAACTTCAGCAGGAGTTTCATGATCGGTTTCTCTTTTGTTTGAAACCTGTTGTTCAAATCTTCTTCTCTGGTCAATCGGATCAGTTAATTCAGAGAAGGCATTAGCAATTTCCCATCCGTTAATACGGGTTTCAAATCTTTCAACAAGTTTGTTGTCGTCTCTGTGTGGTTTTGCCAGAGGTGAAATATCCCTCGGATAGTCAATAATATGCACAGGTTGAATAAGATGAGGTTCAACATTTATTTCAAATACTTTATCAAGGATTACTCCCCATGTGTCGCCTTCTTCAACTTCAGCTCCGAGCTTTTTACCCTCTTCTGCTGCTTCGGGAACTGAAAGTAACTGTCCAAAGTCTACTCCTGTGAATTTTTTCACTGCGCCAATCATTGTCATTCTGTCCCATGGCGGAGTTAAGTTAATCTCTCTGTCTTGATAGGTTACAATCATTGTTCCGAGAACTTTTTGTGCTACCGAACTTATTAAGTTTTCTGTTAATGCCATCATTTCATTATAATCAACGTAAGCCTGATACAGTTCCAGCATTGTGAATTCAGGATTATGTTTTGGAGAAATACCTTCATTTCTGAAATTTCTGTTAATTTCAAATACTTTTTCGGATACCCCTCCGACCATAAGTCTTTTAAGGTATAATTCCGGTGCTATTCTTAGGAACATATCCATATCAAGGGTATTATGATAAGTTTTAAACGGTCTTGCGGTAGCCCCGCCTGCAATAGTCTGAAGCATAGGGGTTTCAACTTCAAGAAAACCGCGTTGGGATAAATAATCTCTGATTTCTTTTATGATAAGACTTCTTTTTAAGAAAGTATCACGCACTTCTTCGTTCATAATCATATCCAAATAACGTTGTCTGTAACGTGTTTCCACATCAGTAAGACCGTGCCATTTTTCAGGAAGCGGTAAAAGCGATTTTGAAAGAATTTTTAAATCCTTGACTTTTATACTTAATTCACCCCTGGGAGTTCTTCTTACGTTGCCATGAACGCCAATTATATCTCCAACATCAAGGAGTTTAAGGAGTTTGATTTTTTCTTCATCAACATTTTCTTTATGGGTAAAAATTTGAATTTTGCCTGAACTGTCAACAAGATCGATGAACATTCCGCTGTTACGCATTGCCATTATTCTTCCGGCAAGGCTAAAAACTTCAGAATCTTCTCCTTCGTTAGGAAGATCTTTGTATTTTTCGTGTAGCTGCGCAGCGGAAGCTGTTCTGTCAAATGTATACGGGTAAGGATTTATGCCTTTATCAACAAGATCATTTAATTTTTGAATACGAGTGTTTCTTAGTGTTTCAAGACTGCTATGAGCAACTTTTTCAGTCAATTTGACCTCCAGATTTTTAATATTCTATTAGCTAATTAAATTCTACCACCAAAAAAACTTAAGACTAAATTTTTCCAATAGGCTTAGTTTTGTTGGGCAATAAATAAACTCAATGTTGTAATTTACTGAAAAATTTAAACATTGTAGTATTTAATTTGACTTAAACAGTTATATCAATTTCAAAAATACGAGAAATAGGAAATAAAAATATAAAGGGCGAGCGAGGCGACGAAGTCGCAGGAAAGCGAGCCCAAAAACTAACTCTAGCCCCCTCCCTTAAGGGAGGGGGTTGGGGGTGGGTGTCAAATAAATGATTTATTTAATAAAAATTATGAATAAAAAACAAAAAATAATTTCTATAACCTCAGCAGTTTTATTAATTCTGTTTATATTGTGGTTCATTTTTGATGGGGTTCCTGTTGAGGCTTACAAAATTGCTCCGCAGGATGCAATAAAAGGCGTAACTGTCACAGGAACTGTAAAATCAAGAGAAGATACCCTTGTTGCTTCTAGCATAATAGGAAATATTGATAAATTTTATGTAAAAGAAGGGGATTATGTAAAGGCAGGACAGTTAATAGCTACATTGGTCAGAACAGAACAAATCGGAGATGTTGAGTCTGCTCTTGGAAGATTTGATACGGCATATTGGGAGCTTGAAGATCTTCTTACAGAACCAAGGCAACAGGAAGTAGAAATAGCGAAGGTCGAAGTAAGTAAGACAAAACAAAAATTTTCAATTTTGCAGTTTACTATTCGCAAAACCAAGCTTGATCTTCAGGATGCAAAAATTGATGAAGAAAGATATGAAAATCTTGAAGAAGCAGGCGCAGTAAGTAAAAGAGAATTAGAACAAAAAACTTTAAAAAGAAAAGAACTGGAAAACACATTAGGAGAAACTCAAGAACAAATTGATGTGTCGCTGGATGAAATAAAACAGGCAAAGGAAAAATTAAGTCTTACAATTCAAAAAATCAAGATGCAGCAAATTAAAGCAGCAAAAGGCAGAGTAAAAACAGCTTTGGGAGATACTGAATCAGCAAAAGCGAGGCTCGATAATTTTGTAATAACGGCTCCTGTTACAGGTATAATTACTGATAAAATTCTTCATACAGGTGATATTGCTTCACCGACTTCACCGATAGCAAGACTTGTCGTTCCGGAATTAATTTATCTCAGCATGGAAGTTGAAGAAAATGAGATGAAGTTTATAAAAAAGGGACAGAAGGCATTTGCGGTGTTTGATGCATATCCTGACAGGGTTTTTTATTGTTCGGTAAGAGATATAGTTAAACAGGTAAATCCATTAACAGGAACTTTTGAGGTAAAGCTCACGAAGCCTAAAGAAAATATTAATCTGGATGTTGGCATGACTGTTGATGCAACAATAATTACTAATAAATATAAAAATATAATAGTAATACCAACTGATTTTATTATTCAAAAAGATGGTGAAATTTATGTATTCACACAATTTGGGTTTTGGGCTCAAAAAACTTATATAAAAATTGATAATTTTGATAATAACAGAACAAAAATCATTAGTGGTCTTAAAAAAGGAGATATCATCCTTAAAAGTGTTGAGAAAAATAAGCTGAAAAATAATAATCACATAAAAATTATAGGTGATTATAAACTATGAGATTTTATGAACTGTTTATAGCTTTCAGGTATATAAAAGCCAATCTTAAGCAGTCAATAATCATTACGACGGCTGTTAGTATAGGAGTTGCCATAATTATTTGGATTCCGTCAATTAATTTGTCATTTATGGACGATTTAATTAACAGGACAGTTTCAAGCGCTCCAAATATCACGATACAAAAAGAATTAGATACTTTTGAAACAAATAAAGAATTATTTGCTGAAAAATTTAAAGGGGAAAATCTTTTACTTACAGATCAGGTTTTAACCAGAAAAAGAAAGATAAAATCTTCCAGAAGAATAATTCAACAAATTAAAAATATAGAACAAATAGAAGCGATTGCTCCTTTTGCTGAAGGACAGGCTCTTTTAATAAGAGGCGGAGAAGAAAGAGGGGTTACCATAAAGGGAATTATTCCCGAAGAGTTAAAAATTATTGATATTGAAAAAGATATTGTTAAAGGAAGAATAAGAAATTTGACTATTAACGATATTGTTATTGGTCAAACACTTGCAAATAAGCTAAAGGTCGATATGGGTAAGCGTGTTAAGGCTACAGGTGTATCTGGAATACCCATAAGTCTTAAAGTGGTGGGTATTTTTAATACCGGTTTGCGCGCAAAAGATGAATATCAGGCTTATGTAAATTTAAGAACAGGTCAACAATTATTAAATATAAAAACTGATGTAAGCGGCATAGGAGTTAAAGTTAAAGACATATATAAAGCAGATGAAACGGCAGATGAAATAAGAACCAAAACAGGTCTTTATGTTACAAGCTGGATGGAAGACAATAAGCAAATTCTAGATCAGTTAAACAGATTCAAATTGATAATATTATTTATTAATTTTCTTATAGTATCTTCTGCAGCAACAAGTATTACAAGTGTTTTTATAATGCTTGTTGCTGCAAAATCCAAAGAAATAGGAATTTTAAAATCAATGGGTGCTGAAAATAAATCTATAATGGTGATTTTTTTGTCGCAGGCAGTGTTTTTAAGTTTCATAGGGTATTTTATAGGTCTTTTAGGGGCGAAATTGATGATCATGGGCTATTCTAATCTTTTGGAATCATCGGGAGAAACTATGTTTAGCACTCAAGTACCGGAATTTAAGATAAATACTGCTTATGCTGTTCTTGCATTTTTCTATTCGATTTTTACAAGTATTCTTGCAAGTATTTTGCCTTCTTATCAGGCTGCAAAATTAAAGCCGGTGGAGGCAATAAATGCCTAATGATGAGATACTTTTAAACCTTGAAAATATAAATAAAGTTTATCCCGGCGCACAGCCTGTACATGCCTTGATTGATATAAACCTGATAATTAACAAAGGAGAATTTATTGCAGTTGTGGGTCCCAGCGGCTCAGGTAAAAGTACTTTGATGAATGTTTTAGGGCTTTTGGATGCAGGTACTTCCGGAAAACTTTATTATTTGGGGCAGGAAACATCAAAATGGGATGAAAAGCAAAAAGCAGTTTTTAGAAACAGAGAAATTGGGTTTATATTTCAGGCACATCTGTTACTTCCTGAATTTACAGCTCTTGAAAACGTTTTAATGCCTGCTTTTATAGCTAGAACAATTAATCATTCACTGGAAGAAAGAGCAAAAGAAATTCTAACTATTGTGGGGCTTGGTGATAAATTTTATGTTAAGCCTAAAAGTCTTTCCGGAGGGCAAAATCAGCGTATTGCAATAGCTAGAGCTTTAATGAATCAGCCTTCTGTGGTTTTTGCCGATGAGCCGACAGGGGCGCTAGATCAAAAAACAGGAAATGATATCTATAATTTATTCAGAAAAATTAATGCAGAAGAAAATATGACATTTATAATTGTTACGCATGAAAGAAGTTTAGCCCAAAAAGCCGACCGAATTATAGAAATAGTCGATGGGCAGATAGTAAAATGATGTAATTATTTAGATTACCAAGTCGTTTCTCCTCGCAATGACAACTTACAAAAAAATGCTTTGTAAAATCATGTAACAAGTAGGAGGAATTTTGAAAAAAGAGGATGGTTTTTGTTTTTATATGTATAGGTAACGTAACAATAATCCCTATTAAATTATGTAGTCAATGTGTGTGCTGTGGAGGACAATAGCCATGTCTTTAATTAACCCTATTAGTGCAGTGGGCCCAAAAGCCCCACGCCTTCCTGAAAGTACGGGCGTT
>Ga0209000_1002257_pt1 | contig 10776 bp, 9 predicted proteins | sample RifGroD2_FD_183998 | JGI IMG/M metagenome (GOLD analysis project Ga0209000, IMG submission 183998) | Groundwater microbial communities from Rifle, Colorado, USA - Groundwater D2 (SPAdes) (version 2) | ecosystem: Environmental > Aquatic > Deep subsurface > Groundwater | place: Rifle, Colorado...
AGCAGCAGCGTGCCGCCCGCCTGGCGGAAGGCGGCGGCGAGCGCGTCGGCGAGCCGCTGAGAACCGCCTACCGGGTAATAGCCCCCTTCCGTGTACTGCATCGACAGGAAGACGTTCTGCATAACGCCCGAGATGCGCTCCGGCGGCAGGCCGAGGTAGATCCAGGAAGCGTGCACCACGGCGCGCAGCCGGGGATTGCGCACCCAGCGCTTCAGCATGGTGTCCGCGGTGAACGGCATCATCAGCGCCAGGCCGGTGGCGAAAGTGTAGGGGAAGGTAAGGAGTTTGCGGCGGTCCACCGTGTCGGCCATCAGGCCGTTCACCACCGGGTTGCCGCCGTAAAGCAGGCGCTGGGCTATCAGCGAATCCTTCTTGAGATTGTCCAGCCCGGTCATCATCCGGTCTATGTCCGCCCGGTCCTCCGGGAAATCCTTCAGGAGCTCGTCGCGGAAGGCGTCGCGGCCGGCGCGTACGCGGTAGCTGCGGTCCGGCATCTGCACCGTCAGGAACGGGTCCACGCGGCGGAATTCCACCTTGCCCTCTATGCCGTACTCCCGGAGCACGCGCCCGCACATGCCGTCGTCGGCTATCCCGGAAAGCTGGTGCACGGCCAGGTCGAACGTGTAATCGCCGGCCTTATAGGCGGTGCAGTTGCCGCCGGGCACGGCGTTCTTCTCGGCTATCAGCACCCTGCGGCCGCGGCGCGCCAGGGCGATACCGGCCGACAGGCCGCCGGGGCCGGCGCCGATGATCACCGCGTCCAGTTTTGTTCCTTGTTGTGTCATAGCATGTTGCCGGCGGGGCCTACTTCACCCCGAACGGAGCCGAAAGCTCGAATTTATAGAGTACCGCGATGATCAGGAACATCGGCAGCACCGTGGAGACCAGCACGTTGTCGCTGAACATGGACCAGACGAACGCCGCCGCGGAGAGCAGGGCGGCCGCGCGCGGCACCTCCGTGTACGGGTCATACACGAAGCGCGCCAGCGGGCCCGGCGCCAGCGACAGCCACGCCCTCGTCAGCAGGTACCAGGCCAGAAGGGCCGTGCCCTGAAAGCTCTTGTACCCGTAGACCACCGTCGGGATGCCGGCCAGGAAGGCGATGGCGCCGGTGACGAAAAGCAGGATAAAAGCGAACAGCAGGTCCCGCACCGGCAGCCGCCGCCAGAGCGAGAGCCCGGCCACCAGCAGCGCCAGGAGCGCGCCGGTCACGAAAGCCCGCATCCAGGCGTCGTCGGTGTGGCCGTAATGGCGCGCCACGCGCAGAAAAACGTTAAGCGGGATCAGCGCCAGGGCCGTGGTGAGATTTCGCCTGTTGAATACTTTTTCCATATGGAACAAGGAGTATCTTACAAAAAATCCGGGAGCCGCAATAATTAGTAAAATATAGGTTCGGCGGGTTTGGGAACCGCTTTTAGAATGCAAAAGAACCTCGTTCTTATACAACCGGTCATCGGGGACATGGATATGTTCCGCGACCACCCCACGCCCCCCCTGGGGCTGCTGGCCGCCGCCTCGGAGATCTGCTCCGAGCTGGAGGTGCGCATAGTGGACCAGCGCGCCGACAGAGGCTGGCGCAAAAGCCTGGCGCGGGCGCTCGACGGCGACACCGTTGCCGTAGGGGTCACCGCCATGACCGGCAAGATGATAACCCGGGCGCTGGACGCCCTGCGCGAGGCCCGCCGGCACACCCGGGCCCCCATAATCTGGGGAGGCACGCACGCTTCCCTGCTGCCGGAACAGACCGTCGCCCACGAACTGGCGGATTACGTGGTAGAGGGCGAGGGCGAAGCGGCCCTCGCCGCACTGGTCCGCCGGCTGGCGGCCGGCAAGGATACGGGCGGCATACCCGGCGTCTGGCGCAAGGTGAACGGAAAGGCGGAGCATACCCCCCGCGCGGCCCTGCTGGAGCTGGACAAGCTCCCGCCGGTACCTTATCACCTGGTGGACATGGAGAAGTATATTCAGCTCTACGACGGCGGCCGCCGCACGCTGTTCTACCAGTCCAGCCGCGGCTGCCCGTACCGCTGCACCTACTGTTACAACACCAAGTTCAACGGAGGCCGCTGGCGCGCCGCTTCAGCGGAGAAAGTGCTGGGCGAGATAGCCGCCCTCAAAGACAAGCACCGCCTGGACGCGGTCTTCCTGTGGGACGACAATTTTTTCATAGATATGCCGCGCGCGGTGGAGATAATAAAAGGCGTGCGCGCCCTGGGGCTGCGCTGCCTGCTGCACGGCGCCGACGTGGAAAGCCTGGAACGCATGACGGACGCCGACCTGGATTTCCTGGAGGCTTCGCGCGTGGAGGCGCTGGCCATAGGCGTGGAGTCGGCCTCGGACCGCGTCCGCAGCGAGGTTTTAAAAAAGAGCGGCACCATCGCCCGGGTACGCCGGCAGCTTGAGCGCTTCCAGGGCCGCAAGATCGACATCTCCTGCTTCTTCATCATCGGGTTCCCCACGGAAACGCTGGAGGAAATGCGGCAGACCGTCTCGTTCGCCCTGGCCACCATGCGCCTGGGCCGCAATTTTCACGTGGAGCGGCTCTTCAACTATACCCCTTACCCCGGCACCGAGCTCTGCGAACTGGCCAAGGCCGAAGGCGCGCGCCTGCCGGAGAAACTGGAAGACTGGGGCACGTACCACTGGGACCGCCCGAACCTGTTCGACGACAAGCCCGAGATCAAGAGCTACCTGGAGCGCATGCACAAGACCTCCAAGTACCTTGACCATATCAAAGACCCTTTCGTGCACCTGCCCTGGATAGCGGAGGTCGTATTCGCCATCTACAGGCCCATAGCCTGGCTGCGCATGGAGCGCGGCTGGCTGAATTTCATGCCCGAGATCTGGTGGGGCAAGCTCCGCAGGAGCAACTTCTTCGGAGAGTCAGGCACCAACCATTAAAGCCGCATAACCAATGAAAGCTAACCTCGTCCTTATACAGCCCGTCATCGGAGACATGGATATGTTCCGGGGCCACCCCACGCCCCCGATCGGGCTGCTGGCCGCCGCCTCCGTGATCTGCGCCGAAATGGACATCCGCGTTATAGACCAGCGCGCCGACAAGGACTGGCGCGCCAGCCTGGCCAGGGCCCTCGACGAGAATACCGTGGCCGTAGGCGTTACCGCCATGACCGGAGAGATGATCCTCAACGCCCTCTCGGCCCTGCGCGAGGCGCGGCGGCACAGCAAGGCCCCCATCATCTGGGGCGGCATGCACGCCTCCCTGCTGCCCGAACAGACCGTCTCCCACGAGCTGGCCGACTATGTGATAGAAGGCGAGGGCGAAGCCGCCCTGGCGGAACTCGCCCGCCGGCTGGCGGCGGGCCAGGACACCGCCGGCATCCCCGGCGTCTGGCATAAGGCGGACGGCAAGCCCAGGCATACGCCCCGCGCCGCCCTGCTGGAGATGGACAAACTCCCCCCCATCCCCTACCACCTGGTGGACATGGAGAAGTACATCCAGCTTTATAACGGCGGCAAGCGCACGCTGTTCTACCAGTCCAGCCGCGGCTGCCCTTACCGCTGCTCCTACTGCTACAACAATAATTTCAACGGCGGCCGCTGGCGCGCCGCCCCCGCGGAGAAAGTGCTGCGCGAAATAGCCGCCCTCAGGGACACGCACCGCCTGGACGCGGTGTTCCTCTGGGACGATAATTTCTTTATAGACCAGCCCCGGGCCATGGCCATAGTGGACGGCATAAAGAAGCTGGGCCTGCGCTGCCTGCTGCACGGCGCCGACGTGGAGAGTTTGGAGCGGATGTCCGACGCGGACCTGGATTTCCTGGAATCGGCCGGCGTGGACGCGCTGGCCATCGGCGTAGAGTCGGCCTCGGACCGCGTGCGCTCCGAGATCCTCAAAAAACGCGGCACCATAGAGCAGGTGCGCCGTCAGCTGGAACGCTTCAAAGGCCGCAAGATAGACATGTCCTGCTTCTTTATCCTGGGTTTCCCTACCGAGACCATGGCGGAGATGCGGCAAACAATAACTTTCGCCCTCGACACCATGCGCCTGGGCCGCAACTTCCATGTGGAGCGGTTCTTTAACTACACCCCTTACCCCGGCACGGAACTCTATGAGCTGGTAAAAAAAGCCGGTTCAAAATTCCCGGCTTCGCTGGAAGAATGGGGCGCCTATCACTGGGATTATTCGCACCTCTACGATTCGAAGCCCGAGATAAAGCTCTTCCTCGAGCGCATCTCCCGCATAGCCAAGTTCCTGGACCACGTTAAAGACCCGTTCGTGGAACTGAACCTGCCGCTTACCGTGCTGTTCGCCGTGTACCGCCCCATCGCCTGGCTGCGCGTGCAGCGCGGCTGGATCACCTTCATGCCCGAACTCTGGTTCGTGGACTTCCTCAAGAACCTCAAAAAGAAAAAGCTCACCCCCAAAGCTTAGCGCAACAGGATGCGCTGTTCGCGCTGGCCTGTAGACTCATCAGGCTTGACCGTCAGGTCTATGCGGCCGAGCTCCCGGTCGTCCGAAGTTATTATCTCCACCCGCCAGCGGCCGGGCTTGTAGTTGGCCTTGGCCGTGAACCCGCGCCAGCCGCCGTCGCGGCCTCCCGCTATGGGCATGGGGATGGTGTCGGACTCGCTCCAGCCTTCCGGGCCGCGGTACCGCCAGCGCACGGCGAGGCGCTCCCTGAAATTGGTCGGAGCGAAGACCGCGGCCCAGCAATAGAGCGTGTCCCCGGGCCGCGCCAGGAAGGTCTGGTCGCCGCGCTGCCAGAACTTCCAGCGGGGCCGCGTGGAGACTAACTCAAAACCTTCGCCCCGGCGGGTGACGCCGTGGTAGACGCCCAGCTCGGAGATGGACAACGGCACTGGCGGGATCACTTTAGCGAAATAAAGGATGGTGAACAGGGCGGCTACGGCGGCGAAGGGATAAACCGTATGCCTGTGTACCGCCAGCGCCTGTTCCGGCAGGCGAGCCTTAAGCCGCCAGGCCAGGAGAGCGGCGCAGGCCGAAGCGCCGATCATGGAGCCCAGGAAAGGCAGGGCGCCGATGCGGCCCATCAAGGTGGGCACGAGGTAGGTGAAATAGGACACCAGGCAAAGGCTGAACAGGCTCATCCGCAGCAGGGTGCCGGAGTTCTTAAAAGGCTTCAGCTCGTTCACGGCGAGCAGGGCGGTCAGGCCCACCAGGAACAGCAGCGAGGTGCCCAGCGAAGCACTCTTGAAATAGAAGAGGGTGTAGATATTCAGCAGGGTGCCGAGCATGAAATGCGTGGCGCCCGTATGGTAGCGCCAGGCCGTCTTCAGGCGTTCGGGCGGGACAAAGCCGCCGTAGGTCTCGCGCAGTTCCAGCCCGGTAAGCCAGGCGCACAGGGTAAGGTAGGTCGCCTGGTGGATGATGTTGTGCAGCTTGTCTATCCGCCCCACGGCGAGAATATCGAACAGGAAGCCGGCGACGAAAAAGCCCGCCGTGCAGGCCGGTTCGTGCTTGTTATAAAAATCTTTAGCGCGCTCGAACATACGTAGACTGACCGGCTGCGTATCGGAATAAGGAAAGTCCGGGCGGTGGCGCCTATCTCCCCGCTTCCCTGAACCAGCTCTCCTTGCCGTACAGTTCGTGCATGCATTCCTTGCACAAGCCGTGCGTGAAGCGGGCGCTGGAATGTTTCTCCAGATACGTTTCCACCTTCTGCCAGAAACCCTTGTCGTCCCGGATCTTCTTGCATTTGGCGCAGATCGGGATGAGCCCGCGCAGGTCGTCCACCTCGCTCATCGCTTCTTCCATCTTCTTCCTTTCGGAAATATCGCGGGCATTGGCTAAAATATAGGTCTTTCCGTCTATCTCCGCCTTGCTGACGCTGACTTCCACCGGGAAGGTCGTTCCGTCCGCCCGCTTGTGCCTGCCCACCAGCAGCAGATTTTCGGACGCTATGATTTTCGCCTTCAGGTCTCTCCAGCCGTCGGCTCCGTCGGCGGTCTCCTCTATGTCCCGCACGGTCATGCGCAGCAGGGTAGCGCGCGGATAGCCCAGGCGGCGGCAGGCGGTCTCGTTAACGTCCAGGAAGGCCCCGTCCGGCTGGCTCACTATGAAGATGGAGTCGTTGGAGTTTTCCAGCAGTTTGCGGAACATGGAGAGCTCACTGTGGGCTTTCCGCATTGCCGTGATATCGTTGATCACCCCCACCAGGACAGCGTTGCCTTCGCCGTCCTTGAAGACCCTCTTGCGGGTCACGATGGTATGGCTCACCCCGGCCGCATCGGTAAGCTGCTCTTCGTTTACGCTTTCCTTCCCGCTGTGGAACACTTCGTCGTCCTTCTCCCAGAAGACCCGCACCTGCGCCTCCGGGAAAAAGTCAGTATCGGTCCGGCCAACCATCTCTTCATTGGTGTGGCCCAGAAATTTAGCGGCGGCTTCATTCAGGTAAAGAAAGCGGTGCGCCCGGTCTTTCGCGAATACCGGCGACCCTACGCAGTCGAGCATCTGTTGCAGTATGCCGGCCGGATCTTTTCCGACGGGGCTGTTTTTTGCGGGTTTTTCCATGATTCTGCCTCGCGCCTATTCTATATAAAAATAGCGGGATTTGATACCCGCTCTTATATTTTTTAAGGAGATTAAAAGTTAGAATATAGCGGTCGGGCTTCGGCGGTCGGGCCGGGGCCGGAAATTTCAAGTGGAGATCGGCGTGACCCCTATGATCAATTGTCCTAAATGTTCTTCCGAGGTTTTAGTTGAGACTCCCGCGCTGGGAAATATCCCGCTGGACGTCTGCCCGGGCTGTTCCGGGATCTGGTTCGAGAAGGGCGAACTGGAAGCCCTGCTCAAGCAATCCCAGGGTGGCGCCCAGGCGGACCTTCAGCTCATAGATCCCAAGCCGGAAGGCCAGAACTGCCCCGCCTGTAAGGTTAAAATGTCCCACGGGGGTTTGGTGAACCCGCTCCTGCTGGTGGATAAATGCGAGACCTGCGGAGGCGTCTGGCTGGACGCGCGCGAACTGGCACTGGTGAAGAAACTGCTTGGCCTTGTCGGCGGAGGTTCCGAGGTGAAGGTGGACAGGCCCGCTCCGGCCCCGGTTGCGCCTCCGGCTCGGGACCCTAAACTTCTTATGATAAAGCTTGCCGCCGCCGTAGGGGCGGTAGCCGGGCTTATCGGCGTGAGCTATGAAATGTACCTTTATTTCAGCCCGGCGGAGGCCGTGTCCCGCGCGCCGTCCATAGCCGTGGCCGTGGTCAGCGTCCTGCTTTTCGCCGGCGGGGTTTTAGCCCTGAACTGGGGCAAAGAAGACCGCTGGAGCTAGCTTAAATACCAGCAGCGAACCAAGCAGAACCGCCGGGGAAACCCGGCGGTTCTTTAATTCCGGCAGGCGGAAGCGGTTCAGGCCGCTTGCCCCGTGCCGCCCTGGGGATGTTGCCCCGAGATCTCTTTATTGCACAGGCTATGCACCGGGACCAGCTTGCTCATACAGGCGTCAAAACGCGCCTGGCTATCGCCACGGCAGCTCCGGCAGTCCGGGGCCATGCGTTTTTTTGCGTGGCGCTGCACGGTCTGCTGTCTTACCTCGATAGTTCCGTCATAGGTGCAGGAGTGGTCATAGGAGGTGTGGTGCACGCCCACCCCATCAGTGATATTTTCTCCGCACCAGGCGCATTTCCCCCCGTCCCTCTGCGCCAGGAAATCCTTAACAAAAGGATTCCTGATAATGCGGCGCGCAAACCTGGCCCACAGTTCCCTGTCGTAACCCTTTTCGCAATCGGCGGCGGTCCGCGCTGGTATTATTTTAAGGTTCATAGTGTAAGACTGCCTGGCCTGGGGGTGGGTTCTATTATAGCCGCGGCTTAAGGTAGTACCACAGCAAAGCTACCGCACTCGCCAGGATAACCACCCCAAACAGCATGGTCTGGTAATCATTATCCTGCCAGCCGTAGAAGATCACGAATACCCCGGCCGGAAGTGAAGGGAGATAATAAAGAGCCTTGTGCCTTTTCATTTCGTAATTCTTTTCGCAATCGGCGGCGGTCCGCGCTGGCATTATTTTAATATTTATAGTGTAAGACCGAATTCGGAAACATCTTTGACGGGACGCAGGCCGGAGACGGGGCCGCGGGGGACGGCGAGGCCGGAGCGGCGCAACAGGCTGCCGATGAAGGCTTCGGTCAGGTACCTGTTTATCACGGCGCCCTGGATCTCGGCCGACGGGGCGTTGGAGAAGGACATCAGCAGGAAATCTTTTACGGCGGACAGCGTGGTGCGCAGGGACTCGCGGATGAGGAAGCCGTACATGTGGCGGAAGAAGGCGCGGCGGGTGGCTTTGCCGGAGAACATCCGGAAAGGATAGCGCGTAAGCATCCAGCCGTTGAACTTGTTGCGGGCGGCGTCGGCGGCGGCGCGGCCCTCCTCCAGGAACACTATGCGCGGGTCGTGGTAGAAGGTGCTCTTGGAGATGCGCCCCGCTTTCTTATAGGCGTGGTAGTCCGGTGTGCCTTTGATGACGCGCAGTTCATTTATCAGTGTGATGTCGCACCAGCGCGAGTGCAGCTCCAGGTTGGCCGAAACCCGCGCGGGGTCCTCGCCGGGATGGCCGGAGATATAGAAGCCGGCCACAAAGATGCCAGCCTGGTCCAGGGTGCGGTACACCTGGTCGTATTTCTCTATCGGCGTGGGGATCTTTTCGCTCTTCCGCCAGGCGTCTATCAGCGCCGGGTCGGGCGACTCGTAGCCTACGGCCACCATGCAGGCTCCGCTGCGCGCCGCCCACTCGGCCAGCTCCGGCCGCTCCAGAATTACGTCGGTGCGCATGAAGGCGCTCCAGCTAAAGCGCAGGTCGCGCCGCACCATCTCCTGAAAAAGCTCTATATAGTATTCCGGCGGGCTGCCGAAGCCGTCTCCGGCGAACTGCAACTTGGTAACGCCCAACCTCTTCAATTCTGCCAGTTCCTCCAGCACGCGGCTTACGGACTTGTGCCGGTGCGTATAGGACCACATCTTGCTGGCCATGCAGAAAGAACACTTGCCGTTGCAGCCGCGGGACTCTTCCACCACACCGGTGGCGCCGCGCGGGCCGTAGAAAAGATTGTAGTCATTGAGGTCCACCAGGTCCCAGCGCGGGGCAGGGGATTCGTCCAGGCAGGCCAGCAGCGGCCGCGCCGGGGTGCGCACGGCGGCGCCGTCGCGGTAGAAGATCAGGCCGGGAATGGCGGCCGGGTCCGTCTTCTCTTCTATGGCTTTCACCAGTTCGGGGAAGGTGCGCTCGGCTTCGTTGGGGATAACGTAGTCCGCGCCGCGGGCCAGCCAGCCGGCGTACTGCCCGGTAGGGTGGTGGCCGCCCATCACCACGGGCAAGTCGGGGCGGATGCCCTTTATAAAGCGCAGGGTGAGTTCGGCGTTAAGCGCGATGGCGGCGGAAGTGCAGTTAATGCCTACCAGGTCGGCGTTCTCTATGTGTTGCCGCAGCTCACGCGGGGAACGGGTGCGCACATTACCGTCCAGCACCGTCACCTGGTGGCGCGGATCCAGCCCGGCGGCCAGCACCAGCAGGCCTATCGGCGGCACGTCGCCGCCTATCTTGGTGAGTTCGTTGGCCGCCAGGAAGCGCCGCACAAAGCGCTGGGGCGTAAGCAGCAGCACGCGCATCAGCGGCCCCCCGCACGTTTGGCCAGGGCGTCCAGGCGCTCTGTTGCCAGGTACTTCTTAACAAAGCGGTCCTGTATCTCGGCCGGGCTCAGGCCCGGCGTCTTTACCATGAGCTTGTAATCCTGCAGGCCTTCCCGCGTGGCGGCCATTATCTCCCCGGCGGTGAACCGGTAGAGCTGGCGGAAGAACTGCCGCTTGGTCTTCTTGGCCGAGAGCAGGTTCCAGGGGTACTTAAAAAGGGTGTCGCGCATATAGATGCGCATGGCTTCTTCGCCGTTCTTCTGCGCCACGGTCAGGCTGGGGATGCGCACGTCGTGGTAGAACATGTCCTTGGCCAGCATGCCGCGCCGCTCGTAATCTTCGTAGTCGGGCGTGCCCTTCATGGGCTGGATGATATTGGGCAGCGGCACGTCGCACCACTGCGAATGCAGCCGGAAGGTTTCGGCCAGTTCCTCGGGTTTCTCGTCGGGGTGGCCTACCACCATAAAGCCGAAGACCAGGATGCCCTGGCTGTCGAGCATCCGGTAAACCTCGGGGTAGCTGGCGGCTTCGGCGCAGCCGTCGGGGCCCTTGTTCCATTTCTTCAGCAGGTCCTGGCGCGGGGATTCGAAACCTATGAACACGGCCTTGCAGCCGGCGCGCGCCATGGCGGGCGCCAGGCGCGGCTCACGCAGCAGCGAGTCCACGCGCATAAACGAAACCCAGTCCATGTCTATGCCGCTTTTTACCATCTCGTTGGCCAGTTCCAGGTGGTAGTCCGGCGGGTTGCCGAAGCCGTCCCCCGCAAAACCCATCTGCGTGCCGCCCATGGCCGCCAGGCGCTTCAGGTCGGAGAGTACGCGCGGTATGGACTGGTAGCGCTGCTTGTTCTTCCACATGCGGCTGGCCAGGCAGAAAGAGCAGCTGTTGGTGCAGCCGCGGGAACTTTCCACCGAGACAGTAAGCCCCGGCCGGCGCGTGAACTGGCCGTAGCCGCCCATGTTCATCAGGTCCCAGCGCGGGAAAGGCAGCGTATCCAGGTCCTGTATCAGTTCCCGGTCCGGGTTGCGCACGGTCTGGCCGCCGGACTTAAAAGAAACGCCCTTAACACCGGCGAAATCCTGCTTACGCTCTATACGGTCCAGCAGTTCGGCAAAAGTGTGTTCCCCCTCGCCGTGCACTATGGCGGTGGCCCCGCGGGCCAGCCACTCGGC
>Ga0209000_1002267_pt1 | contig 10748 bp, 6 predicted proteins | sample RifGroD2_FD_183998 | JGI IMG/M metagenome (GOLD analysis project Ga0209000, IMG submission 183998) | Groundwater microbial communities from Rifle, Colorado, USA - Groundwater D2 (SPAdes) (version 2) | ecosystem: Environmental > Aquatic > Deep subsurface > Groundwater | place: Rifle, Colorado...
CAGGACAAGGCCAGATATTCCTGGGTTATGCCGTCGAGGTACTGGTTGTGGGCGCCGGAGAACGAGGAGTAATTCAGCAGGCCGAGGCCGGCCGGGTTGTACATGATGGAATCGGGGCCCACCATGGCGGTATAGGCTTCGCCCATGGCGGTCGGGACGGCGGCGGCGGGGATCTTGAGGAAATTGGCGGAGGTGGTGCCGACGGCGGGGCCGGCCAGGGCAACGCAGAAAGACCCTGCGGCCGGCAGGGCCGCGGCTAAGAACGCTGCTAAATACAAGGCCTTATTCCTCATAAGCGAAAAACAGGACCGGGCCGTCGGCCCGCTCCAATTTCGGTATTATAGTATACACTAATGATAGGTTATTTCAATGACAGAATTGTTACAGGAATGCCGGGGCATGATCTTGTCCCGCGTGCCGTTGATATGCGCTCCCAATAATAATATAATTGGACCGTATAACTATTTTCGCGGGGGCTATTAATGATAAAGCGAATCCTACTCTTCCTCTCCCTGGCGGCCTTGACGGTCCTGGCGCCTGCCGGGAACCTTTACGCCCAAGCCTCCAGCCGCACCTCCCTTGAAGCCAAGCTGGCCCTGGAAAACTCCCTGGAAAAACGGGTCAGGATGGTCCTCGCCGAAGCCCTCGGCACCGAAGACATCATCGTCATAATCTCGGCGGAACTCCAGGAGCAGGACAAGAAAAGCAAAGAGATCCTGCCGGGCATTCCCCAGCAGGAGAAGATGGGCGAGCCTTCCCTCTCCAGCTCCCTCACCATGGTCAAGAAGATCTCGGCGAGCCTCATCCTGGACCGGTCCGTCTCCGAAGCCGACACCCAGCTGGCCCGCAAGCTGGCCGCCGGCCTGCTCGGCGTTCCCGCCGACAGGCAGGACCTCCTCACCGTGGAGAAGATGGACTTCCGCAAGGCCAAGCCGCTGGCCCTCTCCGACCTGTTCCTCCCCCCGAACCTCTGGAGCCTGGTCTGGGTGCTGGTGGTGGCCGCGCTCGCGCTCTTCACCGTGCTCTCCTTCCTCTCCCCCCTTTCCAAGAGCGCCAAGGCTTTTGTGGAAGCGTTCAGCGCGCATACCGCCGCCGTGACGGCGGCGTCGGGCGACCGCCCGGAACGCCGCGAGGAAGCGGAAGCGGCCAGGGAAGCAGCCAAAGCCCCTGCCGAAGCGCAGGCCGCCCAGGCCGCGCAGGCCGCCGACGGCCGCAAGCCCCCGTTCTGGTTCCTCAACGCCGGGCATGTAGCCAGCCTGGCCTTCATCCTTAAAACCCGCCCCGTGGAGGACCTGACCATCGTGCTCAGCTACGCGCCCGGCGACGTGGCCGCCAGGCTTTCGGAAACCCTCTACCCCAAGAGCGCCGAGGCCCTGGCCCAGCTGCCCAAAGTGACGCTGATGCCGGAAGCCAGGATCCGCGCCCTGGAGAAGGAGATCCTTTCCGCGCTGGACTACGTGGTGGGCGGAGAGGAGAAAGCGCTCAACATCCTCGGCGCGCTCGACGAAGCCGTGCAGGAAAAGGCCCTGGCCGCCTTCTCCCGCCTGGACCCCGTGATGGGCCGCAAGCTGGGCTCCTCCGTGGTCCGCCTGGCCAATCTGCAGGACCTGGAGCCCGCGCACGCGCAGGCGCTGGCCCGCAGGCTGCCGGCCCGCGTGATGGCCGCCGCGCTTAAAGGCTCGCCCTACGCCGCGGCCTTCATGGCCAAGCTCGCCGGCGGCATGCAGGACCGGCTGAAGCAGGAATTCGACCTCACCCGCGACCTTCCGGCGGAAGCCTACAAAGGCGACCGCGCGAGAGTGATAGAGACCATGCGCCAGATGATCAAGGAAGGCTTTATCACGCTGAAAGGCCACGGCGCCCCCGCGCCCAGGCCCGCCGGGGCTCCCGCGCCCGGCGCAAAGCCCGCCGGCGCTCCCCCCGCGGCCGGCCCGAAGCCCGCTCCCGCGCCCGCCCCGGCGCAGAAGCCGCCGCTGCAGCCGGCCAAGCCCTGACACGAGAGGTAAAATATTATGGACCTGATGACCTTACTGGGCGGCATTACCGGGCTGGGCGTTATTTTCTTCGTGCTCTCCACCGGCGGCATGCTCAGGTTCCTGCTCAACTGGGAAGCCATTATCCTGATCTTCGGCGGCACCGCCGGCTCCATCATGATCGCCTACCCCTGGGCGTCGCTGAAATGGGTGAAGTCCTCGGTCAAGATGGTGCTGTTCCCGCCCAAGCGCCCCCCGATAAACGAACTGATACGGGCCATCGTCAACTACGCGGAACTGGCCAAGAAGAACGGCATCGACTCGCTGGCCGGGGAACTGCGCACCTCCCCCCACGCGTTCCTGACCGACGCCTGCCAGATGATGCTCGACGGCGTGGACATCCACATCCTGCGGGAGCGCATGGAGAACGACATCAACACCACCCGCCTGCGCCACCAGCAGCAGACCAACGTCTTCAACTCCGCCGGCACCTTCGCCCCCATCTTCGGCCTGCTCGGCACGCTCATCGGCGTCGTGCAGGTGCTCCGCAACATCCAGGACCCCTCCAAGATGGGCTCGTCCATGGCTATCGCCATGACCGCGTCCTTCTACGGCATCTTCTCGGCCAACTTCGTCTTCCTGCCCATAGCCAGCAAGCTGGGCTATTATTCCGACGAGGACATCCTCAGCCGCGAGATCATCGCCAAGGGCGTGCTCTCTATCTACGATGGCGACGTGCCGTGGCTGGTCTCCAAGAAGCTCGAGGGCTACCTGTCGCTGGCGCTGAGGCGCAAGGCCAAGGCCGTCCGCAAGTAAGATGAAGTTCTTCATAAGCAGGTACGACAGCCATAAGGTAGAGGACAACCCCCTCTACCTGGTCGTGCTGTCGGACATCATGACCAACCTCATGCTGTTCTTCCTCATCCTCTACGTCTTCACCATCCGCCCGGAGCTGGCGGCTTCCGATTTCATGGAAGGCTTCGACAAGGACACGGCCCAGGCGCAGCGGGAGAAGAAAGCGGAAGAGATCATAAAGAAGTTCACCGAGCAGGACCTGGCCAAGAAGCTGGCCGAAGACCTGATGAAGGCCGGCATGAAGGACATGGCCGAGGTGCAGATAACCGCCAAACAGATCAAGATAAATATCGCGGCGCCGGTCCTGTTCCAGTCCGGCAAAGCGGAGCTCAACCGCACCTCCTCCGAAGTGCTGGGGCCGGTGGCCGGGGTGCTCAAAACCCTCCCGAACGACATCATTATAGAGGGGCACACCGACGCGGTGCCTATAAAGTCCGGCGACTACGGCACCAACTGGGAGCTTTCCGCCGCCCGCGCCAACGCCGTGGTGGACCTCCTCGCCGGCAAGTACGCCGTGCCGCAGGCGCGGATGATAGCCGCCGCCTACGGCGAGAACAGGCCGGTGGCCTCCAACGAGACCGTCGCGGGCCGCGCGCGCAACCGCAGGATAGAGATCATAGTACCCCGAGAATGAGCGTAAAAAAAGACACGTCGCAATTGTGGATGGTCCCCTACGCGGACCTGATGACCTGCATGGTCATCCTTTTCCTCGCGCTGTACGGCTTTGCCTATAACACCAAAGGGTCCGAATACGAGAAGGCCCTGGCCCAGATGCAGAAAGAGCTCGGCATGAAGCACGCCGATAAAAAGCTGAAGGAACTGGAGGCAGCCTCCAAAGTGGAAGAGGACCTGAAGGACCAGATCAAGGAGGGCAGCCTGGGCCTGGAAGTCAGCACCACCCGCATAAAGCTGACCTTCGCCTCCCCGGTACTGTTCGACTCCGGCTCCGCCGCGCTCAGGGGCGAGGCGAAAAAAGTGCTGGGCCCGGTGGCCGACAGCCTTAAGAAGATGGAGAACCTGGTGATCGTGGAGGGCCACACCGATTCGGCCCGCATGCTGGGCAAAAAATTCGCTTCCAACCGGGAGCTCTCGCTGATGCGGGCCTTCTCGGTGATAGAGTACCTGCAGAAGAGCGGCGTCCCCCCCGCGCGCCTGACCGCCTTCGGCCACGGAGAATTCCGCCCGCTCACGGACAACGACACCGAAGAGAACCGCCTGAAGAACCGCAGGATAGAGGTCATTATCATGCGCCAGGCCGACGGCACGGAGACTAAATCATGAAGACTTTGATACTGATTTTAGCGCTGGGGGCCGGCACGGCCTCAGCCCAGGAAGCCGCCCCCACCCTGGGCTCGGAACTGCGCGAGCTCTACGACAAGGCCTTTAGCTACTACGTGGCGGAGGACTACTCCAAAGCCATTGAGTACTGGAACCTCGTGCTGCGCTCCGACCCCAAACAGGTGACGGCCCGCAACATGATAGAAGAGGCCCGCCAGAAGATGGCCGGCACCTCCGCCAGCCTTAAATCCGCTTTCGCCCGGCTGCTGGAGCGCGGCCGCTACGCCGAGGCCCTGATGAAACTGGAGGAGATGCTGGCCTCCGACCCGACGAGCCCCTACTACCAGAAGCTGCAGGGCAAGCTCCGCCGGATCGCGGACCTGGCCCCCCAGAAGCCTTCGTCCTCCAAAGCCTGGACGGCGGCCGGCGAAGCCATCGCTTCCTGGCTGAGCGAAAAAGAGGACCTGCCCTTCGCCTACGACGCGCTGCGCTACGCCTCCGAGCTGTCCCCTGCGGACAAGACCTTCCCCCGCCTGATAAAGGCCCTGGAAACCGAATCCCCCCAGTTGAAGCTCAACGACACCAAGCCCGAGAACGCCGGGATACTGGACCACAAGAAAGAGATGGCCCTGCACCACATCTACGACTCCAAGTTCTACCTGGCCGTGAAGGAGCTGGAGGGCGTGCTCAGGCTGGATCCGTCCGACGTGACCGCCCTGAAGCGCCTGGGCTCGGCCTACGTGCAGCTGAAGGATTACCGGATGGCCAAACAGGCCTGGCAGAAAGCCCTCAAGCTGTCCCCCGAGGACGAGCAGCTGAAGGAATACCTGGACGCCCTGGAGCAGGCCGCGCAGCAGAAACCGCAGCCCGCCAGAGGCTGACCCCGGCGCGGCCTGCCGGCCGCGCCTTCATTCAGAAAGAATAATTGTACCGGGTAAGGATATTGAGCTCGCTGACGTCGTTAGCGGGCGCCAGCCGGTCCGTCCTGGAACTCCCGCCCACGCCGAACGTGAAGCGGGAGTTCTGGCTTTTAACCCAGACCGTCTCCACGTTCACCGAGAGCGAGCCGGAGTCTACCGGCGAGAGGAGCGAATCGTTCTTGGTGGAGGACATGGTGGCCCAGAGCTGCACCGCCATGGCCCGGCGCGGCATGGCGTAGGAGACGTTGCCGGTCAGGCTGGTGTTCTTGCCCGTCGTGGAATCCACCTTGTCCTTGGTGGTGGAGTTCACCATGCCGGCCGACATGGCCATCTTGCGGCTCAGCCGGAAAGACCCGTTGAGAGATAGCAGCGAGGTGTCGAGATCGTGGGACAGTCCGGTGTTGTCCTTGAAGCCGGACTGCTGTATGCCGACGCTCAGCGTATGCGGTCCCAGCGGCTGCGTGACCGACAGGTTGGTGGTGGTGGTCTGGTTGTCCTGCACGGAGGCCGGCTTGGCCTGGGCGGTATTGGTCATCAGCGAGACGTTCACCACCGTTTTTCCCTTTATCCGCAGCATGTTGGCGATGGTGGTCTGGGTCTGCTCCGTGGTGGTCTTGGACGGGTCCTTGTCGAGGTTGTCCGTATACGTATTGTACCCAAGGGTAAACGTGGTCCAGTCGGCGGGGAACAGGCCCACCTCGGCGTCGAGCACCTGGCGGTCCGAGATCACCGACGGGCTGGCGAAGGAGTAGAACTTGGGATCTATGCGCGAGACCGCCGTCCTGGCGGTCAGGAGCCTGCCCCGGTATTTCACTTCCTGCTTCCAGGCCGAGCCGGCCACCGCCGGGCCGGCGGCGTTCAGGTCGGCCTTGTAGCCGCTCATCTGGTAGTCGCTGTTGAGCGAGAAGGCGCCCAGGAACTTCCACTCCGCGTTGAGGCCGTAGACCAGGGTCTGCTGCGGCTTGACGGTAAGGGCCGTGGTGGAGAGGGTTATGGAATGCTCGTCGTCGCGGCTCATCACGGCGTCCGCCGCCACCTTCAGGGCCGGGGTGAACTGCCAGGCCGCCTTGAAGCCGCCGGCGTAGCGGGCGTACCGGCCGCCGCTGGATTCGCCCGGGTCCTCCGGCGCCACGATGCGCCCTATCAGCGCCGTCAGGGAAAGCCGGCCGCGCGTCCTGTCCAGCGACACGCCGCGCATGCCCTGCCCGTCCATGGACAGCGGGGTCAGGGTCGGCGAGATATCTCCCACGCCCAGCGTGCCCCAAGGCGCGTAGAAATTAAGCAGCACGATGGTAGGCGTGATGGGCTTGTGGTAGGTGTGCACCACGTAGGTGTTGAACAGGAAAGAGGACTGCTTCACCCTGCCGACGAGGTTGGCCGAGGTGACGCCCTGGTGGTCCTGCCAGCCGTCGCTGTTGTTGTTCTTATAGCTGAACGTCACGTCGCCGCCGATCTTGAAATCCTGCGGGGGCGGCGGTCGGAATTCTTTTTCCGTCACCTGGAAGCCCTTATACTCCGTCTCGAGCAGCCGGCGCCCGTCCTTCATCAGGAACAGCCGGTAGAGCAGGCGGCCCCGCGTATTGTCCGGCACCGTAAACTTCAGCTGCACGCCCTGCACGCCGCCGGCGGGCACGTCGTCCGGAGGGGACACTGTGTCCAGCTGGGCCAGGAACTTGCGGTTTTCCCCCTCCAGGGTGTAGATCTCGCCGGCCCAGTAATAAGTGCCCTTGGCCCAGGCCGAGGCGCCGGTATTGACCACCAGGGCCTGCAGGCGGACTTCCTCGCCGGCCATCACGGGGTCGGGCGCGGCCACCGTGAATTGCAGGCTGGCGTTGTCCTGGGCCGAGGCGGGCCAGGAGCAGCAGAGCAGGAGGAGCAGGACTTTCAGAAGTTGTTTGTGTGTCATGTTCAGGTTATTCGGTTCTACCTAATTACGGCGAATTTTTTTACTACCTTGGCGGTGGTCCCGTCGGAAACGTTCTTGATCCGCAGGATATACAGGTACACTCCGGAAGCTATCTTTTCCCGGCCTATGTTCCAGGAGATCTTTTTGGCCGCGCCGTCGGGCTGGACGCCGTCCAGCGTTTTAACCAGGCGGCCGGCTATGTCGAACACCTGCACTTCGGCCTCAAAAGAGACTGCCGTAGGCATGAAGCGGAAATTAACGACCGTCTTGGCCGGGTTGGGATAGGCGAACACGGTATCCTTGTTGAGCAGGTCGAATTTGGGGGTGAAGACCAGCCGCTCGCCGGCGCGCAGCGTCACGGTCTCCATCCGGCTGTATTCGGAGCCGTTAAACACGCGCAGCCCGTAGGTGCCCGGCAGCAGGTTGGGCACGCTGAAGGCGCCGTTGGCGTCGGCTATGGCGGCGCCTATGCGGCGGCCCTTGCGGTAGATCTCCACAAAAGGCTCCGCGCCGGCGGCGGCGCTGACGGCCCGCGTGGTGTAGCGGGGAGCGGCGGCACGGCGCACGGCGGACGGCAGGTAACCGGCCGGGATGACGCCCTCGATGCTGGCCAGCTCGTAGGCCAGGCTCAGGGTGAAATTCACCCCGGCGGAGCCGTTGGGCACGTTGCTCTTGGAAACCGAGCTCTCTATGTCCTGGGCCGTCCAGACCGCCCGGATGGTCAGGTACAGCGAATTCATGCCCGGGATGGCGTAATTGCCGTAGGCGTCGGTGTAGTCGCTGCCTTCCACGGCGCCGGAGGGGCTCAGGCCCTCCACCAGCACGCCGGTAACAGGCTGAGTGGAAGCGTCCACGACCCTGCCGGTCAGGAAGCCGGTATCCGGGTCGCCGGCCGCGGCCACGGCCTCGTTGGAGGGCTGGGACCAGTTCTGCGCGTCGTCGGCCGTCCACAGGGTCAGGTAATAGGAGGCCGAAGCGTCCAGGCCGGAGAGCACCCGGTACTGCGTGGCGCCGGCCGTGATGGCGGCGGTAGTGATGGTTATCTGGGCCGTATCGGTGGAGACCGCGGCGCCGCTGTACGTGGAGTAGGCCACCTTGTACGCGCCGGACAGCAGGTAGCCGGAGGAGGCGTTGTCGCCGGCGGAGCGCCAGGCCAGGGCCAGCGCGCCGCTGAAAGCGCCCTTGGCGGCCGTCAGCACCGTGGCCGGCGGCGGGGTGGCGTCGTAGTAGGCGAAGGTGGACCCCGACACGCCGAAAGCTCCGGTATTGACCGGCGTAGAGGCGTCGGAGGCGCGCACGCTGACATAATACGAAGCGCCGTGCGCCAGGCTGTCGCGCAGGTAATTGTTGAAGCCCCAGGTCCAGTACGGCGTGGTGCCCGCCTGCAGCGGCGCGTAGGCGGCGCCCCACGAAGAAAGGCTGTTGTTCCACCACTTCCCGTCCGAAACGCGCTGCAGCACCACCTGTACCGAAGTGATGCCGGAAACCGGGTCCCCGGCGGTGCCGCTGACATAGGAGGCGGAATAAGCGGCCGAGCCGTCGGCGGGGTAGAGCACGGCGGCCGAGGGCGGCAGCGAGTCGAAGGTGAAGGTATAGGTGGCCAGCACCTGGGAATAGTCGCCGGCCGCGTCGGAAGACCTGGACACGGCCTGGTACTGCCTCCCGTTGAGCAGCGGCAGGTTGGCGAGGGTTATAGTGTAGGTGCTGCCTGTGTCCTCGGCGTCGTGCCAGGCCTTGGAGCCGGTGAGGAAAGCCCCGTTATTGTAATAGAGACCGCTGCCCGTGTCGCGCAGCGTGACCTCGGTGCCCAGCACGGCATGGGCGTTGGTCTCGGCGGTATTGCCCGACAGCCAGGTGAACGTGGACTGGAAGGCCGCCGTGGGCGTGGTGATGGTGACCATCGGGCCGCTCACCAGTTTGCCGATGCCGAAGGCGTCCACCACCGTGCGCGTGGAGCCGGCCAGGTCCACGCTGCGGAAGCTGAAATAGTTGGACGTGGCGTTGGCCAGCACGTTAAAGCTGTAGGTCAGCACCGGCTCGTAGGAGGTAGCCCCCTGGGTAAGGCCGGGGATGTCCGTCCAGGGTATCACGCCGCCGTCGGCGAAGTTCTTGGCCGCGCTGACGCTGTACTGCACGCGGGCCAGGCCGGACAGCGCGTCGGTAAAATTCAGGCCGGTCACGTCGCCGGGATAATCCGTATACCAGGAGGCCCCGGGCGCGTAGCCCACCGCTATGGACGGCGGGCTGCTGTCCTTTATAAGGCTGAAAGCGTCCTCAAGATAGGAGTAATTGCCGGAATTATCGTAGGCCCGGACTGAAATATAATTGGAGGTGCCCTCCGGCATCTGCTCCCAGACGGACTGCGGCAGGCGCCAGTCGGCGGCGTAGGCGTCCTGGTTTATCGCCGTCACCACGCTGGTCCAGGGCGCCACCACGCTGCCGGCCATATCCAGCGGGTCCGTGGACACCTGCACCCTGAAATAGCTGAGCCCCGACACGCCTACATCGTCAAAGTCCACGTCGCACAGGAAGGTGTTGGTGCCCTGCCAGGCAGAGAAGTCGGCCTGGTTAGAGGTTATGGTCGGGCTGTCCACGTCGAGCGCGGGGTCGAAGCTGGTGCGGATAGGCGGTAAGACCGCGAAGCGGGACTTGCTGACGGGCCCGTTGTACACCCTGACCTGGGTGTAGTAGGTGGTGCTCTGCAGCAGGCCGTTAAGCTCCAGGAAAGTGTCCGTGGTATAGGAAGACGCCGGGGAGGAAAAATCAGGATACTCCGAGACCATCAGCTCGTAAGTGGTGCCAGCCGGGTTGCCGTTGGCCTGCCAGTCGGCTACGGCGGTGCTCACCCACACCCCGGCCCAGGGCGCCGTGGCCGGGATGGCCGCGTAGGTAAGAGTGGAGCCCGTGGCGGAATAAGCCGTAGTCACGCCGGTCCAGTTCCTGGCCCTGGCGCGCGCGTAGTAGCGCGTGCCGGGCAGCAGCTCGCCGAAACCGAGATCGGGCGCGCTGACCCAGCCAGAAGACCTCACGTCCGTATTGAAACTGGAATCCGCCGAGAGCTCCACCAGGTACTCGGTCCCGGTCAGGGCGGAGGCGAACACCTTGTCGCTGGCGGCCGTGCCGTCGTAGCCGCCGAAGACCAGGAGCCGGTCCCCCGCCATCACGCCTCCGTGCAGCTGGCGGGGAGACGGGAGCGGATGGTAGGCTTCCCAGGCTATGGGCTGCGCCGGGTTCTGGTATAGACGGGCCTGGAACACCTGCGCCTGGGCGGCGGAGCCGCTGTTGCCGCCTGTGACGTACAGCCGCCCGCCGGCCGCCAGCGCGCCGTGCCCGTAGCGGGGAGCGGGCAGGGACGCGGCGGACGCCCAGCCGGAGGGCAGGCCGTCCGACTCGTTGAGCTGCGTGAACCAGACCTCGCTCCTGGCCGCCGAGCCGTCGCGGCCGCCGGTGACGTAGAGCCTGCGCCCGCCGGCCAGGGTCATGCCGTGGGAATACCTGGGGGAAGGCAGCGGGTCGGAGATCGCCCAGGTGCCCTGCAGCGAACCGTCGTCATAGGGCCGGTTGGCGTATACCGCGGACAGCACGCCGACGCCGCTGCGGTAGCCGCCGGAAACGATTATGCGGTCCGCGGCCACTACGGCCGCGTGGAAATAGACGGGCTCGGGCAGGGACGTCTCGGGCGTCCAGGCGCCCAGCTCGCCGGCGGTGGAAACGTCGGCGGACCAGACCTCGGCGTGGGAGCCGGCGGAATCGTAGCCGCCCAGCAGGTACAGGCGCCCGCGGGCGGCGACCAGTTGGTGGCCGTAGCGAGCGGCG
>Ga0209000_1002270_pt1 | contig 10729 bp, 10 predicted proteins | sample RifGroD2_FD_183998 | JGI IMG/M metagenome (GOLD analysis project Ga0209000, IMG submission 183998) | Groundwater microbial communities from Rifle, Colorado, USA - Groundwater D2 (SPAdes) (version 2) | ecosystem: Environmental > Aquatic > Deep subsurface > Groundwater | place: Rifle, Colorado...
TTCGGCCTGCCCGTCCCGTCGCTGGATTTCGTTAAAGGCCTGGGCGAGGCGTTGAAGTACCTGCCGATAGCCATACCGTTCGCCATCCTCACCGTGGTGGGCGGCATCAACGTCACCGAGAGCGCCCGTGTGGCCGGCGACGACTTCAGCACGCGCGACATCCTGCTGACCGAGGCCGTGGCCACCCTGGTGGCCGGCGTCTGCGGCGGCGTGGCGCAGAGCACGCCGTACATCGGGCAGCCCGCGTACAAGGCCATGGGCAGCCGCGCCGGCTACACGCTGCTCACCGGCGTCTTCATCGGCCTCGGCGGGTTCCTCGGCTACGTCGGGTTCATAGTGGAGCTGATCCCGCGCGCCGTCATCGCCCCCATCCTGATCTTCGTCGGGCTGGACATCATGTGCCAGGCTTTCCACGCCTGCCCCATCCGCCACGCGCCCGCCGTGGCGCTGGCGTATTTCCCCACGCTCGCCCGGCTGGTGACCATAAAATTATCCAACACCGCGCTGGTGGCCACGGAGTCCTTCAACAAAATGCTCGTCGCAGTGGACAAGGGGCTGCCCGAGCTGCAGGTGATAGTGGCGCTCGGCAATGGGTTCATTCTGACCGGCATGCTCTGGGGCGCGTTCGTGGCGAAGCTGATAGACCGGCAGGTGCGCGCCGCGGCCGTCTACCTGCTGGTCTGCGCCCTGCTGACCTTCTTCGGCATGATCCACTCGGCCGCGCCCGACGGGAACATGTACCTGCCGTGGACGCTGGCCTATCCGGCCAACCAGGTGCCGTACCAGTTCACGCTCGGCTACCTGGCGCTGGCGGCGCTCTTTCTCGCGCTTTCTTTCTCCAAGGAAGTGAAAGAAGGGCACGCGCCGGAGCATTATTGAGCCGGATAATTTTTTCATTGGGAAAAAATCAGAAAAAAAGTGTTGCATTTTATCGGAACAATATATAGAATTCAAATCAGCGCTATGTACTGCGCAAGGAGAACAAAGAAAAATGCCTAAAGCTAAAAAGAAAGTAGCGAAGAAAGTCGCGAAGAAAAAGACTGCGAAGAAGACCGTGAAGAAAGGTAAAAAGAAGTAATTCGCAAAAGAACTAGGAAGGCGGCGCCGGAGCGGATGCTCTGAGCGCCGCCTCTCTTTTTTCCGACGGGAAAGCCTTCCGCCTAAACTGCTAAAATAAATCCGGCGCCCTATGTCCAGCACCTATTTCATCCTCAACCCCGCGGCCGGCCACGGCAGGGCGGGGCGCGTCTGGGCGGGAATAAAAGAAGAGGCCCTGCGGCTTCAGCCGGATTCCGCGTGCGTGGTTACCGAGCGGCCGGGGCACGCGTGCGAACTCGCGCGCGAACTTACGGAGCGCGGTGCAGCTCGCCTGATAGCCGTGGGCGGCGACGGCACTTTTTCCGAAACCCTGGAAGGCGTGATGGCCGCGCCCGAACATTTGTGCCGCAACGTCACGCTGGGCGCCGTGCCGGCCGGTTCCGGCTGCGACCTCGCCCGGCATCTTCGCTACCCGTCTGACCGCGCCGGCCTGATAGAATTGCTGGCCCGGGGACGGGCGCGCCCGCTGGACGTGGGTAGGCTGAGCTACGCCCGGGAGGACGGTTCTCCCGGCCTGAGGCATTTCATCAACATCGCCGCCTTCGGCCTGGCCGGGGACGTGGCGCACCGCATAAAGGCGATGGGCAAGCCGCTGGGCGGGACCGTTTCCTACGCCGTCGCCTCCGTGCGGTCCATGTTGACCGCGCGCGCGCGGGAGTTGCGGCTGAAGGCGGACGGCAAGGATATTTCAGGGCGCTACCATTTGGGCGTGCTGGCCAACACCTCTTCCATGGGCGGGGGCATGCTGGTAGCCCCCGGCACCAGCGACAACGACGGCCTGATGGACCTGGTGCTGGTGGCGGACATGAGCCGCCCGGCCCTGGCGCGCAATTTTCCCAGGCTTTACAAAGGGACCCACCTGGGCGAGCCGGGCATAACTCTGACTCGCCTGAGCCGCCTGGAGGCGGACTCGGACGAGACCGTCTGGCTGAACATAGACGGCGAGGCGGACGGTAAATTCCCGGCGGTCTTCGAAGTCCTGCCCCGGGCGGTGAAGGTGCTGGCGCCATGAAAAAACCGGAGATCTTCAACAGCGTGACGCATATCGTAGGCGCCGTTCTGGCGCTGGCGGGGCTGGTGGTGCTGGTGGTGTCCGCTTCCATGCGCGGCGACGCCTGGCGCATTACCAGCTTTTCCATCTACGGCGCCACGCTGTTCCTGCTCTACCTCTCCTCCTCGCTCTACCACGGCGCCACCGGCAACGCGAAAAAGATACTGCGCGTCATAGACCACCAGAGCATTTACCTGCTGATAGCCGGCACCTACACGCCTTTCACGCTGGTGACGTTGCGCGGCCCCTGGGGCTGGTCGCTGTTCGGCGTGGTCTGGGGCCTGGCCGCCTTCGGCGTGGTGCTGGACGCGGTTCACGGCCGCGGCAAGCGCGTCCCGCAACTGATCATCTACCTGCTGATGGGCTGGCTGATAGTCCTGGCGCTGGGGCCTCTTTTCCGCGCGCTGCCGCCGTGGGGCGTCGGCTGGCTAATGGCCGGCGGCCTTTTCTACACCTCCGGGGTGGCTTTTTACGTGATGGACAGGCGTTTCCCCTACTTCCACGGCGTCTGGCACCTGTTCGTGCTGGCCGGCAGCCTTTGCCATTATTTCGCGGTCCTGTTCTATATCTAACCGCCGCAAAAGTTCCCGACCGACAGAAGCGGGACGTGGACGTCCGGGCGTTGCAAATACTTTTCTTGAACCGCTATAATAACCGCAGGTGGGGTTTTACAAATGAAAAGAATCATTCCGGCCTCCTTTTTCCTCGGCTCGCTCCTTTGGCTCCCTTTGAAGCTTTCAGCTCAAGAAAGCCTCTTGACGAAGACGGTCAAGAATTATTCGAAGATAGTTTATTCCATAGCGTTTTCCACGGATGGTAAATATCTGGCCGCCGGCGGGTCCGGGAACGTTATTAATATCTGGCGCTTGGCTGACGAGGCGCTGCTTAAAACCTTGTCCGGACATACGGGGTTTGTAAATTCCGTGGCTTTCTCACGGGACGGAAAAAAGATCGTGTCCGCCGGCGAGGACGGGACCGTAAGGATCTGGAACGCGAACACCGGTTCCCCTATGGGCGTCCTCAGGGGACATAAGGATTTTGTGTCATCCGCCGCCTTCTTCCCGGACGGCGCGCGGGTGGCCTCGGCGGGAGCCGATGGCATGCTTCGGTTGTGGAGGCTGGATTCAAAAAAGGCCTACAAGACCATCCCTGCTCACGCCGGCTATATTTACTCCGTGGCGGTGTCTTCCAACGGGGAATATGTCGCTTCTGCCGGGGTGGATAAAGTAATAAGGATATGGGATGCCGAAAGCGGCGAGCGTAAAGCTGTACTGGAGGGTCACTCAGAACCGGTAAATTCAGTGGTTTTCTCCCCTAAGGGGCATTATCTGGCTTCCGGCAGCGACGATGGTTCCGCCAAGATCTGGCGAGTTAAAGATCCTCTTTGCATAAAGACCTTTTCCGGCGGTCGGCAACCCGTGCTTGCCGTGGCGTATTCTCCCGACGGATCCCATGTTTTTTCCGGGGGGGCGAATAAAATCATCAACTCATGGGGTTCCATCGGGGACCCTCGGACCGTGGAGTATAGGGGGCATGGCGGGCTTGTGCGGTCCGTGGCCATTTCTCCGGACGGTAAATATCTCGCCTCGGGGAGTTTCGATAAGACCATTAAGATCTGGCTGACCCCGTGGGAAGCGGAAGCGCGCAGCAGCGAGATGCAGAGCGAGGAGGCGAAGGAGATCGAGAAGGACGCGAGGTACGCCATGCACTATCAGGCGGGGCTTGTGGCGTTGGAGAATTCCACCTTGGAGAACGTGGAGCGCGCGTGTCATGAGTTCTCTCGGGCACTTTCCTTCAGGGAGAAGGAAGAATGTCGGCTCGAACTTTCCAAGGCCACTAAGCTTTTGGACCAGAAGCGTAACGAGGAATTGTCAGCCAGGCGGTTCAGGGAGCAGTTGTTGAGGGACAGGGTGGTGATGGGGGCGAAAGGACTGGCCGCGGGGGTGGTGTTTTTGACCGGGTTTAAGACCCTGCGCAGGCTGCGAAGGCGGAGCGTTTTTAAGAAGAACTTTTCGGGCGAGGTGAAAGTGGCCGCGGTTTTGGGGGACTACGCTCAGCTTTTTGAACGCTACATGGAATTCAGGGCCATGGGCGGTAGCCCTGGGAGCCTTCCCCATGAGGACTTGCTGAGGCTTTATCATGGGGTGGGACTCATAGACAAACTGCCCCGGGAAGATGTTCCGTACACCTTCCTCCTGGCTTACGCGCTCAAGTTCTCCAACTCCGGTAATCATAGGACCGCGCTGCAGATGCTGCGTTCCGGGGAATTGCTGGACGAGTTCAAACGGCCGGAGGATTACGCGGCGTTCGTGGAAATATACGGAAAAGCGGAGAGACCTGAAACCCTGCTGATGAGAAAGTTCAGGGCCTCCACCTATTCCTCCCTCGCGGAGGCGTTCTTCAGGGCGAAGGATTACGGCGGGTGTAAAAAAGTGTGCGAGTTCAAAAAGCAGTTCTATCCCGGTGGCCTCTCGCGCAGGGACAAAGAGCTGGAGAAGCTCTCGCATGGGGAGGGCGCGGCCACCTGATTTCGTATCACGGCCGGAATGTGGTAAAATTAACATTGTTGCACGGGTGGTTAGCTCAGCGGTAGAGCGCTGTCCTCACACGACAGATGTCACAGGTTCAAATCCTGTACCACCCACCAGATTTTTAAGATTGCCGCGTAACAGCGGCAATTTTTATTAGGGGCTATGGAAATACTTTCCGCTTTATTCGGCTACCTCGTCCACGCGTTCAACGTGCTGATGCACCTTGATAAATACCTGGGCGGGGTGATCCAGGCCTACGGCGCCTGGACCTACCTGATCCTTTTCCTTATAATCTTCTGCGAGACCGGCCTGGTGGTGACGCCCATCCTGCCGGGCGACTCGCTGCTGTTCGCTATCGGCGCCTTCTGCGGGCTGGGGCACCTGGACCTGGTCCTGACCCTGGGGCTGCTGTCCGTGGCCGCGGTCCTGGGCGACACCGTGAACTACGCGGTGGGCCACTACATCGGGCCGAGGGCCTTCCACTACGAAAATTCCCGGATCTTCAAAAAAGAATATCTCCAGAAGACGCACGCCTTCTATGAAAAATACGGCGGCAAGACCATAATAATAGCCAGGTTCGTGCCCATAGTGCGCACCTTCGCGCCTTTCGTGGCCGGCGTGGGGGCCATGACTTACGGGAAGTTCCTGGCCTACAACGTGGCCGGCGGGCTTCTCTGGGTCTTCTCCGTTACGCTGGCCGGCTATTTTTTCGGCAATATCCCGGTGGTCAAAAATAATTTTACCGCGGTGATAATGGGGATCATCGTGGTGTCGGTCCTCCCGGGCGCGGTGGAGTACGTGCGGCACCGCAGGGCCGCCCGGGCCTGAAAAGTGAAGCCGCGGCCGCTCTTTCTCCGGAAAAAAGTAATATAATTAGGGACGTTAGGGAATAACGCAGCTGCGCGGGGGTTACGCCGGGATACCGGCGGCCGGCGCGGGGGGGAAAATGGCAAAAATACTGACCGCTGACCCGGACCTGTACGTCCTGGAATGCTATAAGAAACTTTTCACGGAGCACGGCCTGGAGATCTGTACCGCGGAGGACGCCACTTCGGCCGTTTCCCAGTTCGGGCAATGCAAGCCGGACCTGGTGCTCCTGGATATGGAACTCCCCGGCGGCGGCGGCAAGGCCGTGCTGGAGCGCCTGCGCAACATCTTCATGAGCAAGGTCCCGGTGGTCATAGCCACCACGCATCCGGCCGAGGTCCTGGATATGAGCGAGGACCCGGACGTCTATATAGTGAAAAAGGACTTCAAGACCCCGGTGCTGCTCAGCACGGTGAAGCGGATACTTAAAATGGCGTAAAGCGCCCCGCGGAAAAGAAAAGGCCCCTCCCGGGGCCTTTTTCTTTTTTTTGTTGACCGGGGCGCGCGGCTTGTGTTAAAATATGGCGAACGAACGCTCGTTCATATATGACCAAGACCGCGACAAAGAACAAAAAGAACGCCGCCGGGGCCAACCAGGCCCGCATCCTCGCCGCCGCCGCCAAGCTTTTTACCCGCCAGGGGTTCCACGGCACCTCTACCCGCGACATCGCCGCCGAAGCCGGCGTCTCGCTCGGCAATATCTACAACTATTTTCCGACCAAGGAATCCGTCTTTGTCTCGCTGCTGGCGACCTACGAGAAGGAATACTTCCGCCCGGACCAGCCGCTGATAAAGGCCCTGCTGGAAACTTCCTTCCCCGACAACATCGAAGAACTGGGCTTCGCTTCCCGCGACACCATTGAGAAGTTCTCCGTATATATCCTCCTTATATATGTGGACGTGGTGGAGTTCGGCGCCAAGCACGTGGCCAGGATCTTCGCCAATATGCGGGCCGGCTACGCCCAGGCCGTAAAGGTGCGCGGCGGCTCCGCGCTGGCTAAGATCGCCCCGGACGTGGACCCGGTGGCCGCGCTGATGATGGTGTCCTGGAACTATTACAACTATTTCGTGATGGAGAAGCTTTTCAAGGTGAAGGGGCATTACGGCCTGCCGGACACCGAGGCCGTGAAATTGTTCGCCCGCGTGTTCAAGCGCGGCATACTCAGGGGGAAGGCATGAGGACGCTGGAGGAGACCGCGGCCGGGCGCAAGAGCGCCTACGCCGAAAAACTGATAACGGCCGAAGAGGCAGCCTCGAAGATCAAGAGCGGGGACGACGTGATAGTGGCGCAGTGCGCCTCGGAGCCGCAGGGCTGCATGAGCAAGTTCCATACCGCCGCCCACCGCGTGAAGGACGCGCGCGTTTTCTCCGTGCTGACCCTCAAACCCTACGATTTCTACATGAAGCCGGAGATGAGGGGCCATTTCGAGCTGGCCAGCTGGTTCCACGCCCCCGGTTCGCGCCAGGCCCTCGCCGCCGGCGCCGGCACCGTGACCTACGTGCCCAACATGCTGCACCGCGCGGCCACCGACCGCATCCAGGCCCGCAAGCCCGACATCTTCTTCGGCACCTGCACCCCGCCCGATTCCAAGGGCTTCGTCTCCCTGTCCCTCGGCATCACTTACGAGAAGGACGTGATCGAGGCCGCCGATACCGTGATCCTTGAGGTGAACCGGAACCTGCCGCGCACGTTCGGCGACACCCACCTGCACGTGAGCGACGTGGACTGGTTCGTGGAGCACGACCAGGAAGTGCCCTCGCTGCCCTCGCCCAGCCCGGACGCCACGGAAACGACCATCGGCAATTATATCGCCGAGCTGGTGGACGACGGCGCCACCATCCAGCTGGGTATAGGCGGCATCCCGAACGCCTGCGCGCTGGCCCTCAAAGGTAAGAAAGACCTGGGCGTGCATACCGAAATGATGGTGGACTCCATGATGGAGCTTTACGAGGCCGGCGTGGTGACCAATAAACGTAAGGCCCTGCTGAAAGACAAATTCGTCTGTACCTTCGCCATGGGGTCGCGCAAACTTTACGACTGGCTGCATGAGAACCCTGCGGTGGAATTCCGCCGCGGCGCCTGGGTGAACGACCCCGCCGTGATCCGGCAGAATTCCCGCATGGTGTCCATCAACACCTGCCTCACCGTGGACCTGACCGGCCAGGTGGCGAGCGAATCCATAGGCCCGGTGCAGTATTCCGGCACCGGCGGCCAGACCGACACCGCCGTGGGCGCGAAGGAGGCCTATGACGGCCTCGGCAAGAGCATCATAGCCTGCCGCGCCACCGCCAGGAAAGGAACCGTGTCCTGCATAGTGCCCACGCTGGCGCCCGGCACCGCGGTGACCCTGCACCGCGCCAACACCGACAACATCGTGACGGAGTTCGGCATAGCGCGCCTGCGCGGCCGCACCGTGCGCGAGCGCGCCAACGCCCTGATAAACGTGGCCCATCCCGATTCCCGCGCTGATCTTAGGAAGCAGGCGGAGAAGCTGGGGTATCTGTAATTTCAGTATTTAAATAAACCTGACGGAGGAGAACAAAATGAAAGAAGTCTTTATAGTGGACGGCGTGCGGACGGCGGTAGGCAGCTTCGGCGGCAGCCTGGCCGATTTCAGCGCGGTGGAGCTGGGTAAAGTGGTGACCAAGGCCGTGATGGAGCGCGCCGGCGTGAAGCCCGCGGACATCGACGAAGTGCTGATGGGCTGCATCTACCAGGCCGGGCAGGGCCAGGGCGTGGCGCGGCAGGTGGCCGTGGGGCCGGCATCCCGGTGGAGAAGACCGCGGTGACCCTCAACATGCTGTGCGGCTCGGGCATGCGCACCGTGGCGAACGCCGCCCAGAGCATCATGTGCGGCGACGCCGACATGATCATAGCGGGCGGCACCGAGAGCATGACCAACGCTCCCTACCTGCTTAAGAAAGCCCGCTACGGCTACAAGATGGGCCACGGCGAGCTGACCGACTCCATGATAGGCGACGGCCTGTGGGACGTGTTCAATAATTACCACATGGGTATGACCGCCGAGAACCTGGCGGCCAAATACAGCCTGACCCGCGAGGAGCAGGACAAGTTCGCGGCCGAGTCCCAGAACAAGGCCGAGAAGGCCCTGAAAGAGGGTCGCTTCGCCGACGAGATAGCCCCCGTGATGATCCCGCAGCGCAAAGGCGACCCGGTGGCCTTCGCGAAAGACGAGTACCCCAAGGCCGGCGTGACCGCCGAGGGCCTGGCCAAGCTCCGCCCCGCGTTCAAGAAGGACGGCTCCGTGACCGCCGCCAACGCGTCCGGCATCAACGACGGCGCCGCCGCCCTGCTGGTGGCCTCCGCCGACGCGGTGAAGAAGCACAACCTTAAGCCCATGGCGAAGATAGTCTCCTATGCCTGGGCCGGCGTGGACCCGTCCATCATGGGCATCGGCCCGGCCGAAGCCGTACGCAAAGCCCTCAAGAAAGCCAACTGGGAGCTTAAGGACGTGGAACTCATAGAAGCCAACGAGGCCTTCGCGGCGCAGAGCCTGTCAGTGGCCAAGGAACTCGGCTTCAACAAGGACATCGTGAACGTGAACGGCGGCGCCATAGCGCTGGGCCATCCCGTGGGCGCGTCCGGCGCGCGCATCATCGTCACCCTGCTGCACGAGATGAAGAAGCGCAACCTGAAGAAGGGCCTCGCGACCCTCTGCATCGGCGGCGGCATGGGCATCGCCATCTGCGTGGAACGCCAGTAAGCGCGGCCTGAAATAAAAAAGAGCCCCGGGTTTTGCCCGGGGCTCTTTGTTTTGGCGCGGCGGGAGCTATTTCCCGGCGAGCTGGCCGCAGGCGCCGGCGATGTCCTCGCCGAGGCTCTTGCGCACCGTCACTTCGAAGCCGTTCTCCTCCATGAGCCCGGCGAACACCTTTATGCGGTCGCGGGCCGGGGCCCGGTACTGGCTGCCGGTGCGGTTGTGCGGGATGATGTTGATGGTGAAATACTTTGGAGCGGCCACCGAGCGCAGCCAGGAGTTGAGCTTGGCGGCCTGCGAGCGGCTGTTGTTGAGCCCTTCGAGCAGCACGTACTCTATGAACACGCGGCGGTGCGTCATGACGATGTAGTCGTTGAGGGCTTTGGCCAGCTGGGAGAGCGGGTAGGTGCGGTTGAGCGGCACCAGCTCGTTGCGCAGGACGTCCTCCGAGGCGTGCAGGGAGAGGGCCAGGTTGCACTGCGGGAAATCCTTGGCGAAGCGGCGGATGCCGGGCACGTGGCCGGCCGTGGACACGGAGACGTGGCGCTGGCCGAGCGCTATCAGCTCGGGGTCGGTCATGATCTTTATGGCGTCGCTCACCGATTCATAGTTGAGGAACGGCTCGCCCATGCCCATGAAGATGACGCTGCCTATCTTACCGCCGCGGTTCTTTTTCAGCCAGGCGGCCGAGGCCAGGAACTGGTCGGCGATCTCGTCCGGAGAAAGATTGCGCTTGAGGCCTTTCTTGCCGGTGGCGCAGAAAGGGCAGCGCACGGGGCAGCCCACCTGGGTGGAAACGCAGAGGCTCCACTTTTCCGGCAGGAGGTTCAGCAGCACGGTCTCTATCTTGAGCCCGTCCTTCAGTTCGAAAGCGAACTTCACCGCGTCGCCTTTCTTGGAGACCAGGGTCTTAACGGCTTCCACCGAATGCAGGCGGAATTCATGTTTCAGGCGCTCGCGCAGGGGGGCGGGCAGGGCGGAGACGTCGTCCCAGGAGCCGGCGAAGTTCTTATAGACCGCGTCGCGTACCTGCTTCAGGCGGAAGGCCGGCAGGCCGTTCTCTTGGAGGAAGACGGAAAGTTTTTTAAAATCCATAGTTATATTATCTCATAATAGGGGACGTTGTTGACTATTTGACTATTTAAAACAGGTCGCCGCAGGAAATAGTCAAATAGTCAACAACGTCCCCAAAAACGAAGCCCGCCGTGGCGGGCTTCGGGTCAGGGGCGGCCGCGGGTCAGGGGCGGCACATGGCGGGGGTCTTGGCGCAGTTCACCACCTGCGGCGCCAGTACCGGCTGGAAGACCGGCACGAAGATCTCTTTCTGCAGGGACTTCAGTTCGGCGCGGTAGTCGAAGAAGTAGGCGCCGTGCCAGGCCTTGATGTCGCGCATCTTGAAAAGGTCCCGCCGGGCCTCTTTTTTCAGCAGCTTGTTGTGCAGGATGAGCTGGATCAGGGTGGGT
>Ga0209000_1002272_pt1 | contig 10720 bp, 20 predicted proteins | sample RifGroD2_FD_183998 | JGI IMG/M metagenome (GOLD analysis project Ga0209000, IMG submission 183998) | Groundwater microbial communities from Rifle, Colorado, USA - Groundwater D2 (SPAdes) (version 2) | ecosystem: Environmental > Aquatic > Deep subsurface > Groundwater | place: Rifle, Colorado...
TTTGATAATTAAATTGCTTACCATCATAACAACCGATTAGTTGTAAAATGTTACCACAATGGCCACAACGTAAAATAAATCCTGGTTCATTTCTGTATTTTTCTATTTTGGTATTAAGATTAATAATTCCTTTTTTCTTTGCTTTTGATTTTTCGCTCATTTATAAAAACCTCCCCATAATTTATTTTTAATACCCTCACCGACACCCTGTATCATGCTGTTATTGTTATACAGGGATACGGTCAAAATATTTAATATAATCAAGAATTTAAAATACAATGTTTAGTATTGCAATAACCATGTGTCATTGGTGCATATTTCCAATGTTCACATTTTTCACACTCAAGATAAATATATTCTTCTGTAGTATCGGCAAATATTTCTGCTTTCAATCTTTCAAATGTCGGCCACAATCTACGGTTTGTAGAAAAGGCTTCTCTGACAATTTTTTCCTGTTCTGTTATATTGGTGATTTCTTCCTTACTTTTCTCAATCTCCCCATTTTTAAAAGGTGCAGAATCTTCACTTTCTAAATTTAAAATAGGATAAGGTATACGCTGACCATTAGTAAATTTAACTAACCAATAGTAGGATGATCCGATTGGTTCTGTTACTGTTTCATATTGTACGGTTTTAATTCCGTTCTCATATCTGGTAATCTTTTCCTCAATTGATACGGGTAATTCAGTGGCAAGAATTTTTCTAATTTTTTCTAACATTAAAATTCCTCCTTATAAATTTAATTTTCTGGTAGGAGGTTTTTAACGGGTATACCTCCATAAACCGGATAAATAAAAACTAAATAACTTCCCATTGTGCTCCTAAAAAATCATCGTGTACAGAAGTAGAAGAACACTCTTCAATATTTAATTGATGAGCAACCATTTTTAGTAATTGCTCATCTGTATATTTATCCATACAGGCAATAATTTCCGATCCCCGGTTTGGTATATAGCACCAAACCCACGGCATTTGTGCACTGTTTTTGCCTCTTTCAACTGTTACGGGAACTGTTACCCCGTATTTCTTTTGCTGATAACTTGGGACTTGCAGATCTCCTATTTTCATTGTTATTCCTCCTTTTATTATTATATTAAACAGTGTCTACGGATAAACATTCTAAGTTATAACTATGCAGAAACTTCCTCTAACTCAGCAATGGCATTATCAAGCCACTGTGTTTCTGATTGCCTACGTTTTCTATCTGCTTCAACTTCGGCAATATATCTACGAATGTATAATAAAGCTTCTTGCCGTTGAATAGGATAATAATTTCTTGACGGGTGACTATGGCATTGACAAGTGCCTAGTCCTAGATCAGAACTGTTAAAACAGTTGATTTCACTAATCATCCATTCACCGTTTTCAAAATACAGGGATTTAGAAGTGATTTGATCATTATATTGATTGGGTATAGTTTCCAAAATTAAATCTTGACCTGCACGTAAATTTTTTAATATTGATTTTAAATTTGTCATAATATGTATTCCTTCCTTTATATTATATAATATTTTCCACAATCTCCCCCTAAATAAAGGGAGACTAGCAAAATACTATTGAAATTTCATGTCCTTGGTTTTGTTGTAAAACTTTATTAAAGATTCAATTTCTTCATTTGATAGGAATATACTTACATTTATTCCATCTACTTGATTTAATTTTTCAATCTCGTAACCTGTACCAGATTTTCCTATAATGGTAACAGATTTATTTTCTGCATTAACTTTGATTATTGTTTTTATTGTTATCACTCCTTAATTTATAATTCTTCGCATATCCCCACCAGTAATAAAACCTAATGAGGATAAACCAGGAATTAAATTTCTACAGTATATTCTTCTTCTTTCTCCCATTTTTGACCTCGGTGTTTAGCCACTTCTTCCTTAATTTCAGTTAATATTCTTTCAATAAATTCATTAGCTGATTCTGGGTTTAAAAACCCTTCTTCAACACAATAAGACACATATTCATAATGACCATCTTTACCCGACAGATCTAAACCTAAGTAGTTATTACTTTCTCTATCATGCTTAAAAATATTGATACTTGGTATTTCCTGGTTGGTACTTTCAACCTCAATACGCGCAATAACTGGATTGACATTAGTAAAATCATTGAATTTTTTAACTGTTAATTTAATCATTAATAATTCCTCCTTTGGCTTATTTATAGCCGTTTATTATCTTAATTGTACCTGTTATCGCTGTTATAAGCAATATTATAAGCACAATTAAGATAATATTTTATATAATTTTGCTATAACCTGCTAACAATTTTGTTATGTAAGTATGTTTAGCATATTATGGTATAAACCTTCTGCAATTCCTCCCGCGAGTGTTTGGAAAGTTTAGGTTATACGAATTTACTAATGATCCCACAAAGTTTAAATTATTAGCAGGTTTTACTGTTATAAACCTGTCAAGCTACTACATAAGATTCTACTAAATGTAAAATATCTATTATTACTTTACTATGTCTGGTTAACCTTCTTCCCTTCGGTGATAGTATCCTATATAAGCAATACTAACGAATTAGGCCAACCATGTATTAAAATACTACTGTTACGAATAGACAACAAATAATAGTAAATATATTAGTACGAATGTAACAAATAAATATCTTATGCAGTAAGGATTTAAGGCTCCTAAGTGCCTCTGGTAAGTATTGGTATTTATTCTAATGTCCCTACCTGAACATTTGTTAAGGTGTTGATTGTCCTTAACTTGTTATGTTATATGTATTATAGCATACCTCCTTTAAAATTTAACCAGGATTAAGACTCCTGTAACCTTTTTAGGACTGTTTAGCTGCCTAAAAGCATCGGCAATTTTTTACGTTTATTGCCCAACGTGTATGTATATTATTTTTTGATTCTATAAAATTCACTTCCATATATTAGATTTTAACTCCCCATACAGCACCTTCGCCATAAAGTAAATATATGTATTCGCAAAGGATTTTTAACAGTGTTGCTGTTAAGGTAAAACATACCTGCCTTTTGAGTTTATACTTTTTGGTATTATCTCAGTTTTAGGCTCTCAAGGCTTGAGACTACCAGTTAATATAAATGTTAGCATCAATGAAGTAAATTGCCGAAGGACAATTTTATGTATTAGTGTGATAACTGGATTTATTAAGATAGTATTACTTGATAGTTTAGTGATAATTGCATCTTACATAGTTTAGGGACAATTAACAGATAGTTAAGTTATAAGTGACAATTTGAAACAATCTAGGGAACACCTCACCTAGTAGCTTGATGATTTGATTGCTTATGTCCGTTTCTTTAAGTTAAGTTATTCTATCACGGATGAATTGGTATGTCAATACCTTTTTAATAATTTATTTTTTTATTGTTTAAATTAATTTTATGAGCATAAAAAGAAAAACACCTATAATTTAGGTGTTTTATAATTTATTCTAAAGTAATACCTGCTCCTCCTCGACCTTTCCAGTCATCTAACGTATAACCTAAAGCATTAAGTAAATTATAAGCCTCTGGAGGTGCATTATAACCAATATATTCAACATCATAAACAATGGTTCTTGATTCTATCCCTTTAAATTCTGCTGTTATTTCATTGCTTACAACTAGGATTTTTTGGTTAAATGTGTATATTGTTGCAAATTGACCTGTTGTTGGATTTTTAAATATTTTTATACTTGCGTGGCCTTTTGTATTTTCCATTGTTAATATTCTCCTTTAATTTAATTGATTAATTCTATCACAGGAAGGATAATATTGCAATACAATCTGATTATTTATTTTTTAGTTCTTTTAATTTATTAATAATTTATCGTTAATTTACTCTAAAATCAATTATAAGCACTCTAGCAAGGCCATGTTAAATATACAGGTGTCATTATACCTGATTTGAATTTTAACGGCCTTGTAGGGGATTGTGGAAGGTTGTTTTTGTGTTGGTATGAGGGTTTATAGAAAGGGAAAATAAAAATTAAGGCATGAGTAAATAAAAAATACCTCATAATTGAGGTATTAGTCAACTTGTATAATTCCGTTTTCTTCTAAGCTGATTCTGGTATCCGTTGGAAAGTTTACTTCACAATATGTTAATATTTCTTTTTCTGTTTAATTGTCATTGTATCAAGTGCCTTTTGTAGTAGTTCGGCCTTGTCGTTACTGTCTAACTGGTTAACAACTCCGTCAAGAACTTCCTTAATTTGTGTTTTAGTCATTGTCATAATATATATACCTCCCAAGATTTAATTTATTTACTGATAATTATATTACATTATTATTTTAATATTGTCAAGCTGATTTAAATAATATGTATTATTTATTTTTATACTTTTTTAATAATTTTCTATACTGTGATTCTGATATTTTCCCGGTGACAAACAGAGATATTAATGTTAACTGAGACAAGATAACACCTCCTTTCCTGCTGAATTAATTTAATCGGTAAGAATATTATAGCAAATTGTTATTTTCTTGTCTATATTTATTTTTTTGTTTTTATTGGTGTTTAGACATTAAATAAAAATAAAACTAGCTTTAATCAGCTAGTTTAGTGAGACTTCCTTAAGTTTAAATCTTCTAATTCATAAATAATAACCCTAAAATCATTGACTCTAGTATCACAAAATATGTCAATTATACGGTCTATACTTTTATCAGAATATTTTGTTTTCAAATAATTTACAATATCATCAAATACTTTCTGACACATATAATCTAATTTTTCCGAAGGTGTACAATTCATAACTGATATTATCCTATTATAACTTTTATATAGATTGTAATAGTTTTGCATCATATTTGTTAATTTCTTGGTTAGTTTCATTTTAAAACCTCCTATATTTTATTATTTACTATAGACTACTTGAACCAATTGAGATAATACTTATTGCTATTTATTACTATATACTGCCCGAAGTTATCAGTAAAAATTTGAGCAGTAAATTTTATATTGTCAATAGTCCCAGTTACTATGTCATTATCAATATCATAATTTGTTATGACAATATTTTTGTATTTAAATTGCATTGCAACAACTCCTTAACATTTTTATTGCTACATAGAACCCTATACAGTTTGCTTTTGCATATTTCTTTAACTGTTTCGTATAGGACTGAGTAAAACAACAAGTAACAATTTTATTGGTGTTAGTGTCTATAATAACATAAATATCCTGATATGTATATCTAGTTAAACCGTTTTTTGCAGGTTGGGAAGTGCCTAACTTGACACAATTGTATATATCCTGGAAAGTTATTTGTCGCTGGCTCATGCGTAATTTTGCGTGTTTGGTTAGTGTCAAGTTGTTCACCTCCTAAGTAAAAAAGTTTATAAGTAAGTATAGCAAAATTTAAAAGAGATTGCAAGAATAATTATATTAATTTTTTGTTATTAAACAAAATAAATAGAGCCTATTTAGGCTCTATTTATTAACTATATAAACGTGTTTATCCTTATTTCTTTTATATTCCTTTTTTCTAATTGGAATAAATTCTTTTACATCAATTCCAGTTTCCTTAGACATTATAATTGCCATGTTTAAAATTTCTTTTTGTGGTTCTAATGAACTTTCGACCAATATTTTTAAATATGCCGAATATCCTAGAACATAAGAATTAATTTTATAATGAAAAGTATATTGATTCATCACGTAAACCTCCCATTTTTTAATTAATTAATATGTTCAATATTATAATTATATTCATTATTATTATATTCTTCTTTTATATTTTTTAACATATGACTTATAACGTCTACTGTCCAGCCATCACCTATACAACTATATCTTATATTATTACTGAATCCATATGTATAGTCATCGGGTAAAGTTTGAAGTCTCTCATATTCAATAGGTGTTAATTTTCTTACTCTTTCATTATCGTATACTTTCTTCTCCTGGTAACCTCCCCTAACTGCTGTTAATGTGGCACATTTAAATTCAGGATTATAAACCCTCTTACACATATCTGTGGTATTGACTTGCAATGTAGCAATTACTTTTTTATTATCACCATGAAAAATAAAAGGTTTTTTATAATAAAATTTCTCTGATACTTCTTGCTGCATGATATGTTTTAATAATATTTGTTTGTCTGCTGGTTGTGTTATATCTGGTATATTAGTCCAGTATAATCTTTCCCTATCTTGAGCAGATACTAAATTACTATTAATTAATATCGGCTGCACTCCTAACATTTCAGATATAACATTTTTATATTCTTCTTTCATACTGGCAACATTTTCAAGTAGAAAATATTTAGGTTTAACAATATGTAAAATTCTCACATAATCAAAAAATAAGGATGATTTTTCACCCTTTAAACCGCTTGCCACTAACGGCCTATTTATTGCCGTTATGCTAAGATTTTCGCAGGGACTTCCTCCTATTAGTAAATCAATTTTAGGTAGTTTTCTAAGTTTCAACTCTGTTAATTCTCTTACGTCACCTAGTTGAATAGTATTAGGAAAATTATTCTGAGTTATTTTAATACTATTCGTATTTACTTCACTTGCATAATATGTATTTACTTTTATTCCTGCTCTTTGTAAAGCTAATTGACCGCAGGAAATACCATCAAATAAACTTAAAACATTCAATAATTATTTACCTCCAAATTTTTTAATATAATTTTTTAATTTCGTTATGTGTTTTCTTGTATTCGCTCTAATTTGTTTATTCTTTTCTTTGTCTTTAAACTCATCACAATACAGATCATTATTAAAAGTTGTTCCAGATTCATTGTATATATCAAGCAATGACTTAGCTAGTTTAATACTTTGTTCTAGTGTACCATGTTCTACATCTTCCATATAATCAATATTTGACGAATCTTTTTTCCATTTTTCAATTGCCATAATAAACACTCCTTTTACATTTCTATTAAATAGTATTTCTTACTTGTAAAATCATACTCTAAAACTATTAGATTCTCTATATCTTGCTGCCGTTTTAAGGTGTTATAAGTATCCCTTGCATGTTCCAGACAACTATGTTCATATTCCATATTCTCGTTAGTGTCTGTATCAGTGGCCTTTACTATAAATAAATTGTTGTTCATAATTTCACCTCCTTATAATTTGTATTATTATTTTATCACTTCTATTATATAAAGTCAAGAAAAATAAAAAAGAGCCTTATGGCTCTATAATGTTTCATATTCTCCAGTTATTGGATTTTTATACTGTATCTCAGTGCATCCATAATCTGGTTGATATCTGTCAAGAGGTGCAAATGCTTTTTCACTATCACAATCATCAGAATATCCATAAGCGTATATATAACCGTCATCATCTAGTAATCTGAATTTATAATCCAGACCTTTAGGTTTTTTGGCTATAGTTTCATCCTTTTTACTATCTGTTATTGCTGCACACCATTTAGTTATTTTAAACATTATATCGACCTCCTAAAATTTATGTATTTAATAAATATAAGTATAGACTATAAATATAATATTGTCAATGATATAGACAAAAAATAAATCCTATATAATAGGATTTATTTAACATATTTTAACTCTTTCTTTCCTCCTCTATTTTTATATTCAGCCATTAAATTATCAGCCTTTTCCTTAAAACCTTTTAAACCTGTTTGTAAATAAGAAGTATACTCAGAACAAGCTGCAAAATGAATACTATTTAAACTTAATTTTTTCATTAATCAACGCCTCCAATTAATTTATATTTGCTATCTATTATATTAAACTATCCGAACCAATATGTCAATAAAAATTCACATATAATAAAACAATACTTTTATGCTGATATTTAATGTAAAAATAGTGTTATTTTGTTAATGTATATATAAGTTTATCTAATTATTTTAATTGTAAAATGAGCAAAAAATAAGTCCCAACAAAGGACTAATAATTTCTTACGTATCTATTTACATTTTTTCGGCAATACTGTATTATGCCATTTACTGACTTTTCACAATCAAATTCAATCAATACATAGTCACCATTAATATTTTTAATAACTGGATTTATTGCAAGTGACTCTGATAACTTTTTACCTGTTTTCAAGGTTAATTTACCTGATTTAAGATTGTCTATTTCTTGCTGAATACTTTCAATAATTATGTTAGGTGCAGATATTTCCTTCAATTTATTAATTCTGTTTTGCCAAAATTCTAAATCATAACTAATTATGTATTCTCTTATTGTTGGTATGGTTTCAGGCTCTAAAATTTCAATTTCTAAGGTTTTAACTTCTTCTTCCTTTACTGATTCCCTCCCCTCATTTTTCAAATACTCATGAATTTTTGAAGCAATATCCATTGTATTCTCATTAACCATAGTTTTACTTAATACAATTCTAAGCAATGAATTTAAATCTAATTCCCTGGCTGCACTCTGTTTTTGCTCCTCTGTGAGTGTTACATGGATAATCATGTTATTACCTCCTTCTGTGTATTAAATTAATAATATTATATCAAATTAAAATAGTGAATACAATAGTATTTTATATTATTATTCTACCATTTGAGCAAAAAATAAAGCAGGTGTTACCCTGCTAATTGACTTATATTATTTTGTAGTTCTATAATTTTACTATTAATTTCTGCAATTTCATTTTTAATTTTATCCTGCTTTTTATTGTGGTCATGCTCCGCATAATTTCTTTTTACTATTACCGACAATTTATCATAATTAAATAAATTACATTTCAACAATTCTAATTCCTGGGTTAATTCTCTAATCTTAACTTTCAGATCTCTTTGTTCCTGCTCTTTTCGTTCTGATTCTTTCTCTAGTAGATATTTGTTAAACTTTTCATCATTTAACTTTTTACTTTCTGCTAATTGTTGATCATAGTCGCTGTTAATTATTTTATCATTGTTGTAATTATAGTGTTTTATAAAGTGGTGTTTTTGACCTTGTGGTAAGTCTTTAAATACTTCATTAGATATTTTGTTTCCCTGCTTAACATAGTCTTTTAACAAGTTATAATATTCATTATCAAAGTTAAAGCCGTTTATGTCTGATAGCGGTAATCCTTCGGCTAACATTTCAGTTTTTTCATTTTGGATATATGCGGATCTGGTTAAAATCATTTGTTATGTCCTCCCTTTGTTTATGTAATATTTATTAAGTTATCAGCTAACAAATGATTTTAACCAAATTAATCTGACAATAATATTATAGCAAAATATCTGTATTTGGTCAATGGGTTTTAGGTGTTTTATTATATTTTGGTTTTGTTCCACGTGGAACAATATTTATAATGTTATTGTTAAGGCAAAAAGAAAAACCGCATTGTTAGCGGTTAAAAATTATATTTTAATGTTGTCGGGTCATCATAGCCATTTATGTATAATTTATTTTTAATCCTTTCCATTGTTATTTTACCTTTTATTTCTCTTGTTTCTTTATTCCCTTCGATTAATCTTTTCCTAATTTTTTTATATACCTGCTCTGGATTTTCAGCAGGATAATAATATAAAAATTCTTCTGTTTTCCTATCATAAACCGGCCATAAATTCATAAATGACACCTCCTATATATTAAGTTGATAATAGTATTATATCAAATAGGGAGATATAAAGCAATATAATTATAATGTTATTGTTAAGTATTTACTCATAATCTATATATTATTGTATACTATATTACATACAAATATATACTATTATATAACCTTATCTAATAATCGTTATATGAGGTGTTTCTAGGATTTGAAGGCATAATGGGATGTGAATGTGATTTTAAGGTGCTTAGAAGGGATTGTAGAAGGTTGTTATTTGAGGTGTTGTAGAGAAATGAGGAATTGAGACAAATAAAAAAATCCTGCTCTATTGTTCAGCAGGATAATTAAATTCACCTTCGGCCATTATTACAACCCATGCAGACTTTTTAGGAGGTTATGTATTCAGCTACTTTTTTAATTAGAGTATAGGCTTTATTTCCTTTATATTCTTTTAAAACCTTGTCACCTTGCCAGTTAAAACGGCCTGTACTGTCACAATAAAGAATATTATATGTGGCTAAATATAAATTTTCTAATGTTGGCATAGGTTTTTTGTTTTCACTGGATCTAGTTTTTCTTAGGGATTCTATTCCGACGAATATATCAGTAAATGTTGCGTTTCGTTTTGAGGTTATTTGTGATAATTTCATTTATTATGCTCCTTTGTTTAAATTGTTAAACCCTACATAATTTTACTAAATTTAATCAGCTATTATGTAGGGTTTTATTATATTGTTACATTATCGGTGAAGGTGTGAAGCTATTATCTCCTTCACCTTTTACTATTACACTACCATATTTATCCCGGATTTGATCCATATTCTGTCTACTAGATTTTTTAACCTTTTTGACACATCCTGCATACCAGTAATAGGCTTTTTGACCTTTGCTATATATCATGCCTAATGTTTTAAGTAAAGTATCTTTAATGTCATAAGTTCCCTTACCTCTTACCCAAAGCCACGTTCCAATTATTTCCACTTCAATGTTATTATGCTTTAAGAGTTGATCAATAATGGAAATAAAGTCGTTTGCTTGCTGTTTTGTTTCTGTGTACCCACGTTCGTTCTTTAATTCCTGTGCTAAATATTCGTATTCAGCATTGATAGTTTTCATGGTTGCAAGTGCTGAAGGTTCTTTGTTGATATCAGGATGATACATTTTAGCTAATTTACGATAAGCTGATTTTAATTCCTCTAAGGTGTTAATCCCGGTAAAATGGTTAATTTTCATTATGTATACCTCCTATAATTTGTATTTAATTGTCAAAGA
>Ga0209000_1002273_pt1 | contig 10716 bp, 6 predicted proteins | sample RifGroD2_FD_183998 | JGI IMG/M metagenome (GOLD analysis project Ga0209000, IMG submission 183998) | Groundwater microbial communities from Rifle, Colorado, USA - Groundwater D2 (SPAdes) (version 2) | ecosystem: Environmental > Aquatic > Deep subsurface > Groundwater | place: Rifle, Colorado...
GAGGTCAGGATTGTCTGTGAGAATTTCAGGATTTAAATTTTTAATATTTCTTGTTTTAGTAAGGTTTTTTACTGCGATTTTTTTTATTTCAATATTGTTAAATTTGCTTAAAACCTTGACAACACCGCCGCCGACAGTTCCAAGCCCCAATAAGCCAATAGCAATCTTTTTCTTCATTTATATTTAAACCTCTGTTATTTATAATCCCACTATAATTATCAAGGCTCTAGACTAACACTTTTCTTGTAAAACTTTTAAATTCTTTTTATAACTTTTGTAAATAGAAATCAATTCTTTAATTATAATTTCGTGATTTTTGCTTCATCTCCATTCACTTTCTTTTAAGTGTAACAGAAATGTTGCTTTTACTCTATTAAATTTAGTCAATCTTCTTTTAGTAAAACTCCAAAAACTCGCAATGCCATTAATATGCAAGTCATTCTTTTTTGAGAATTCATGTTTTCCATGACAATCTAAAAAAAAGATTAAGATTGTAAAGTTTTTATTAGAAAGGTGAATATTGTTAATTGTTTAGGTTTTTATATAATTAGAAAAGAATTTTCTTTTCATTTTCATTTTTTGAAAAAATCAGTATAATAGAAATTAATAAAAAGTAAGAAACAGGTTACAAATGGAAGAAACAGGAAAAAATAAAGAAACCGGCAAATTAATAACAGCTGACTTCAAGTCTGAACCAAAATTTCAGTCGAAACCGGCTATGAATATTTCTTCCAATCAGTCAAATCCTATTTTAAACAGACTGTTTAAGCTTACTCATACTGAGTTGGCTAAAAATAACGATAATTATAAATCGTTTTCAAAGTTTAAACCTGAAGATTTAAGATAGATTTAAATATTAAATTTTTTTCACATTGCATGTCATTGCGAGGCATAAAACCTCTAGGAGATGCTTTTTATCATACTTACGAAGCAATCTTCCAAAGTGCGGTATTGTCATTTGGAAGATTGTGGAGCCTGTCCTGAGCGAAGCGAACGGATCGGTCAATTCTAAATTATAATCAATATTTATTGCCTCGCAATGACATCTAAACTATAATTAAAAACAGGATTGTAATAATCAGAAATAAGGGAGCTAAAACATTGGGTGATATACAACCTTTCTTAAATTATCTTGAAATCGGAGAACTTTATCAAAAAGTAGGCGATTTTGAAAGAGCTAAAGAAGCTTATGAAAAAGTTATTGAGTGCCAAGAGTTGGCATCTTTTGCATGGGTAAATATTGCTAAAATTGAAGCAGCAAGAAATCACCTGAAATCAGCAAAAGAATATTATTTAAGAGCAGTGGAAACAGATACCGAAAGTTATGAAATTCTTTATAATTATGCGAATTTTCTTCTTGATATTCAGGAATATGAAGAAGCTATTGAAAGTTATGATAAAGCGTTAGAAAAAGAGCCCAGTCTTGCGCTTGCTAATTACAATAAAGGCGTAGCTTACAGCAGAATGGAAAAATTTGAACAGGCTATTGAAAGTTATAACAAATCTCTTAGAATGAACCCTGATGATTATTTTTGTCTTTTTGATCTGGGTATTCTTTATTATGAAATTGGTAACATAAAAGAGGCTGTTAAGCATTTCCAGAAAGCAATTGAGTTAAATCCAAAAGAAGGCAAAGCTTATGAATATATGGCAGAATGTTTTAAAAAGACAAGCCAGTTTGATATTGCATTAACGCTTTATAAAAGAGCTTTTGATTTGAATTCGGATGATATTATTCTTCAATATAAAATGGGGGATTTATATCTTATTTTAGGGCAGGCTGAAGAAGCTATGAAATATTTTAACAATGCGCTTGAAAGCAATTCTGTAGACGTGCTTTTGATTTATAAGAGAGCATGTACTTATGCGGATATGGGCGACAAAGACAAATCGCTGAAAGAATTGAGTATCGCTATTCAGTTTAACCCTATAATTAAAGATATGGCTTTAATTGATAAATGTTTTACTCCTTATCATGAAGATGAAGAGTTTCAACAGGTTATCAATTCCAGAAGAAGACCTTTGTAGGTCTTTATTCTGGAATACTGCGATTTTTGTGTCATTTTTGTCATCCCGAACTTGTTTCGGGATCTGTTCAATGTTAGATAGATGCTGAAACAAGTTCAGCATGACATTTTGTAAAAATCACTTAATAATTTGCTTTAAAGCAAGTGATTCTACATTTTCCAGCTCAAGTAACTTTCTGTGTACTGTATTAACAGGGTTTTTATCAACCACATTAATTATATAAGTTAATTTAACCTGATTTTTTTTGCTTAATATTCTGTCAGCATCAACTTCTTCAATGTTTTTAAATTCTTTGAAAAACCAGTCCTGAATTTCTGACATGTTTTCCTTTGAACATACAACGGAAGCTCTTATTGTAGCCCCTTTGTTTATATGCTGTGCAAGAAAGCCGCTTTCAAATTTTCTGATTACAACAAGGACGATAAAAGTAAGTAATGTTGTGATTATTGCAAGATCATAGGAACCGACTCCGACAGCCATGCCGATACTTGCCGTAATCCAGATAGTAGCGGCAGTTGTTAATCCATAAACATTAACTCCGTAATGAAGTACCGCGCCACCGCCTATAAAACCTATGCCTGTAAGGATTTGTGCGGCTATACGTGCCGGATCATTCTGTATTATAACCCCATGATGTACTGTTTCTGTTGTGAAACCGTGTAAAGAAAGTATTGTAAAGACTGTGGAACCCAGACAAATAAGTGTGTGCGTTCTTAATCCGGCAGTTTTGTTTGTCATTTCCCTTTCAAGTCCTATAACAAGACCCAGAACAAGGGAAATACTTATTCTTATTAAAATTTCCGGATTTTGATAATGTATAAAATTTAAAAATGCTATTTTCATTGCATAAATATAGCACGTTTTTTATATAAATAAATTATTGTAAATTATTGTAAAAAAAGAGGAAAAAATTTAGCATCTTTTTTTGTTTTCAACTGTTTATATACATGCAGCTATGTCTTTTTAGAGGGATTAAATGGGAAATAATATTAGCAGTTTCGAAGTGTTTAAGAAATTTACTTCCGTAAACACAAATATATCCGTAAATGAGGTTGGCAACCAAAAGAATGCTCCTCTTACGGATACAGCTGTTTGTAATTCTGATATAGCTGCAAAAAAATCTGATTTTACTCCTGCTGTGCAAGATGTTTCTTATGTCAAAACAATAAGTGATAAAACAGGCGAAAAGAAGCTTAAATCAAGAATGCTGCCAAATGACACCATAACAAAATTAAAAGTTGAACTTAAAAAAGCTGCAAAACTTCCCGAATATGCTTACAGAGGGTTAAAAGGCGATCCGAATGCAAACTTTTATGAGTATTTAAGTCTTGGAAATATTCCTTATTTTATAGGCGGCCCGCTGTTGGCTGCTGTTTTTGCATTTGGTGCAACAAGAAACAACCCTCAGGCAAGGGTTTCTGCTGTTACAAGAACTAAACAAATTGCTGTTGGAGTTGGTTTATATTATTTAGCCGCAGCGCTTGCTAAAAAAGTTATTGATGTTCCGGTAAAATTCTTCAGGGGCGTTGATTTAAACCATCCTTACGAAAACGTGGTTGATTGCAGAGCTACTTCTCCTACAGGAGAATCCCCAAAGAAAATCGAATATCATAAAGTTCCTGAGAGTGTGGATTTTACCAGATTTGACTTGATGGCGGGCGATGAAACTAAAAATAACGGACAAGCTGTAAATGAACAGTTCGATAAACTCGCTAAGAAGTTTGGAATTGACAAAAACGTTCAGGATACTGATGCAACATTAAAAGGATCTATTAAAAAGCTCATTATTTCTTCAACAGCATTTAAATATATGCTGGCAGCTCCTTTTGTGGCTCTTGGTGTAGCGCTTGCCGCACAGGATGCATGGGGTAACATCGGGAAAAATCTTGGAAAAAATATTAAAAACATGTTTGATACAAAATCACTTCTGAATTTAAAACAAAGAGCAGGCATAGCAGGAGAAATTATAAAAGGAAATCTTTTAACTCCTATGAAAGAAAGCTTCAAAGTTCTCTGGGGTGCAAAAGGATCTCCAAATAAAATAGGAAGGGCTATAATTCTTACTTCCGCAATAGCTCCGATACTTGCAAACTTAAGAATCTTACAGCTAACATCGGAAAAACATAATAAATTCGTTGATATTTCAGAATATATCCCGCTATTAAAGAAAAAACAGCATAGTTAATCAGATTATAAAGAGCGATATATAGTTAGAGAAGACAAACAGGGAAAGTAAATGGCAAATCCTTACATCCAAAACTTCATAAACTCAAGACAACAGATGCGAAGCGGGAGTGAATCCCAAAACGGCTGTGGTCAACAGGCGTGTAAGGATGAACTCGTTCAGGAAGCTAATGCACCTGTCGCTCAAGGTGGGAAAAAAGAAGGTATTTTAAATACTAATATTAAACCTGAAAATCCTAAAGGCTATATTGTAAAAGAAAATGCACTTCAAGCTGCGGGTAGTAGTGTAACAGGTCTTGCAAAAACAGGCGTTTATTTCGTAAATGCCGTTAATGGCAAAGGAACTGATTACACAGTTGGAAGAATTAACGATGGCGCAAGATTCCTCGGAAGTCTGGGCATAGCTGCAGCCCTTGCTTCAACTGCTAAAAATCCTAAAGCTAAAATGATGGAATTTGTTGGTTTTGCCACATGGTTTGCTTCAATGTCCCTATGGCCTAAATTCCTTGGTACAGCAATTAAAGCAACTAAAGGTGTAGACATAAACCAGCAATATGTTGATTCTTATGGAAGAAGAAAAGGATTCTTTGAAGACGCCCAGTACATTACCTGGGATTTATACAAAGATAAAGACCTCTATAAAATGGGAGACAAACTTGGTGTTCCTCAAAACATAGAAAACAGAAAAGATGCTATCAAAGAAAAAGCTAAACAGGTTGCTACTCAAGGTAATACTTTAATGATGCTTACCGCGGGCTTTGCAACTCCTATTGCTACAGCTCTTATTTGCAACGCTCTTGAAAACCCTGTTAGTAAATTGATTGAAATGAGAAAACTTTCTGGAACGATAAAACCTGATTTAAAAGCTGCTTCAGAATTTGCCGATATCTTAAAAACAGGCGATAAAGGTAGTTTGACAGAATTTTTCGCTAACAGGTATAAAAACACGGTTATAGGAACAGCGGTTGAAAAAGAAGTTAAAAAATTGGTTAAAGCTCCTGAATTTAAAGAAACAGAAGTAAAACGGCTTTTTGAAGTCACTGAGGATTTCTTAGGAAAGAAACGTATACTTTCCGATCTTAAAAAGATATCTATTGGTGATATTGCTGATTCAATGAATGCAAATAACTGGGGAAAAGAAACCCTGAAAATTGTAAAAGCTTTTGGAATTCCTAAAGAAATTCAGCAGCAAATTGCAGACGGAAAATTAAGTTCAGCTGACGTTATTCAAAGACAGCTTGAAGAATTTGCAAAACCTGGAAATGAAGAAAAATTAAGCAGGACAGTTAAAGAAATAACTCCATCTATCAAAAAAGTAACAAGCAATGTAGCAAAAGAAGGCGGCAGATTAACTGAAGCATGGACAAAAGTCGGAATGGGCAGCAAAAAACTTGTTGAAGGGTTTACACATCTTGGCACTGCAATTGAACGAACTGTCGGACTTGAAACAGCAAATATAGAAAATAAAATCACAAGCACAAAAGCTTCTTTCTATAGACCGTTGCTTGTTCTTGATGGAATGATAAATCCTGAAATTTCTGCAAACGCAAGGCAGGCAAGATTGAGCGGAATGGCTATAGGCAGTTTTACAGAGAAATATAACAAATATGGAATAACAGAAACAGGTTTCGGCAAGTTTATGCATGAAGTATTTGCGCCTATTACAAGAATAATGGGCGGAGATACAAAATTCAGGGCTGAAGTTAATGAATTCCATAAAGGAATTATGGAACCTTTAGGGCAAATTGCTGGCGGAGTTAAGACCGGCAACGGTTATTATCCTTTTGGCGGTTCAAATGCAATTAATAATGACATAGGTAAATGGACTACAGCTGTAGGCAAAAACTTTCATGAGTTTGTAGCTGATGCATGCAGTACTATTCATGTTAAAAATAACTGGCTTAAGAAAGTATTATTTGTGGCAGTGCCTGTGGTAGGCGTAAGTTTATTGGCAATTTCTCAGTTCGGAAAGAAAAACAAGTACAATCCTGATGTATACATAGAAAAAGGAAACAATTAATGGGCGTAAACAACATTTATAACCAATATGCTATTCCAGCTGCCGGCATGCCGGTTCAGCAGCATTTTGCTTTGCCTGTTGCTAATCCTTACGCTCAACAACCAATAAGCCCTGTTTATCAGCCCGTTAATTACCAGTTTGTTCCTATGTTAAAACAGCAAGTTGTTTGCCAGAAAAGCATGCTCGAACAATTAATTGAAGCAAATTCCACAAATGCTGTAACTTCTGCTAAACCGGTTCAAACACCGCAAGCATCAGAAAACATAGATTGGAAAAATGATTTAAGACAGGTATTTAAAGACAACAAAGCTATTATATACGCTATGATTCCTAGAACTTTCAACGCTAAAGACAAAGACGGCGATGGTTTAATCGACCTTGACAAAGGCGAGGAAACAGGAAATTTCCTTAATGATATTGAAAGACTTGATGAATTAAAGAGATATGGCATAAACACAATTCACATGCTCCCTATTCATCCTCCGGGAAAAAAACAGGCTTTAGGAACAGCGGGTTCTGTTTATGCACCTGAAGATATGCTGGCAATAGATCCTATTCTTCGCGATAAAAATGACCCGAGAGATGTAAAAGAACAGGCAAAAGAATTTATCAGGCAGTGCCATAAACGTGGCATCAGTGTAATGATTGACCTTCCAAGCTGCATGTCCGTTGATATGTATGAAAAAAGACCGGAATTGGCGGCTATTGATTCAAAAGGATTCCCGAAAGTTCCCCAGGGCTGGCAGGATATCAGAATGATGGAGCCTTGGGCTGATGAAGACAAGAGAATTTTAAATAAAGCACTTGTTGAAGAGCATAAAAAATGGATAGACCTTATTCAGGAAATAGGCGCTGACGGAGTCAGGGCAGATGTAGGCAGGGCAAAACCCGTTGAATTCTGGGATGAACTTATTCCTTATGCAAGAAAGAAAGACCCTAATTTTGCATTCCTTGCAGAAAGCTATGTATATGAAGATGCTTCTCCAATGATGAACATGCCTTATGATAGACCAAAAGATTTATTAAAAGTCGGTTTTGATTCTTTCTACGGACAATATCATATTTTCCCCCATATGGAAAAAGCAAAAGATTTTCATGCTTACATGAAAGAAAATCTTGAAATGTCCAAAGAATTTGAACCCGGAAAATCATTAATAGGTTCATTTGCGACACACGATGATAACAGTCCGATGTCAAACGGTGGAGTTCCTTACTGCAATATGACGACAGGAATTCAAATGACTCTTCCCATGACTAATCCTTATTATGTAACAGGATTTGAGTCCGGTGACAGATATATTTATTCTTATAAAAATACAATTGCTGATAAATCAATGACCGACAATAACATAAGACACGTAAATCCGCAGTGGGTAGATATATTTAATCTTTCAAGAAAGCCTGCCGGAGAAAATCCTGAAATAGGCGATTATATGTCAAAAATGTCAGAAATCAGAAATAAATATGCTGATGTAATTACAAAAGGTTCTTATATTCCTTTAGAAGTTCAAAATAATAAAGATGACAAAATTATAGCCTATGCAAGGCATTATAACGGCAAAACACTTCTTGCAGTGGCAAATAAAGATGTAAATTCAAAACAGATGGGAAAAATTAAGATTCCCGGCTTAAAACCAATGGAAGATCTTAAAGATTTATGTACATCTTATGGAATTCTCAGCGGATATTCAGCAAGAAAAAATGCTGTTGAAGTTAATTTAGGTCCAGCAAGATTCCACCTGTTTGAAATTAATACTCCTAATATTGAAAAAGACGCAAAAGAAGTTTACAAGCAGAATATTTGATAACGCGAATTATTAATTGATAGTTGTATTGTCATTGCGAGGAAGCCTGAAGGGCTGACGCGGCAATCTATTTGTCATGAAAAATAGTCAAAGGGATAGATTGCTTCGTCGTTTTACTCCTCGCAATGACACCAGTTGATTCTGTTAATAATTGTAAATTTTTTCAAAAAAAAACCCTTAAAAAGTTCATTTTTACAAGTTTTTCGACTTTATAAACATGTAGCGATATTTGTAGACTCAAAAAGGGAACAGGTTGGAATGTTGAAGGTTCAAGATAGTTTTAATGAAAAGAACTTAAATAACAGCAACATTAATAACAAAACCAAGTCGAACGTAAGTTTTACCGGTCATAAAGTTATTCAGAATGATAACGGTGAAAATCTTTACAGGTTTTATTTACCTGCTTTAAAAGAAAACGATAAGGCTTCTGTACAAATTGTTACGCTTGTAAAAGACGATAATGGAAATTATCAGGTTTTAGGAAATAAAAATAAGACAAATGTTAAAGAATTTGAATTTAAATCCGGTGAAAATCATATAGACCGTCATTTTGAATTGCATGGATTAACCGATAATCCTAAAGAGCTTGCAAATATAGCATTAGGTTATAAATTTAAAATAAACGGAAAAGATTACCTCGATTCAACACTTTTAACCCCTGATAGGCAGTGGAATATCGCTACACCTCCAAGCAGACCTATCCTTGAAGAAGCAAGATCAATGTATCATATTATGCCTGATTTGATGCTTTCTAAAGCTATAAAAAAAGAAAATCCTTTTATTTATGATGCAAGAAGGACTCATTTTAACAAATTAGGCGGAAATATTGACGGTATAATTGAAAAAATTGATTATATGGACAAGTTAGGCGTAAAAAGGATTTTAAGTACGCCGATATTTGGACAGGATAATCTTTCCAGCCATGGTTACTGGACTACAAACCCGTATCAGGTAACAGACGGGCTTGGCGACATTTCTAAATTTAAACAGATGAACACAGAATTATTTAAAAAAGGCATGGGCTGGATTGCAGATGGCGCTTTTGTAAATGAAGGACTGGAAGGGGTTCACCTTGCGCATGTGACAAAGTATGGAACCCAATCTCCTTATGCAAATTGGTTTGAAACTTTTGATTTCCCTGATAAAGCTTTTAAATTTGGGATTCTTCCTAAAAAAGAAGCTCCCAAAGAGTTTATAAATTATAAACTTATTAATTCTCCTTACAAAATCAATTCTGAATATGACGAAAACGGCAAATTTATAAAAGAAAAGGTTGTAAGCAATCTAAAAAAAGACGGCGGAACTTATGACACGAAAAAACCTACTTATATACAGGTTTACGATTCAAGACTTGCTTCTGAAAAACAGAGAAACAGCGATGAAATTATAAGAAGCTACGCAAACAAAAATCCTAAAGACCAAAATGAAATTAATGATTATATGGATTCCGCAGTTCCTTACTGCTTTGAAGTTACATCGGAAGATGTAGAAACAAATTATCAAAAATGGCAGAAAAGTAAAGAAAAAAATCCTAATGAAAGATTTAAGGAAAATCTTGGCAGATGGTCAAATTTTGAAATGGTTAATTCTGATGATGCAGGTGGTTTGACTCTCTGGGTAGGAAATAGAGATATTGCAAAGCTCCGATTTATGCTTACACCTGAAAAAGCAGATGAAATTAGATCAAAATGTCACAGCGATGAAGAAGCAGACCAAAAAATACAGAAAATAGAAACTTCCATAAATCAAGTTCAGGATAATATCGTTCAGGTTGGCGAATTTTGGACAAATGAAGTTTCAAAAACACTTCAATCTCACACTGCAAAGCAACTTTCCGGCGTAAAAGATGCTAAAGGTTATGCAGAAAAAATTCAGTATCAGGTTAAAAATGGAGAACTTCCTCAGGCTGCGCTAAAAGTAACTGAAGGACAGATCAAAAACTTACTTAACGGCTCTTATAGCTTAAAAACAGCTCCTGTTCCTCAAAACGTTACAGACGGACTTATGTCTTATCCTCTTGATGCTGTAGAATTCAGTTCCGGCATGAGTGGAATTCTCGGAAGTCCCTTCCTTAAAAAACTTGCTTCTTCTGAAACACAGATAGGCAAGTCACGTTATGAAATTTTTGCAAAAGAAAGAGCAAAAACAGAAGATAAAAAATATGCAGGCGCTGTTCCTGAAGAATTTAGACCTGTTTATCAACAGATGGACAATGTAATTGCCGACCAGATGACCAGAACGGCTGTAGAAATCCTTCAAGAAGTTGAAAACACAGGAAAAGTTAAAGCTAAAATTGTTGATGACGAAACAGGAAATCTTACTGAAGACGGAAAACAATTATACAGCCTTATTTCTAATGATGTGGCGAAATTTATCGTTACTCAGGGGCTTTTGACAGAAGCAAGCAAGCATTCTCCCGAATTATTCAAGGATGAAAAATTAAGTCCAAAAGAAAATAAAGATGCTCTTGAGTATGATAAAAAGCTTTTAAGCAAAGTTTCTCCGCAAAGTCTTGATATAAATGCCGCAAGTCCTGCACAGGAAGCTGAAATTTTAATTTCCCGCTTTAAATCCGGCATAAATATGATTGGCAATGAAGATAAGCAAAAATTTGCGAATCATTTAGCCGGACGTCTTGAAGGGCTTGACGGAAATATGGTAAAAGTTGCAAAATTAGTC
>Ga0209000_1002274_pt1 | contig 10713 bp, 9 predicted proteins | sample RifGroD2_FD_183998 | JGI IMG/M metagenome (GOLD analysis project Ga0209000, IMG submission 183998) | Groundwater microbial communities from Rifle, Colorado, USA - Groundwater D2 (SPAdes) (version 2) | ecosystem: Environmental > Aquatic > Deep subsurface > Groundwater | place: Rifle, Colorado...
ACATAGTTATGTTGTGTATGTGTGAATCGAGATATAGAAAACTGTCATTTTTCGTCTTTTTTCATTTTTTAGAGATTTTAATAATATTTATTGTATTTTTAAATATTATTAATTATTAGAACTTATACAAATCATAGATAATATTAATATTTAATAATATCATCTATAAATATTAAATAATTATATTAACAAATTTATTATAAATTAAATCATTATATGTCTTGTTACTGTTGCAGATATTTTGTTAATATCTGATGCAGAAAGATTAATGTATGTTTTGTCTGGTGCATTAAATAATTCATTGCTATATTTTGGTTGAATACCAGGAGCAGTACCAACTGTAATATGAAGATGTTCATTTCCTACGAATAATTCTTCTTTTTCTATTTCAAATGCGAAAGCTTTTGTATTGTAAATAATTGCTTTCACTTTGAATTGAATAATAGTATTCATACGAATTTTCCAGTAATTATCAAGTTCTTTTTCTGTATCAGTCTGTGGAGATTTTTGGAAATATCCAAGCGTAACATGAAAATCATTACTTATTTTTTCAGAATCTTTCATTATTGTATGTTTCCATGTGTCAAGTATATTTCGGATAATTTGATTTTGCATAAGTTCCACATAATCATCATTTGAAACATCCGCTGACCAATACAGCGTCTTAATTCTAGTTTCATTTTGTTCTCGTAGAGTTTCTTCACATAATCTTGATTCTTCTAATGCAGAATTGATTTCTTCTTGAGAATATTGCTTATTAATTATATTGTTATAATATAATTGATCAATTAAATATGTCAGTTGACAATTTTGATCATCTGTTGCATCAATCTTAATATGCATTATAGACTTGTCAGACTCTTCCGGTGTAAGAGGTTCCCAACGTTCTGAAAATCCTTTCATAATACCAGTAAGTTTCTCATCTGGAAATAATGTATTATGACCATATCCACGTGATTGAATGCGAGACATTCCAATTTTCACTAAATTTTGTATATCATTATCAGAATCTTCTGGATGTACAAATTGTAACCATACAAGTGGACCAATAAAATCATAATCTTCACGATTTTGTTTTGTTGCATTTGTCTTATCTATCACAATTGGAACTGTTGGAGTATTTTTGATCGTTTCCTTAATTTTGTTCAAGAAATCTCTTCTAGCAGTTTTTGGTTTGAAACCATCTTGTGAAATATGAATTCCACCAATCAGTTTTGCTAATGCAATTCCAATAGTAGTTTTTCCAATTCCAGGACATGCTGAAATAAATGCAAGTACAAGCTGATTAGTTTGTTGAGAATCAAAATCTTGAAGATATTTCTCACGCATATCTATTGGAATTTTTTCGAATTGACATTCAAATGATACCCATTGATCAAATACTGATGACCACTTAATCTTTCCTTTTTCTTGAATACGTAGCCAAGCATTGAATTGCAAATAATATTCAAGTAGTTGTTTCTTATTCGGGTGATCAATATGTAAGTTATCAATTCTGGAAATGATGACATTTGAATTTCCACGTGCACGCATTTTTTCTCGAACTGCTCTCGCAAAAATATATGTATAATTCTTATGCTTATACATATGAACAACATTATTATTAATATCAGTACAATACACCACAGCACCTTCTGAATTTTTTTCGGATTCGTAAATATGACGAATATTTTGCCTAGTATGAATATTCGCTATTGATGTTTGCATCATTTTTGTAACAGTGTATAATCCAAAATTAGTGAAAATACGAATCGTTTCTTCTGGATCTAATGCAGTCAAACCTTGAATACTTGGTTTCATTTCAGTAAATGCAAAAAATCTAATTGCATCAGTTTCATACTTAACAATATGTTGATGTTTGAGTGAACATGATTCTCCAATAGCAGTATATTGCTTATCATTCATATAATTCGCAAATTGAATTGCTTGTTCTGGAGATTTTTCAATATAATCATAAAATGTTGTCATCATCTCTTGGAAAAATCCATATCGATCTCCTTTCCAAAGTTGTAAATTTTCAATAAAATGATCATTACTTACAACACCATGAACATTCTTTGAACCTCCAACCCAAATGATTTCTGAATTATTGAAAACAATTGCAGAAATATGAAATGCTTCACCATTTTCTTTTGTGAGATAATATTCATGTACTGTTGCTCCGTGAATTCCATAAATATCATCTTCATAACCAAACTTTCGAATCCCATTGAACAATCTTGAAATAATTACATTTTCATCTGTAGAAATTTTTACATAAAAACATCCACGTGGAAGATATTCTCTTGCATCTTCACATGACGTATACAAACGATCATCAGCACCACCGAAACCAGCACTATAATCTGTTACTTCAATCGAATATTTTCCAATAATAACAGTATCAATATGTTTTCTAACTTTCTTTTGGCTAATAAGCCTGTCTAGTTTTTGCAACGCAATAGTTGTATAATTCATTTGTATTTTAATATGAATAATAAATAAATATTTCTATTTGTTAAAATTTCAATTTTTTGTTAAATAGCAAATATTATGTTTTTTTCATTTATATTTTCTTTAAAATTTAGTAATTCATCATTTGTATATCTATTACTGAAATGAATGAGAATGAATGTAATATTTGGATTTGCTTTAATTATTGGATATAATTCTGTCCAATGTGTATGTTTTGATTTTTTTGATAATTCAATTTCTTTTTCATTTTGTATTAAAAATGTACATTCTATCATTATATATTGATATTGTAATAATTCACTATATTTTGAAAATATAATTGGTGTTGTGTCCGTCAAATAAGCTAACACATGTTCAATATTTGTTTCCATTATTTCAATACCTTTCTTTTTTAATGATATAATTTGATTTTTATCAAAATATAAAAATTCATGTTTTAATTTTGATCTTGAATAATTTAATCCATATCCTCGACAAGGTACTGAGTGATCTAAATCAAATATTTTAACACTCATATTATTTTTAAGTTGTATTATATCATCATGAACAACACCAATAAATTTATGATTCGTGTTAAAAGATGAATCACAATATTCCATTTGAAATGTTGCATTGACAAAATTTACTACTAAATTTAATGTTTCTTTCGGTACTAAAATTATTGGTTTTGTTTTTATATTTGTTAATTTCATCGGTAACGAAAAACAATGATCTGTATGATTATGTGTTATGAAAATAAATTCTGGATCAAATGTGTGTATTGTTTCAGAATCAAGAAGTAATTTTAATTCTGGAATTTTAAAACCTGTATGTTGTGATCCACGTGACCGTCCTAAAATCGTTAATCCGTATTTTGGAATTTTTAATATTTCTAGATTATTCATATGTAAATAATATTATTTTAATAAATAATATTATTAAAAATATATTTTTCAATTTTTCTAAAAAATTGAAATTATAAATTATAGTTAAGTAATGTAGTTAAAACGTACTATTATACAGATAACTATGAAATACGTATTTATTTTACTATTTTTATGTTACTTATCAAGTTGTAAAAATAATGAAATACATTGGTATAATGCATACAATATTGAAACCAAAAATTTCATATTTGAAAAGAAATTATATCCAACAAATATATGTCTGCAGAAATATTTAGAAATTACTGGAAAAATAACCGTATTATCAAATGTTGAAAATACGATCATTACTACATATTTGAATGATAAAATTATTTCGATCCATAGAAAAAATAATGATATTTATAATAATTTTGAATATGCTTATTCATATGATATTACGATTGATGATAGTATACTAATAACAAATAAAAATATTGTTAATCAAACATATGGATTATCTTTGAATCAAGAATATGCAACAATAATTGTGGATTTATATTTTACACTAGAAAATCAAAATTTATATGTATTACCAATTATTTTAAGTATTATGACTGTAATCATAATTGTAATATTATTGATCGTAATTTTTAATACAAATTTACATAAAAAAATTATTAAATTTTATAAAAAAATAACCAATGCAAACAAATATAACCAATTATCTTAAATAAAATAAATTATTATATTTTTTCTAATTCATATATTTTCATTAGTATATAATCTAATACATCATCTGTAACAACAAAAATTTTAGTTCCTATTTTTGGTGTTTTAATCAATTTATCTTGTGAATAAAAAATTCTTTTATATTTATGAATTTTAATAAGTTCAATTATTTCATTGATTTCGTTATCTATAATTTCTTTGACTTCTGGCGTTAATTTTTTAAATCCCATATCTTTAAATGTTCCTGTACTTATTCCTGCACTTTGCGGATAATTTTTATATTCTCCATATTTGTTATAATTTCGAACACACGCATTTCCACCAGATGAAAATGATAACTTATGCCATTCAATATTATCATTAAATATAAATAATGAATCATTATATTCGTGTTGTTTTATCATCCAATTAAAATCTCCACATTCATTATTTTTTTCGAATATTACACCAATTACTTTTGCCATCTTTGAAATATATTATTGGTTTAATTTGTAAAATGTTTAAAAATCAATTTTTTTGAAATACTTAAAGTAATTTTATTATATAATTATAATAAATAATTAAATGTTCACTTTTGACGTTACTCAACCTACCGAATTATGTGAAATAATGGGGAAATATGGAAGCGATAAAGGATCTAAAGATATTACGAAATCATGGCATAATTATACAACATTATATCATCATTTATTTAAAGATATTCAATATCATCCACTAAGAATTTTTGAACTTGGTATTGGTTCAAATGATATTACAGTACCATCAAATATGGGAAGTAACGGAAAACCAGGTGCATCTTTATTTGGATGGAGAGAATATTTTGTTAATTCTGAAATTTTTGGTGCTGATATTGATAAAAAAATATTATTTTCTGATGATAGAATTAAAACCTTTTATTGTGATCAAACAAATATGAATGTTATTAAAAATATGTGGAATGAACCATCGTTAAAAGAACAATTTGATATAATAATTGAAGATGGACTTCATACATTTGAAGCTAATGTGTGTTTTTTTGAAAATAGTATACATAAATTATCTAAAAAAGGATTTTATATAATTGAAGATATTGCAAATGTAAATATTTCTAAATTTGATAAAAAAATAAATGAATGGAAAATAAAATATCCGAATCTAACATTTAAATTAATATTATTAAAATCTACTTGTAATAATTGTGATAATAATCTTCTAGTAATATATTAAATTATTATATTTATAAATATAATAATTTATTCAATAATTTGTAGTATTTCATCAGAATATTTTGGAAAATAATTTGCAATTGTTACAATATCATCATCTGTTAAAATGTACCAATCGTATAATTGCTGAATTATTTTAAGATATTGTCCGGTCCATGTCATATGTAATGCATCGTTTCCATACATGTTTTTTATATTTGTTCGTGAACCAAGCCATAACATAGATATTGCTTCATCATGATTGCATATAATATTATATGTTTCATATAAAACACGTAAAAAATCAACATCTCCAATTTGAATACAATGCATTGGTCCGTGATATGTACAATAAATATTCCAATCGAATAATTGACATACTACAGGAAATTGTCCAGCACGAATTGCCATATCTACACCAAATGGATCACAGTTAATTTCATATGTATGTAGTAATTTAAGTATTTCGAGTTGACCATTTTTCGCGGCCCAATTAACTCCTGATTGATCACAATCAATACCCCATTCATGTAGTAATTTAATAATATTACTATGTCCATTAATTGCTGCATTATCTGCACCAATTGTTGAACAATCATATCCATCAATATGATATTTTTGTAATGTTTGAATGTCTCCAATCATCGCACAGTTATCAAGCATTTCCGAAATTTCATTACTAGCAGTTTTGTTATAAAGTGCTAATTTGGAACGAGTTGGATTCATTGTATGAATTACTCTTTTAATATGCATGTTGGTAATAATTTGACAATAGATATTAATAAATCTTACATAGTATTAAAATTTCAATTTTTTAAAAAATTGAAATTTGTTTTGTATGAATAATAGTGTAGGATTTGAATTAAATATCATACTTATTATAATAAACAAATGAATTTTTTGGAACCTAAACGAAAACATCCAAGACATTGGAAAAGTGATGAAAATATTGTATTGACATTTTTAACTCATGAATCTTTTTGTGCAGAAATGATTTATAAATTAGTAGATAAAGAATCAATTATTGAGTTTTGTACCTCTTTGATGATAAGAGATCATGAGTGTGTTGGATTATGGTATACATTAGATAATAATAATTGTGTTGTCCGTATTGGTACATCAACTAATTTATTACATAAAATGACAACATTTGATCAACGTGTAAATGAATATAAAATTTATATTGGAATAGCGGATCAGTATGCAAAAGATTATATGAATCAAATTAAACAAAATTATAAACGAATTTGTATGCATAATTATCTACATGGTAAAGGATATAAAATCCTTGATGAAAATGAATATTAAATAAATAAAAATTATGTTATTATTTGTACATTCCATTCATTTATTTTATTAGTAATTTCAATAAAATTATTTGTTTTTGCAATTTCTTTACCTTCGTTTGTACAATCAATACCCCATTTATGTAATTTTTCAAGTAATTGTAAATTATTATTTTCAATAGCATTATCAGCACCTTTTGGAGAACAATTTAAATTTATTTTATGAAATAAATTTATAATAAATTCATTGTTCATGCTTATTGCCATATCGAGTTCTTTTGAGATAAATGATTTAATAATGTTAGTTTCTTTTTTTGTTGCCATGTATTAGAGATTGAGTTATATTTTATAATGGTATATGTATTAAATTGTTTTAATTTCACTTTTTTTCAAAAAAATGAAATTAATTTTGTTTCAAATCATTCGAATAATATCAATTAAATACTATGACAGATCTATTAATAAATAATTTTAATCAAAAATATCCTGAATATAAACATTTAGATAAAATTGTTAAATTATTATTATGTAATTTTGTTAATGATGTTTCTTTAATTACACAAGATATTTTTACAATCGCAATTTGTCATTTACCGATTGATATAAATATATTAGAACAATTATATAATTCTGGATTTACTTTTACAAAAGATCAAGCGGACATTATTGCCGGAAATGGTTTTTTAGATATGTTGATTAAATTACATGAATGGAATATTGATTGTACAAATGTTGGATCAATGTATGCATGTATTGGAAATCATTTTGATGTTGTAAAAAAATTATATGAATGGAAAATACCATTTGATATTCATTGTGCAAATAATTCTGCTATGCAAGGAAATACTAAAATGTTAAAATTATTGCATTTTTATAATATTAATTGTACAAGTTTAGGAGCAGATTATGCAGCCACTGGAAATCATATTGAAACATTAAAATATTTACATTCTTTAAATATTAATTGTTCGCGAAAATATCTTGATAAGGCAGCAATTCGTGGACATTTTGATATTATACAAAAATTATATAAATGGAAAATGATAACATGTGAAAATATACTTTTAGCCATTGAATATAAACCATTTAATATTAACTTATTTTTTCCAATAATTAAAAAAGGTGTTGTTATTGATGATTTAAAAATAATTAAAAATAAAGAAGTTCGAGATGATTTATATAAATTGGTTTATAATTAGTAAATTTTATTATGCAATTAAATAGTCAAAAATATGTTCATTCTATCTTGAATATGATTTTTTTATCTGTTAAATTTGTATTATTATTTGTTTCTTTATTTTTCACATGATATGAACATAATTATATTATATTATTTTTTAGTTCACAATAAAACCACTCCAATACGAATAATAGACGAAATCAATTACTTTTGTACTGCCAGCGGCATAAAAAACTATGCTACATACATCGGTTGATAGTAAACTATGATCCCAACTCGCGTTCATTGTGATTGCTGAGCTTTTTGCACCATCGAGGGTAATCATATTAATATAAAAAGTATAAGAATCCGGCTCTATAGTGTTTCTCACAAAACCGATGGTTGCCGTTGTATGTGTTGACAAAATACCGCTAATATTAATGACAATATTAAAATGATATACACCATCAATCGGAGGATAAAAAGAGTATGTTGTAGGATTAAAACACCCACCGACGTCATATATTTCAGTCTCGAATGGTACTTGATACAACGTACCATCTCCTGTTTTATTTGAGTATAAACCAGCGGAAGCTTTGAATTTATATTTTGGTATCGCATCCACATATGTTTTAACTGCTTGTTGTGTTGGAATAGATGTAGCAGAATTTCCTGCTAAAGTTGCATTATTATCAAAATTATTTACTGACGCACCTGCAGATAATGTTAATGTTCCACTAACAACTGCATTATTAGTGATTGTTGTATTACCAGATGCATTTAATGTTATTCCACCCGCATTTGATAATAAATTAATTGATGTTGCACTTGTTCCTTGGTCAGCATGTAATAATATTGATTCTAATGTTCCACCATTAGTATGAATAAATACTGAATTTGCAGTATTTTGTGTGCTTTCGACAGTTATTTTATTTGAACTTGTTAAATTAATAATATTTGGTCCAGAAACATTAAAAGCACCATCTGTAGTATCAATTGTTACTTGATCAAAAGATGCGGCACCATTAATATCTAATATTCCATCAATATATGTATTTCCAGTAGCATCTTGAACAGTAAATTTATTTGTGTTGACCACAATACCACCATTTAATGATGACAAACCAGTAGTAGTTAATGTACCCGCAATAGCCGTATTCGCTCCAGTTATTTTTAACGCATCTGCTTGAGTCATCGAACTTAATCCAATAATTCCAACATTTGATGTTCCTCGTTGGAAATAAATAGAGCCGGTTGTATCTGTGCCATTTGTGTTTGATAATGCTGATAATCTTACACCAGAAGCGGTCGCGGTTGCTGGATTGATTAAATTAAATACTGATCTAACAGAGCTTCCAGCAACTGACCATAACCCTGCATCACTAGCACCCACTCGTAAAAGTTGACCACCAACATTTATTCCGGCTTGAAATGTTCCTGCGACGGTTGTATTACCGGTTGCATCTTGAACTGTAAATTTATCAGTATCAACGGCAATACCACCATTAAGATGAGCAAGACCTCCAATAACGGTTGTTCCACTTATAACTGCATTATTTGTGATTGTAGTATTTCCAGCCGCATTTAATGTAATACCACCAGCGTCTGATAATAAATTAATAGACGATGCACTTGTTCCTTGGTCTGCATAAATTAATATACTTTCATCCGTTCCTCCATTTGTATGAAGATAAATAGAATTTGCAACATTTTGAGTGCTTGTAATAGTTACACTATTATTGCCAGAGATATCAAAAGCTCCATTGGTAGTATCAATTGTTACTTTATCAAGTGTTGTTTCTCCATTTACATTTAATCCAGTTAGTGTTCCGACAGATGTTAAACTTGATGATGTAATCCCAGACCCGAGTGTAGATGAACTTAATACTTGAGTATTATTAATTTTATACACATTTCCAGTTGGAATATCAATATCTTGATTAAGTATCCAATTACCTCCATTCCAAGTAATGGTTTTATCAGTATCACCTTTTAAAATTATACCACCATCTACAGCCGTTAAATCAGTTGGAGTACCTACAACTCCAAGTTCAATTGATTTATCTTCTACAAAAACGGTTGATACATTCATTGTTACAGTATTTCCACTGACTAAGAAATCTCCCAAAACAGCAAAATTACCACTCACATATCCATCATTTGTAATAATTACATTATGTGCAGCAGTTAATGTTATACTACCTGCATTTGATACTAAATTAATAGAAGTAGCACTATTTCCTTGTTCAGATTGTATTAATATACTTTCATCTGTTCCACCATTTGTATGAAGATAAATAGAATTTGCAACATTTTGTGTGCTTGTAATTGTTGCACTATTATTTCCAGAAACAGAAAAAGCGCCGTCATTGGTATCTATTGTAACTTTATCAAGTGTTGTTGCTCCATTTACGTCTAATGTTCCAGAAATATAAGTATTTCCATTTGTGTCAATTGTTAATTTATCTGTATTTATTGTTATGCCATTCGTAACATTCAACGCTCCTCCAATTGATGCATTATTCGTAATTGCAGTTGATCCTAATGCATTTAATGTAATACCACCAGTATTTGATACAAGATTAATTGAAGTAACAGTATTTCCTAATTCTGATTGTATTAATATACTTTCATCTGTTCCACCATTTGTATGAAGATAAATTGAATTTGCTGCATTTTGTGTGCTTGTAATTGTTGCACTATTATTTCCAGAAACAGAAAAAGTGCCGTCATTGGTATCTATTGTTACCTTATCAAGTGTTGTTGCTCCATTTACGTCTAATGTCCCTTGAAGAGATAATGAATCTATACTAAATGAGCCATTAACATCAAGAGAACCATCAATATAAGTATTTCCATTCGAATCAATAGTAAATTTATCTGTATTTATTGTCATTCCATTTGTAACATTTAATGCTCCTCCAATTGTTGCATTATTTGTAATTGCAGTCGATCCGAATGCATTCAATGTAATACCACCAGCATTTGATACGATATTGATAGAAGTAACTGTATTTCCTTGTTCAGATTGTATTAATATACTTTCATCTGTTCCA
>Ga0209000_1002278_pt1 | contig 10702 bp, 16 predicted proteins | sample RifGroD2_FD_183998 | JGI IMG/M metagenome (GOLD analysis project Ga0209000, IMG submission 183998) | Groundwater microbial communities from Rifle, Colorado, USA - Groundwater D2 (SPAdes) (version 2) | ecosystem: Environmental > Aquatic > Deep subsurface > Groundwater | place: Rifle, Colorado...
GCGCTCCCATCCGTCTTAACGACACCAAGGTATGGCACCACGGTTTGAAGTTTTTGCAACGCTGGATAAGCTCCGGTAGGATTCATAATATTAAAGCGTTTGTCCTGGTTCTCGATTGTAAACTTTGTTTCGTTACTAGACACTTCATTGTTTATCGTATCAACCTCTTCGAGCACGTTGACGCTGATGAGTTCATTCCCGGTATATTCATAGATAACTCCCATGCTAACCTCGACGATCCTCGCCCTCCGGTTGGGCAGCTTCCATTTAGTTATGGTTATAACCACTTTTCTGTAATTCTCTATTGTATGTTCCAAGATATACCTTACTAATATGTTTCCGGTTACCATTTCCGAGTGGAGTAACACATCCAGGCTATCATAAACATCAATTATAAAGTCTGCGGCGTATTCATCCGTTAGGGCATCGAAATATATTGTGAATCCAATACTGCTATGATCTTTGGTGAATCGTAAGGTTACAACCTGAGGAACGGGGAATGTTCCCTCTGGTCCGCTTAATGCGCCACTCCACCACCCCACTTCGTATCCTACTTCCTCGACGGTTGGCGGTAAGACAAAGGTACCGTCTAGCTTCCAGTAATCTGTTTCGAGAGTTGCTAGCTTGCCAGTCATGTCCATAATGGCATTAGTGATCTGAGACTTTTTACTTATGATGGCCTCGCTCGTTGCTGTGACTGTAGTATCTTCGGCTGCATCTACATCGACCAAGCGAAATAATACCTTTGCTTTAGTTTGTCGAGAGGCGGCTCCGATCGCTGCTTTAAATTGCTCAGTTACAGGTATCATTCGCCAACCTCCTTACTTCTCAACCAGAGTGAATTTTATATCCTTCCAACGCATTACGCCGCCCTGGTAGTCAATGGCCCCGGCTGTTCTGTCTTCTTTTTTGAATGTCCCCGTTTTTAACGCTCCGTCTTGCGGATCCGGATACTCTACCGAAAAGAACGTATTTGCTACAGCCGCCAACAGGGTTGCTAGGCCAGTCTGAGATAAATGGTTCCATCCCAAGTCAAGCTTTCTTTTTGTAGTAATAACCTCAACGATTAGGCCTCCGCTTGCATTTCGTTCGGTCTTCTCAATATTCTGGAGCGTAACCTGATAAGATGATGGCGTCGATATCTCTGCGCCGTCTATTTTAATCATTTGTTACACCCCCCGAAGTATTGCACTATTGCCGATGCGAGACTTTTCTTTATCAAGAGCAGGGATCATTACCCTTGCTAACTTTGTGCTGTCAATCTGGACAACAACCTCTCCACTACCGGATGATCCGCCTCCGCCCTGTTGTGTGAACTGTAGGGCACCAAGTACAGATGTTCCAATGGCGCTCGCTATCTTATCAACAAAGGCTGTGTTCTCCAAGGGAACGACGGCCTCTGTTCCGGATTCACCAACGCCGATCACGCTAGGCCTGTTGAAGATTCCACCGTCTTCGTACCAATCCACATTAAAATCTGGCCTACTAATCGTTTTCCCAGCGACCGTTATATCCTTCCACCCAATTTTAAAGTGAGGCAGTGGGATATGAATGGATGTAAACCCTGCTATCAAGCTCTTTATGATATCCTTTCCCCACCTTAACGCCTGTGAGGGGATTGATTTAATGTGCGCCCATACTTCGTTTAGCTTATTAACTGCTACTGTTTTTAGTTCGCCTGCTTTTGTAGCTACCGCCATCTTCATATTCTCCCAAGCCTGAGACATGCTGGCCCACAGTTCCTGGGCTTTTAATTTTATGGTATCCCAGTTTTGCCAGAGCAAGATTCCGGCAGTAACTAATGCTCCTATTGCCAAGACTAGCAATCCGATAGGGTTAGCGCTCATCACAACGTTAAGTGCTGTTTGAGCAGCTGTTACGGCCGCGATAACCGTGGTAACGGTTTGGTATGCCATAAACCCTGCCAAAACACCAGCAATGATCGGACCGATCAGACCCCAATTGTCGATTATAAACTTACCACCAACCATCAACCCATTAAAAACAACTTCGCCAACCGCCCAGAATGTGTTAAATCCTTGAGTAGCTGTATCGGTCCATTGTTGTAGGGTGCCATTAGCTGTGAGTTCACTTATCTTATCATTAAGCTTTCCCATACCAGCGGCTACCTTATCAAACAGCGGAGCAGTAGCTGTGGTTAGTGCCTGCATTCCTGTATCCATTAAAGTTGATAGCCTACCTGAAAATGTTTGCCCGAGCTTATCTGCCGCGCCTGTGTAATTATGGTTTTTTACTTCTTCTGTAACCGCTTCGGCGTATGTTTTCCCGGCGTATTTACCACCTTGCTTGAAGTCTGCCGCACTGAGCTTGATGCCGAATTCCTTTAAACGCTCAAATTCCATTTTGTTACTCTGTTTATACAAACAGGGAATGGCCATTTCTGCCATTCTCTCATAGTCACCTATGAGATCAGACTATATCTTCATCCCCAATGGGATGCCCTGCGCTTCTATTAATAATTACTTATTAATAGTCCACTACATCACCATGCAAAAAGCAGCCATGCATGGCTGCTTTTTGTTTTAGGTTTCCGTGGTAGTCGTTACACCTTCTAGTTTGTTTCCTCACTAGCTTGGCTCGGTATTATCTGCTTTTTTATCCTATGGTTATCTATGAAGGCTTTTACTTGATTCCTATTTCTATTAGGGAGAAGTTCTGTTGTACGAATAATCCCATATATGGGATAGTATTGATAAATTATTGCCTTTTCTTCCTCTCGCCAACGGTTATTTTTTATTAATCCCCTTCGATTCGCAAACGCTTTGACTGAACTATAGTTTCTCCCTGGTAACAGTTTATCCATTTCCTTCTTTGGTAGTTTTGAATAGTTTTCTGTTATTATTTCTATTTCTCTCTCTGTCCAAAACTCATATTTCACGCCTAATTCAGTAGCCTTATCTATAACGGAATATTCCGGTCTGCCTAATAATTTTGACGTATCCTTGGGCCCCAAAGAAGGATAATTTTCTTTCAATAAAGCTATTTCCTCTTTTGAATACCTATCTTGTCTTGGCCTAGATAATTCTTTATTAGGCCTTAGTCCATCTAGGAGATATAGATATTCATCAGGGACATTGAACCACATATGACTTTCTGTTTTTGCGTGGCAATTGTGACACACACAAAGAAGGTTTTGTAATTCATTAGCTTTTTTATAATCACCTTGGAAGAATCTATAAGGCACAACATGATGAACTATTAACTTATATCCTTGCTCTAATTCTGTTTTACCGCAAACTTGGCAAGTATTATTGTCTCTAATTCTAGCCAGATTGCGCATTTCAAACCAGTTAGGGCCGCGGTATTCATCATGTCCACCTTTCCACCAATTGCAATTTTCCCCTTGCCGGATTCCGCTTCTTTTTTCGAGCTCATGCCAGCATTTTCTCGAGCATGTTTTCCTTTTTGTTTGCGAAGGGACTTTATAAAAAATATTCCTACAAATAGGACAAGTTAAATATTCGCCTTTCCTTGATGCCATAGTTTTCGCCTTCCTTTACCCATTATTATATCATTAATAGCTTATTGGGTAAAGTTGGTTAAGAAGATTTCCACCGAATTCACAGGGTTTTCACGCGGCCATTGCTAACCGCAGGGGCAAATTTTGTCTACCCATCATGGCGTCGTTAATCGCTTCGGTTGCATCACCAACAGTCTTCCCTGATGACTTAAAGACAGATGCCATATCAGCAGCTATGGGAAGCATTTTCTCAGCTTCAAGGCCCATGGCTTGTAACTTAACCGTACTTTCTATGAGCTCAGGAATCTCAAAAGGAGTTTTAGCAGCATATTGCTTTACCCAATCAAGTTTTTTGGCGGCTTTTTCGGAATCACCCATAACGGTTTCAAGCGTTGCTCTGTATTGCTCCATGTTTGAGTTCGCTTTTATCCCTGCCGCCACCGCAGCTCCAAAACCTGTAGCTGCAGCTGTGCCAACAACCAATAAGCCAGCTCCGATTTTATCCATTGCTGGGCCTATACCTCTTTCGGCTTGACCAGAGAGCCTATTTAAATCCCTGATTGTTGCGTTCATGCCGCTCCGTAGAGATGACGCGTCAATTCCTACTCTGACCAAAAGTTCTCCTAATGATGCCAAGTTTACACCTCCTTCCCTCTGTTATCTAGGCCGCCAAGTCCAACGTTAAATAATTCAATGATTCGCTTCTGTTCCTGCCATGCTTGAACAGGTTTTTTTTCTTTCTTTTTATGTTCGCCAGGCATTTGTATGGGATTGAAATCTTCGCGAGAATATGGTTTCCTGCGTTTCCTTTCGTCTCGATAAATATTAGCAATAAGGGAGCTAATAGAGGCCGTGCGTTGCCACGCCTCATATCGCTCCCAATGATCCTGATCATCTAGTTCTTTTAATAAAATATCAAGCTCAGAGACCGTTAGCTCCTTCCAGTAATCAGGTTGCCCAAACGCCCTGCCGAATCTGACCCGAGCTTGTCCTGCCCCAATTTCGCCAAAGACAAGAGCGGACCGAGTAGGCGTTTTACTCCAGTAAAATTTACGTCAATCCACGCCTCCACAAAGGCTTCAATTTCAGAAGGATAACAGTCCTGGATATCAAGTCCCTTGAGCTCCGGGAAAACATCAACAACTTGCTCCCCGAGGCGGTCCACGACTTCAGCTACTTCACCACCAGAGACCTCTTTCCATGCGGTTCCTATTTTAGGAATTACGTTATCCTTAATTTCTCTAATTTTTAATTCACGAATTATGATTTCTTTACCCGCAATCTCTACGGTTTTAGATCGCATAACATTACTCCCCTTTAAGCCGAAGCTCTCGTTAGATGAATTGTGTAAACCCTATCTGCCTTACCCGCATCCTTCGTTACAACTTCGACAGTCTTAATTGATCCAGCTACTCCTAATGCAATGGCGCTAGACGGCACCCCGGACGCAACAACATTTCCATCAACTGTAATACTGTCAGTAGTTGCACAGGTCGGCGTAATTGTTACGCTAGTTACTGCCGTCGCGATATTAGCAACATAGGTATAGACGGCTCCATTAAAGACAGGAACGAGCGTCCCTGTTGTTACAACCAATCCCGTTAAATCAGGAGCAGTAGTAATGCCTAGCGCAGGTTTCCCCGTGACTTTTAGGGATGACTTAAAACCCATTTTTCCCTCAACAGGAGCGTCATCAAGCTCAAAAGATTTCACAAAAGCCTTAAATGTCCAAGTTGTTCCATCAGGGAATGTGATAACAAAATCTTGGACCGTACCGGCATTGAAATCATTTAATAGTCCGATTTGCCCATTTGTGTCTGAGTTAATAAAGTTACCTTCAATTGGTACATCTCCACCTTCGCGGAGTCCTTGAATATATTCCTTATAACCATCTGCCGACTGATGAGTAGTTACGTCAATTTCTCCAGCCGATAGTTTTGGTGAGCCTATATTTGTTAGTTCGGCAACTGTGCTTCCTGCCCTTGACAGGGTTGTGCCGAAGGTGGCCTTAGCTTCTGTCATTTTTCATCATTCCCCCTTAAAACGAATGCGTTATAGTAAAGTCTACTGGCACACAATGGAGACTTACTGGGGCTAAGTATTCAGTGTTTAACCCCTTCTGGAAAGCTGATCCTACGCTCAGATTCACTGTTGCCCATGATTCAAGAGCTAGGGTTACCTGATTAGCCACTTGAATTGCTTCCAGCTTAGTTTCTGCGTAGCAATTTATTTGTAAATCAATGTGCTCCATGTTGCTATATCCCTGGTGGGAGTATTCTCTCTCATTATCAATCCTCATGTATCCGCAATAAGGCGCCGTCCCAAGTTGTGGTGCTGGTTCTGGGTATACTCGATCTCCGATTAGTATAGATAGTCCCACATGGCTTGAGAGGTAGTCGTATAAGGCTTCTTCAAAAATCATGACCTAACCCCCTCAACCAATGCGCTTATTCTTGACGCAATATGTTTTCTTACAGCTGTTCGCTTTTTCTTTAGTGCGATCCTCAGAAACGGTCTTTCACCCTTTTTAGGATCTCCATGTCCGTATTCAATTGATGCCGGGTAATAATATCGCTTTCCGTCTTTGGTGAATTTAACAAATACATCGTTTTTCGCCTTGTCCATTCCTGCTCCAGCAAATGCTTTGCTTTTATCCTTATCCCAAGTCACAGCGCTGATAATCCCCGATCTAAGCGCTCCGCTTTCCACCGGCGCGTTAGCAATTGCTTGATCCTTTACGATGTCGGCAGCCTCTAAGACTATACCTCCAAACTCTTTAAAAAGCTGTTTCTGAAAGCCGCTGACATTCCTCACAATGCTTTCTAATCCTTCAACCCTCGCGGTAGTTCTCATTAGTCCACCGCCTTACAAAGCAACTGGATCTCCCTACGTCCTCCATCTGGATCGTCAGCCCCTAAGATATCGTAATATTTCCCGTCATAACTTGCACGCATCTTGGTTGTAACTCCAGGCAGGTACCGAATAACAAATAAATCAGTGATCTCAGAATTAACCTTTTGTGCAGCATAAAACTCGCGCGAGGTCTTATGTTGCTTTGATGCCCAAATTGTTGCAAAGGTTGACCAAATAGGAATCACTGATCCGGTAGTATCTCGAGTGGACGTTGGGGTTTCTATGACTATTCTTCTGTTTAACTTTCTTGAACAAATCATACTGGAATCACTCTCCGCATCCCCAAGAGCGCATTGCGAGCATTTTCAAGTTTTTTAGTTTCGTTGACATCACAATCGTCGTACAGACTACGCATGTGTAAAACCATGGCCCATTTAACACTCTCTGGAACATCATTAGCCATACCATACCCTGCGATGAATCGAATCCTAATTCCGTTGACTGGTTGAAGTGTTGTAGTCGGCCAAGTTTTGCCATATCCGAGCGCTATTTTATTGATAAAACTATCCGTGTCAACAATGTAATCTTCGGGATCTAGCGTTTTTTCTAGACCATCGCTGTCTGTATAAATTACACTGGTCACCGACTGAACCGGGGAGCATGTTTTGAACTCGATAAATTCTCTGTTTGGGAAATTATCTAATACCAACTCAAGCGTTTGAGTGATAAACTTTTTCCCTTGGTAGTCCTCGCAGAATTCACGAGCTGATTTTATGAGTGCGGTGATCAGCGCATCATCTGTTGATCCATCCACACGGAGATGTAATTTTGCTTCTGACAAGCTTAATGGCTCAGTAGCAGGTGGAGCGATCACTTTGATTGCCATATCACCGCCTCCAATCTTTTAGTTATAGCCACTTCATGGTTACTGTAATTGTTCCAAGGGCGTAACTTGTGGCCGCACCGGATGCAACCTTAAGGCAGAGTGTATCGCCGGCCGCTAATTTCTCGACTCCTGATGCAACCGCACTTTTAGTTACGGTTGTGTTTGCAGTGCTGGTAAGATCGAACGCTGCAGCTAGGAGCACGTCACCAGATCCTGGCGCTTCAGCAGCGGTTAACTTTTCGATCGTCAGGGTTCCGGCTTGACCGGCTACCGTGACGTGTCGCTCACTTGCTGCGATAATCTCACAAGCTGCAGGGGCAACAAAAAATGTTTTTGCAACATCTGCGGCGGCTACTTGCGGATACTGGACCGTAAATACTTGACCTTTTATGAATTGGGATGTTCCTAGCTCTACGTCACCATTTGAGTTAACGCTAAATACGGTAACTCCTGTTACTTTATTAAAAAACTCCAGGACCCCAGCGACCCATCTGGATCCTACATTTGCTACAGTCATACTACTCGCTCCTTCCACTCATTCGAGCACCCTTTATGGGCAGAATTAAGGGGCGACTACGCGCCCCGGTGACTAATCCTAAACTATGGCTGAGTTAGGTACTTCCTGTCCATATCTTGGCTCTGTAAGAACGGCAATAATTCCGCCAAGGACTGGATCATCAACAACTTCAACCGCCTTTAAGCGAATATAACCGTAACCAGAAGCAGCTAGTGCATCGGAGTCTACTTCAATTTTATAAAGCTGATTTGCTCCAGCTGTAGTAGCAAAGCCTGTTGCTTCAGCAGCGGTTAATGCACCGAAAGTATCTCCGGTCGTGCAAGATTGATACCTAAATGGGATTGCAACTACGTTTGTGGGAACAACATCGTCACAAGCCTCGACTGTGATAGTTGAGGTACCGACGGCCCCGGCTGCTTTTTGGATGACAAATTGAATGTGGTTAAAGTCCTTCATATTGATTATGTCGGTGTACTTGGTACCCGCAAACGCGTCTGCTACAGGTACAAGAGCATTAACTACGTGATTAAATTCTTTCACGATTATCCCTCCAATTTAATATTTTAAGGAACCGCGCTGGGCTCCTTACTGTGGGTCAATTCATTTCTTAACCTCGTGTTTCCAGCGCCACATAAGGCGAAACGGTGTCGGTCCCTTTGAATGGAGTAAGTGGCTTGTTCTTCTCTGGTTGTCCATCTGCACGATATGTGAAACGGAAAGCCATTTCGTTGTATTCAAAGCGCACGTGCATCGAAGAAGCAATTTTCAGCGACCCTTTGTCGGACATGATATATTGGCCCATGTCGATCAACTCGATATCCCCAGCTGTTCCAAGCGTTTCGCACTGCTCAATTGGAATAACCGGCATCCCGAACAGCGTGCCGTAAATATTGCCCGCAAGTCCAGTTGGTGGCATGTACACAAGTACCCCACTGGTGCCGATAGCAATACTCATGGTGACTACTTGAGGTAATGTATCCCTATTTACTACCCATACGGATGTAGCAGGGTTCCCATTGAAGCGAGCATACATCTTGATAATGTTTTCAGCCACGATTGTCTTGGCTACTTGTCCGGCCTCTTTTGCGACCTTGATTAAAGCGCCAGACTTACTGATTCCAAGTGGCATACCTGTGCCGGTACCATTAATAATTGCATCGTCGAGCTTGAATCCGGCCTCTTCTGGGAACTTCTTCATGATCCATGCCTCAAGGGAAGCAGCGTCTTCGAGCAAATCATCTGTTACATAAACTAATCCGTTAAGATTTCTAAGTTTCATATCGACGGATCCCATTTTTGGCTTGGTGCCAGTCATCTTGGCAGCTTCACCTTCCCAATACATCTGAATGCCACCATAACGACTTCCATTCACACGACTTGTCTCGTCGATCACCGGGAGAGACATGGAGTTTGAGTTTTTGCTGATAGGCATTTTAAAGGCCTTACTGACAAGTTTTCCTGTCTCATAAGCCTTGGCGAGTAAAACACTCGATACATCAGTGCCAACCAGAACACCGCCATCAGATGGGGTGGACTCATTCATTCCGGCAGCATTGGAGATCTTAAGTACTTCGCTGTTGAGCTTGGCAAGTTTTTCGCCGTACTCTGGCTCATTTTTAACCTTGTGAACCGCTTGAAAGTACCCACCAACGCTTCCAAAGATTTCACGAGTGATATTCTCTACGCTGGCAGGGTTCTTTGGTTGTGCATAAAGAGGGGTGTTTACAGGAGTAGCACTAGCTGCGGCCCTTGCGGCCATTTTAGCCTCTGCTTCGATAGATTTTTCAAGGTTCGCAATTTCGGCTTCCAGTGCATCGTAGGATGCCTGCTCCTCGGCAGTCATGGCTCTATTTTCCGCAAGTGCTCCATTGATAATAGCCTCTTGTTTTGCTAATGCGGCTTTCAACATTTCCTTAAAGTTCATTTTGTTTCCTCCTCAATAATTTTATTTTGGCTTGATATGCATTAACCGGAGCTACCGGCTGGATTACTGGTGGCGATGTCGGCTCAGCGCGAGCCTTTATCTTCTCATACTGCTCGAAAAACTTTTTCATAGCATCGTTGGCGCTGTTTTGTATAACCTTGTGGCTAAACATAAACGAATTCTCTACTGGCTGGCCTTCAACTGGCTCAGTGTAGAGAATTTCGTCAATGAATCCTTCCGCCAGAGCCGTTTTAGCGCTCATCCAGGTTTCGTTATCCATCATTTCGGAGATTCGCTCGTCAGATTTCTTCGTTTGCGTTCGGTATGCACCAATAATAGTTGCCTTAACCTCGTCTAGGACGTCTGCCATGTGTCTCATGTCCTTAGATTCGCCCATTGCCCAGGTCCATGGATTATGGATCATTAGGAGCCCGACCGGACTCATCTTGATTTCATCCCCAGCCATAGCAATCACGGATGCAGCAGAAACCGCTTTACCGTCTATTTTTACAGTAACCTTGCCCTTGTGTTCCTTAAGTGCATTGTATATACCGGCAGCTGCAGTCGTATCTCCGCCCCAACTATCAATCCAAACCGTAATATTTTTACCCGAATGACTAGCTAGTTCAGATCTAAAGGCGTTTGGTGATGCGGCCGTGATTCCAAACCATTCGTATATCCATGCATCATCATCACTGACAATCTCACCCTCGATACGAAGCTCGACCTCTTCTTCGTTCTCTTCATTTTTAACAAAATTCCAAAACGGCAATTTCCTCACCCTCTCTCAATTTAAGCTGCTCCCTTCTCGATAATCATCTTGTAGATCTCTTCTGCCATAGCCTTGACCTTGTCGGAGCCCTGAACCTCCTTGCCAGCCTCAATCATATTTGAGGGCTGTAAGTAGATATCTCCGTTAGGTATTGCTGGCATATTCTCAAGTTTCCGGATATCGTTAACCGATAACCAGCCCCACTGGCGCCCTGCTGCATATGCTTCGGCCCTGCTTTTGGCATCCCCGCGCAACAAGGAGTCAATCTT
>Ga0209000_1002282_pt1 | contig 10686 bp, 3 predicted proteins | sample RifGroD2_FD_183998 | JGI IMG/M metagenome (GOLD analysis project Ga0209000, IMG submission 183998) | Groundwater microbial communities from Rifle, Colorado, USA - Groundwater D2 (SPAdes) (version 2) | ecosystem: Environmental > Aquatic > Deep subsurface > Groundwater | place: Rifle, Colorado...
AAAAACGGCCTTGTCTATGGAGGACAGGGTGGCGGAAAGTTCCTCGCCTACGGAGCGCAGAGAATCTTCCAATTTGAGAGGCGTAGTTCCCATATGTAGAGGGGATATTTTAGCATTTCAATATAACGAAAATTATATAATTGGTACCTGCATGCACGACCATCACGACCACGACCACCACCATGATCATGAGAGCCGCCACGCCCACGGGCCGGCCTGCTCCCACGGCCACGACCACGCCGCCGGCGCCGGGCGCCGGGCTATAACCGCCGCGTTCTTCATAACCGCGGGGTTTATGGTGGTGGAGGCCGCCGGCGGCCTGCTGACGGGCAGCATGGCCCTGCTGAGCGACTCCATGCACATGCTCACCGACGCCGCCGCGCTGGGCATGAGCTTCTTCGCCTCCCGCCTGGCGGCCCTGCGCCCCGACTCTTCGCGCACCTACGGCTACCGCCGGGCCGAGGTGGTGGCCGCGCTGGCCAACGCCCTGCTGCTGTGGATACTTTCCGGCTACATGCTGCGCGAGGTCTACGAACGCTTCCAGAATCCCGTGCCGGTGCTGTACGGCCCCATGCTGGCCGTAGCCGTGCTCGGCCTGCTCGCCAACCTGGCCAGCGCCTGGATCCTGCACGGCCACAGCGGGGACAACATCAACATCAGGGGCGCCTTCCTGCACGTGGTCAGCGACCTGGCCGGTTCCGTAGCGGCGATAGTCGCGGGCGTGGTAATCTATTTTACCGGCTGGTACCGGGCCGACACCATAGTATCCCTTCTTATAATCGCCCTCATCCTCTTCAGCTCCACCCGCCTGCTCGGGGAGGCCTTCCATATACTTATGGAGGGCGCGCCTAAGGGCCTTTCCCTTAAAGCGGTAGAGAAGGAGCTGCGGGCCATAGACGGCGTCTCGGACGTGCACGAGCTGCACGCCTGGAGCCTGTCCTCCGGCTTCAACGCGCTCAGCGCCCACCTGGTGGTAAAAGACCCGGCCCGGCAGCAGGCCGCCCTGAAAAAGGCCACCTGCGGCGTGGCGGCCGGCTTCGGCATAAAGCATACCGTTTTCCAGGTGGAGAGCGAGCCTGTCGAGAACTCTTCCTGCGACATCTGTTCCTGAAACCCTAGTAACCAAAGTCACATCTTTTTGCGTTGACAGGCGCAAACGCGTAAACCTATAATTACCCTAACATCCAGGATGGGATCCTGGCTGTCGGGTTTGGGTAAAAACGTACGCGCTTAAAAAATCAGGAGCCTATATGCGTTATCTATTTTCATTGATACTGCTGGCCGTATTCTGTCCCGGCCTGCACGCGGCCTACATCTATTCCTGGCGGGGGGAAGTGGACCTCCGCAAGACCCCGGACTCCGGCTGGGAGCGGGTGAGCGGGGACGAGAAGCTTAAACTCTCCGGCGGCGAAGAGATGCGCACCGGCCGGGCTTCCACGGTGGAGATCTACATGGAGGACGGCTCCCGGATCAAGGTCGCCCCGCTTTCTTCCTTTAAGATGGCGGCCGAGAACAGCGAAAGCGTCTCGGTGGGCCTGTACTTCGGGCGCGTGCGCTCCTGGGTAAAGAAATTCTCCCGCAAATTCGAGGTCCGCACCCCGTCGGCGGTCTGCGCCGTTCGCGGCACGGATTTCATGGTCTCGGCCGACGCCGAGGGCAACAGCCGCGTGGAGGTTTACGAAGGCAGCGTGCTGACCGGGGACTCCAAAGGCAACTCCGGCCTGGTGCGCGAGGGCCAGTTCTCCGAGATCCCCGCCGGCGGCAGGATGAAAGACCCCGGCGACAATCCCAACGAGCCGAGCGACATGAATTCCGCCTTCGGCAGCCCCTCGCAGATGGCGCGCAACGAGATCTACAACGAGATCTCCAAAGAGGACGTGATCGCCCGCGCGCAGGAGGAGATGCAGTCCTCCGAGTACCAGCTGCGCAAGACGGCCGTGGACGCCTTCGGCAACCGGGTGCGCATGGAAGAATACACCATCCGCCCCGCGGCCAACCAGTTCAAGTACGTGGTGCTCAACACCCGCGAGAACAGGTTCGACTTCGGCAAGATCCTGTTCACCTTCAACGCCGCGCTCCCGACCGACCTTTCCCAGGCTACCGCCGGCATGATAACCTCGCCCGGCTCCGCCGCGCCGGCCTGGTACCTGACCGCCATGAACAGCGTGATGAGCAATACCCAGGATAAGGTGACCGAGGACGCCCTGGGCGGTTCCATGGTCTCAAACGGCAGCCTCTCCTCCCCGGCCTATAACCTGGTCTTCAACAGCTACAAATTCTACGCCGCCGGGCCCAACGAGGCCGGTCTTAACGGCGGGCTGGGCAAGGAAATGTGGGCCAAGACCAATTATAACGTGGCCACCAACCAGCATACCGGCATCACCTACCTGGGCGCAGCCGGCACCCCCGCGCCGACGGGCGACCCGCAGTCCACCCCTTCGGGTGAGGACGTGTTCCATACCTACCTGAAGAACACCTACTCCGACACTACCTGGATAGCCGCCGAAGACTTTGTGCTGTTCGACGACGGCGACCTGCTCTCTACGGGTGATTTCGGCGCCGGCCTGGGCGGCGGCGAGACCGTGGACCAGATCACGGACCGCCTGAACTTCCAGCGTGTCTACACCAGTTCCCTTTTCAGCGACCGCACCATAGACCTGATGTACTCCGCCAAACTGCTCAAGGACGCGGGCCTGCTGCGCTTTTAAGGATAAGAAATGACCCTTACAATATCTATGTTTAAAAACAAAAAAACCGCGATAAAGACCCTTTTGCTGGCTGCCCTCTTCACCCTTCCCGCTGCCTACGCGCAAGCCGAGGTAAAGTTCCTGCCCGTAGCCAACGCCTCCCTGCTGGGCGGCAAGTACTACCTGGACTCCGACGCGGCCTCCTTCCAGGGCCGTTTCGACGCCTTCTTCTCCCCTACCATGCAGCTGGGCGAGGGGCATGACCTGATCCCGGTCTACGCGATGAATTATTCCGGCACCCAGGATATACAGGAGCTCGCCGGCGGCGACGTGCTGACGCGCAAGCGCCAGACCCATACCTTCTCCCTGAAATACGTCTATACGAGCGATTTCAACAAATACAAGCCCCGCTTCTCCTACTCCAAGGCCCTCATAAACGAGACCAAGGACGAGGACTGGGGGGACGGACTGTTCGACTACGCCACCCTCTCGGCCGGCATAGACGCCGAGCAGGAACGCCCGCACGGCACTTTTACGGAGTCTTACGACTTCTATAAGGTGAGCTACCCCAACTACAGCTCCCTGCTCTCCCAGTCCGGGACCGTGATAGACACCACCACCTTTAACGAGCTTTCCGCCAACGCCGGCACCGACACGATGGACAATACCAACCACCGCTTCGGCTTTGGCTACAGCTGGTTCCCCGAGCCCCTTACCATGCAGGCGGGCTATGATTTCACCTACCGCCGCTACGGCGACCAGTCCGTGGTGGGCAGCCTGGGCAGCTTCAAGAGCGACAAGCGCTACGACCTGGCCCAGAACTGGAGCATCAAGGCCTCCAGGGCCGCCAAGCCGGTCTACCTCAGCGCCAAGGCCCGGGTGGGCTGGCTGAGCTCCAACCAGAACTCCTACGATTCTTCCCGCACCAAGTATATAGACGATTTCTACAGCTACGTGGACGTGTCCGTCAGCCCGGCCGCCACGCTGGCCCTGAAGAACGGCACCCAGTTCAGTTTCGGCCTGGACTGGCGGCGCCTCTATTACCTCAACCGCCTCAGCCAGGACGTGAGCGGCAATTACACCACCTCCAAGATCCGCCAGACCTTCTGGCTGACCTCGGTGTCCGCGCGCTACCCGGTGTTCGCCGGGTTCTTCGCGCGCGCCGCGTACAATTACCAGGTTTCCAGCGCCAACATGCGCTATGAAGATAATTACAGGTACAACTACCGGGCCAGCACTTACCTGCTGGGCCTGGAGTGGGAATTCTAAAGAGCCGGATCAAGAGTCGGGACCATTAGCTTTGCCGTTACTCGTTCCACGGAGAATAATTATGAGCAAGATAAAAAATATTTTCTTCACCATCCTGGCGGCCGCGGCCTTCTGTCCGGCCGGCCTGCAGGCGGCGCCCCCGCCCCCGGACCTGCTGGAGATGACGACGGAATATCTCTCCCTCGGGACCACGGTATTCCTCACTAAAACCTACCAGTGGCAGAACGACGAATGGAACAACGAGGGCAACATCGCCCGGGAGGCCGACGGCAGCGTCTATCTGGCCGGCACCTTCAACGCCGATCCTACCGTTTCTCCGAGCAATACGTCCATTTTCGTGCGCAAGATGAGCGGCGACGGCCAGGTGCTCTGGACTTACACCTATACCCTCACCACCTCGGCCTACGCCCGCGGCGTAACCCTGGACGGGGCCGGCAACCTGTACGTGCTGGCCAGGGGCACGGATTACGACATCTCCGTGGCCAAGCTGGATAAGAACACCGGTTCCGTTTCCTGGCAGAAAGAATTCGAAAATTCCGGTTCCTACGCGGACGCGTATGACATCGGCGCGGACGCCAGCGGGGCCTACGTGGCCGGCACCATAAACAGCAACGCGGCCATCTTTAAGTTCGCTTCCGACAATTCCACCACCACCGTTACCTCGTATATCGCCGGCAACTACTCGTCCGCCTACGCCATAGACGTAAACAGGGAGCTCGGCAGGATAGCCCTGGCCGGCACGGTCTACGATAACGCCTACGGCAACGAGATCTGGGCGGCCAGCTATGACCGCACTACCCTTGACCTGGTCTGGGCCAGCACCTATGCCCCCGTGGAAAACCACCCTGAGTGGGGCTACGACGAGGCGCGCGGCGTGAAGATAGACAAGAGCTCCAGCGTTTACGTGACCGGCTTCTACTACAGCCAGGATACGGGCGCGGATATTTTCCTCGGCAAGTTCGACCCGGCGGGCAACCTGGTCTTCGCCCGCACCAAGAACGGTCCCTCCAACGGCTACGACAAGGGCTTCGGCGTGGCGCTGGACGGGTTCGGCAATATCTACGTGGCCGGCAAGATGGAAGCTTACTCGCTGGGCCAGGGCGACAATGTCTGGGTGGGCAAGTTCCCGCCCGGCGGCGGCCTGCCTTCCGAAGTGACCGTGCACCGCGCCTACGAGGCCGCCTTCGACGTGGAGGCCAGCAGCGGTGTGGTCGTAGTGGGCGGCGCTTTCGAGGACAAGTACGGCATCCTTAACGTTCCGCAGGAATCCTTCGGCGCGCCCCAGCTTCTCTTCGCGGGTCCCGGCTACAATACCGGCACGGTAAACCTGTCGTGGATGTTCGAGGTTGCCGGCCCGTATGAGTACGCCGTCCAGTACGCCACCTATCCGGCCGCGCCCTGGGCGCTTGACGTAGCCACCCAGACCGTTTACGGCCCCGTAACCGCCGTCGCGGGCCAGACCTATATGCATACGGTCATGGACCTGCATGTGCGCGTAGTTCCCCAGGCCGGCCCTCCCTCTCCCGAACCGACCTATTATTTCAGGGCCTGGCTCCATCCCGTTAGCGGTACCGCCTGGGAACCCCTCACCACTCCCGGAGTTACTCCGCCCAGCGCCGTGCCCAACGCGCCTTACAGCTACTGGTGGGACACCCAGCGCGGCCTGGACCGGTTCTGGGTATTCAATAATTCCATGGCGCCCTACTCCGCCGTGACCCGCGACGCCGCCGGCAATACCTACCTGGGCTACCAGGCCAGCTTCGGCGGCGGGGCCATCACCAAGTTCAACAGCTACGGCGCCGCGCAGTGGACCGCCTACACCAACGGCGGCGGCGGAAACGGCACCAACACCTTCCTTAATATGAAGCTGGACGCGCAGGGCAACATCTACGCCTCGGGTACGGCCGATCCCGCGGCTGGAAGCCAGGGGGGGATGCCGAACGCCTGGCTCGCCAAGTTCAGCCCGCTGGGCGTGAAGCTCTGGGAGCGGGTTATCGCCGGTTCCCCGGGCGAGCTCGACTACTTTAACGATCTGGTGTTCGATGCTTCCAATAATGTCTACGTCGCCGGCGCCGTGGCCGCGGGGCCGACGGTGAACGGGGTTATGGACACAGACATGCTGCTGGCTAAATTTTCCACGGACGGAACGCTGCTCTCTTCGGCGACCTTCAGGGCGCCCGGGTATACCGGTCCCGCCGACCTGGGCGGCCTGGTCCTGGACGGAGCCGGCAGTCTCTTCGCCGGCGGCAGCCTGTCGGTGATAACCGGCTCGGCCGTGGAAAAGGACGCCGCGCTCATAAAGGTGTCCGTCTCTACCCTTGGCGTGGACGCGTGGCATGTTTACCCTAACCCGCAGAACGCCATGGTCAACGGCGAGGATTCCATCAACTCGCTGAAATACCACGACGGCAGCCTTTATGCCGCCGGTCAGAAGAACATGGACCCGGCCACCTCTCTGCCGGCCCTCTGGATCGCCAGGATCAATCCGGCCGGCTGGAGCCAGGTCTGGTCCAGCACCTATAACTCGGTGGACAACCTGGACGCCTCCGCTTTCGCCATCGTCCTCAGCACGTCGACCGGCGCTCTTTTTGTCTCCGGTTACGAGAACCGCTACCACCCCCTGGTCCAGGAGCAGAAGCAGAAGAATATGCTGCTGCGCAAGTACAGCCTGGCCGGCATAGAACAGTGGGGCAAGTCCGTGGACGGCGCCTCGCAGAACGAGAGCGCCAAGGCCTTCAGTTTCGAAGTGGGCGCGGACGGTTATTTCTACCTGGCCGGCCTCTTCAACGCCTTCACCAGCGGCTTCGGCGACGAGGGTAATCCCGGCCTGATCCGCCTGGCCGAACCGCAGACCGGCCTGATCGCGGAGCCGGGCTACAAGCCCTGCTCGGTGCGGCTGTCCTGGGTAGCCAATACCGAACTTCCCATCGGCACCACCTTCTACGTCCAGCACGCCACTTCGGCGTTCACCTTTGACGCCGCGGCGGCGCAGTTCAGCTTCTATTCAGACCATATGATGTTCGACGGCGAATACGTCAGCCGCCTGGTGCCCGGCCTGGACGCCGGCAACGGGACCAACGGTATAGATACGCCGCCGCATTATTTCAGGATGGGCTATAAGCGCCCGGCCGACGGCTCCGTTTACGCCATTCCCGCCTCCACCATAGCCGTGCCCAATACGCCCGGGGTCTGGGACCGCATGGACCGCTACCCGAACGGCAACCTGTTCGTGGTGAACAGCGCGCACGGCGGAAGGAATCCGCTGGTGCGCGACGCGGCCGGCAATGTCTACACCGCCGGCACTTTCAACGCCTGGGGCGGCAGCAGCAACACCGCCTACGTGCGCAAGTTCAGCTCTGCCGGCCAGCCGGTCTGGACCCGCTTCTACTCCGACCAGTACGAGCATTCCGTCCCGGTGATACACGACCTGGCCCTCGACGCCGCCGGCAACCTCTACGCCGCCGGCCAGGCCGGCTCCGACGGTAGCGCCAACCTTTACGGGGCTGTCGTCCCGGAATCCGCCACCGGCAAGGATATGCTGCTCATAAAGTACGGCCCCGACGGCCGCATGCACTGGGCGCGCAACTACAACTTCTTCTACAACTCCGCCAGCGGCGAGGACGCGGCGCTGGGCGTGGCCGCCAACGCGGCCGGCGTCTACGCGGCGGGCTACGCCTACGGCGTCACCGGGCGCGACGCCTTTGTGGCCAAGATCGACCCGGCCAGCGGGCTGGTGCTCTCCAGCGCCACGATGGGCGCCACCTACGGCATCTTCAACGATATTAAACTCGACGCCGCCGGCAATATTTACGCGGTAGGCGCTTCCAGCGCCGGGGCTACCGGCATGGACGTGCGCGTCCTGAAAGCGGACGGCGACCTTACCGAGCCTTCCGCTGTGAGCCTGGCTATGGCCACGCCGGGAGAGGACGAGGCTTACGCTCTGGCCATCGATACCTACACCACCCCCGGTTCTCCGATCCTCTACGTGGTCGGCGAGATGGAAGTTAACGGCCAGAAGGACGCCACCCTGAACAAGTTCTCCGGCCTCACCCTGACCGGCCTCTGGGCGTCCAGCGTCACTTACAACTCCTCCAACGATAACGAAGACGAGGCCCTCGGCGTAGCCGTGGACGGCAGCGCCGTCTACGTTACCGGCACCGAGGCCCGCTACGACATCAACCAGGCCAAGAACGTCTTTCTCCGCAAGCATAACGGCGACGACGGCCAGCTGCTGTGGACGCAGAACCTGAACACTGCCGGCACCAACGAGGACAACGCCGGCGGCGTGGCCGCGTCCGGCCGCGACGTGTTCGTGGCCGTGGACGCGGGCGTGCCCGGCCCCGTCTACAACTACGGCCCGAGCGCCATAAACGGCTCCGGCTACTTCAAACATACGCAGACCAACCTGCTGACCTCCAATCCGCGCCTGACGGTGCGGGTCAACAACGGGCCCAATTCCAGCGTGTCCGGGGTCCGCGTGGCCGTGATGGGTTTTAGTCAGACCGGCGGCATAGACCCCAACGGCATAGCGATGCACGTCACGGACGTCTCTTCCGGCGCCTGGACCTTCTCCCTGCCGGCCGGCAGGACCTACTTTGTGGCTATCTCCAGCCACAACATGGTGCCTACCATCAAGGACCAGCTGTCCGACCCGGGCGGCAACTTCTTCGTGGACCTCAACGGCGACACCACCAAGCAGTACTACATTTCGCCCCGCTCCACCACTACGGCGGACGCGGTCTATAAAATGACGCTGAACGTCTCCACCCATACCGGCACGCTCGCTATCGACGACTACCTGATGGGCGAGGTGTTCATAACCCAGACCGGCGAACGCGTGGCCTACAGCGTGATGCAGGCCAACGCTGTCAACAACGCCATGGAGATCTACAACCTGCCGGCCGCCGCCAACGGCGTCTACGGTATGGCCGTCAGCGTGCCCGCCAGGAACAAGGTGCTGCAGCTGTTCATGAACGGACCTTTCCCGTCCACCAGCGTCTACACCGTGGCCATGGCGGACGCTTCCCAGCTGACCGGGTCTTTCGAGGTCGGCGTTTCCACCGTGCCGCCCTCCGTGGCCGGCATGGTGCTGGACACCAACTGGTCGCCGCTGGAGGGCGTGCGCGTTCGCATTGAACGCAGCACCTGCGCCGCCAACGAGAATTGGCAGACCAATAACACCGTCGATACCTCAGACGATTATTGCACGTACTGGCAGACTATGCTCAACGAGGAGACCCTGACCGACGCCGGCGGCGCCTTCTCGTTCTACAACGTGCCGCAGATCGCCTGGTCGGACTCCAGCTGCGTTAATCCCATGAACTGCACTCAAAGGGAAAGCGTGGGCAGCAGTTACAGTCTGAACGTAGGCAAGGCCGGCTACGAAAGCGGTTACAGCGGTTTCCGCTTCCCGGTCGGCTCCCCGGTCCCTTATACCGGGGACATGTACAATAACTCCACCACGTTCAACCTGGCCCTGGCCACCTATACGCTGACCGGCGTGTTGAAGTACAACGGTATGCCGCTGCCCAACGCCAACATAATGGTGAACCCCGACTGGAACAGCTATTCCCAGGGCGCCGACTCCTACCGGCGCTGCGAGCGCGGCGGCTGCGGCATACGCACCGACGCCAGGGTGCGCACCGGCGCCGACGGCAGCTTTGTCGTGACCGGCATTACCGACGGCAACGCCCGCATAGAGGCAGCCTTCGAGGGCGGCTGGCGGTCGCTGACCGAGGGCAACGACTACGAGACCATGAGCGACAACCTGCGCGTGACCATTTCGTCGCAGGGCGCCACCGTTCCCGCCTCCCCGCCGAACAGCGGCTGCAGGGCGGGCCGGACCTGGGTGCTGGACAGCTCCGGTACCTGCAAAGGCTTTGGGAACGTGGTTTTCAACATCATCCCCGAGGGCGCCAATAGCGGCGGCCAGCTGTACGGCAACGTGACCTTCGTGACCACGTATACCATAACCAACAGCGCCCCGCTGGTGATCTCCACTTCGGCGCCGCTGACGCTGATGGCGCAGGAGAGCTGCCGCGACGGCTGCCAGAACTCCCAGATGAGCTTCGCCTCTCTGGCCGGCACCTTCGTCACCAACACCACCAGTTACGCCATGGTGCTGTCCACCGGCGTGACCTACTATACCAGGATCTTCTCCTCCGAATGGGGGCAGGCCAACTCCTTCAAGTCGGAGGTGACCCCTTCCACGACTGTGCCTTCGGTACGCCAGGACTTCTCGGTCCTGCGGGCCGGCGGCCTGCACGGAGTCATAAAGAAACCCGACGGCACTAACTTCAAGCCGGCCTACGGCGATCAGAACTCGCCGTCCGCCTACTGGGCGCAGATAGTGGTACGGGGCGAGAACGTGGACGTAAGCGAGGATAAGCAGGTGGACGAGTACGGCGAATTCGAATTCCCGAACCTGGCCCCCGGCAACTATACCGTGTCCATCAGGCCGGAGGGCGCCGGCTTCGTCTGGGCTCCCGTCAAGCAGACGGTGGCCGTGGCCGAGGGCCGGACTACCGAAGTGCAGCTGAAGCTGGAGAGCGGCCTGGCCGTCCAGCCGCAGATCTTCGGCCTGCCTGAGATCTCTACCACCAGCTGGGGCTACAGCATAGTCGGCGTGCCTTCCGGCACCGAGATGAACCAGAAGATGATAACGGAATTGTTCTTCTCCGACCCGGACTACTCCTTCGACTACAGCACCAGCACCGGCTGGCAGACCAAG
>Ga0209000_1002284_pt1 | contig 10681 bp, 31 predicted proteins | sample RifGroD2_FD_183998 | JGI IMG/M metagenome (GOLD analysis project Ga0209000, IMG submission 183998) | Groundwater microbial communities from Rifle, Colorado, USA - Groundwater D2 (SPAdes) (version 2) | ecosystem: Environmental > Aquatic > Deep subsurface > Groundwater | place: Rifle, Colorado...
AGTTATGTATAATTTCCTCTACCCATAACCAGTTTCACATCCTTTCGGTGTTTAACTTATATAATGTTTTGAACTCTTCATATGTTCAGTATAACATTATTTATTGATTTATGTCAAGCTTTATTTTCAGTTTTAATCATTAACCTCACAACATTCTTCGCATACCAATCTATGATAACCACAATCTGAACAGGGCATATCCGGTACTTTACATCCTACATGATACTGTGAAATATTACCGTCATGATCAATTTTCATTTTACAAGCATTTGTAATTAGCATCATTTCTCCGCAAGTATGACAAATATGATTTTCTTCATTAATATTATTCATCTCAAATTTCCTCCTTTCTCATCCAATAAAAAGATCAATCTATAGTAACACAATATCATTATAAATTAACCTATGTCTATCATCAATCCATCTATCTTCATGATAATGTCCAAAATACCATTGCTTGTACTCTAATCTATCTTCTAAGACCTCAAAATACTTGTTAATTGATGTCAAATTCTTTACCCATAGTCCAGCCATCAAAGTTTCAAAAACACTCTGAGAACAGTCATGTGAAATTACAAGGTCAACCTGAAAATTACACTTCTCTAAATTATCTAATCCCTCCTCATATTCAGCATGAGATGGCATCTCTCTTTTCCACCATGACTTACCTTCAACTCTATGCATTTTATCAATTGAATCAGCACCACCAAAAGTAAATATCTTTTTGCCATTGATATTAAATATTTGACCTCTCATTAAATGTATTACACTATCATTGATAAAATGTACTTTGCCACCATTCCATATTGAGACTGGAAGAGAATCTAATATATCATGTCCTTCGTGGTTTCCATCACAGAAACAGATTGTAAAATTCTTTTCATGCAACCAATTTAACCAATATTGATCTTCTTTATCTCCATTCCAAACTACACCAAAATCACCACAGATTATCATATAATCATCTTTTGTTAATTCTTTCTGTATTGGAAAGTTCTTCATATTGAATCTTGACATCCCCATACTTCCATGTGTGTCCCCTGTGATAAAAATCATTGTCATATCTCCCTTATCCGCAGTCCATAAACTCATTAACATAATAAGGAACTAATTCTCCACTATATTGAATTGTGAAAGGTTTGCCATCTCGTATTTCAATACAACAATCCATACAATAATAATCGTTTAACTCGACTTTATTTATATTTTTACTATTACAGATCGGACAAATATGTAATTCAATACTTTTTATATTTTTCAATCTCTTTTCAGCTTTCGCCATTTATTTTTATCACTCCTAAATAATTTATTTCTATATTCAGTATAACATACTAATAAAATAAAGTCAAATATAATTTACCCAGTAACTTTCAACTTATCAACCAATAAACTAAAAATCTTACTTGTAAATTCCTTATCATCATCATAATCCATTCTTTCTGTATCAACAATTAACACTAATTCTTCCTCTAAGTCTCCTTCTATAATATCCCTACCCTCACCATCATTACCACTACGTTTAACAACATCAAGTTGACCAAATCCAATATTTGCACTCCAATAAACTCTCATTCCACCTTTATTGCCAGTGTGAGGACTCCAGAAATCTACATTATCTATTTGTAGATTGATATTGTTTACATCAAATTTTCTTGTCATAGTTTATCTCCTTTTCTTAAAAATTTAGTTAATAATACCCATTTTCCTTAATAGTTCTTGTCCCATTAAATTAAAACCATTACCCTCATCTGGACTAGAGCAATCACCTTTTAACAAACAATCATCGCAATTGGAGTCAAAATCAAAAGCACATTTTAATAATACTTTTTCTTGTTCTGTAAATTCCATTAATCACACATTCCTTTCTTCTTTATAAAATCTACCAACATAATAATATTTACTTTCGTCTTCTACCTCATCTTTAAACCATAAATTGCCTGTAAACTCCTTAACCTGACCACTACAAATCCAACCATCTTGTTCCATTTCTGCAATATGATTTAATCTTTCTTCTGCATTATCATAATGAAATGTTTTTGAATGAGAGTATTTAAGTAGTTTCATAATAAATGCTCCTTTTTAATTATAGTCATCACAATATCCTTTTTCTTCAACTTCTTCTTGCTGTAAAGTGCAAAACAATTGATCAAATCCATATCCATTATGTGTCTCATTTTCTGGTATAGACATTGAATGACCACATGTTAAACAATTCATTCCCTTATGTTCTTCATAATCAATTCCATTTTTTAATCCTTCAATATATCCATCAACTAAGGTATTGAATTGCTCTAACCAGTACCCGTTTTGTAGACCACTTTGCAATTCTGAATATAACTTTTTGATTTGGTTCAATTTATTCAAATCTGACTTATAAGTTTCTAAATTTTTCACAAACATTTATTTCCTCCTTAAAATAATTAAACTTTCCATTCTATACAAGCAATTGCAGAGCATATTAATACAACTATAAAAAACATTCCTACATCAATGCTTCGTGCAATAATAGTATCAAATCCAATATAAGAAATTAATAAAAACATTAACAACATAAGTGGTATGCATATTAGAGCAGAAATGAATCCTTGTATTGCTCCTTTGCCCATTGTGTCCATTATTTTTCCCTCCTAAATTCCCAGAAAATCAAAGTTTGATAGGCTTATAACTCTACTAGTTCTCTAGACTCATAATCGTTTAATAACTCCTTATGTTTATTTAGATACTCCCATGCCCATGGTTGAATATTATAGTAAAACATTGTATGTCCTTGGCTTATATTGGATGCTTGACGTATAATCCTAAAAGTTTCTAGTTCACATACATTTCCATCTCTATAATCTAAGACTTGAGTTTTAGATTTTTTATTAATATATGTGCTTAAGATAATTTTCTCTCCATTTGTTAATTGCTTTAATCTTTTCTCTCTATTATTCTTATTTTTAAAATAAGTATATTTTCTCTTTATCTCATTTTTGATTAATAACACGATATCTACCAACCAAAAACCCATACTAATTAAAAATACAACTCCTATCCATAATCTATAATTCTCTGAAAATGATAACAAAGCCAATTTGTGAAGCAAATCATTTTCTCCAAATATTAAAAATCCAGAAACCATACTTACCACCAAAAGGTACTTTGGAGATTTAAAATGATCAATGAGCTTTATAATTATATCCATAATATATTTCTCCTCTTCCTTTCAATTCTTAGATTTATTTAATATCTTCTCTCGTCTCCTCTAATAATTTTGTTACCATCTTCCTCATAATCAATATCATATTCCTTCTGACATTTAAGACATTCCAACCAACTAGCACCTGTCAGCCCTATATCTGATCTATGTCTTTTTCTCTTATTAATTGTCTCTCCATATCTATTAATAGCATATCTATCTTCATGTGTTCTTTCTTCGATATATACTAAGTTTTCTCCGCATTCACATTTTGGCTTTAAGTATTTCATTTCATTTTCCTCCTAATCCTTTCAATTCCTCGATTTAATCAAACTTAGACATTCCTAATTCTATTTCAATATCGTCAAGCAAACAATAACCATCGCAATCTGCTTCATCATAAAATATTGTCTCACTTAATAAATCAAGCACATAAGAAGAATGTTTTTGTTTCCTCAATAATTCCATATTCTATCTTCCATAATCACTTCTCCTTTTTAGTCCTTTAAACCTAGATGTTTAAATGCTTTACGCGCCAGTGTTTGCAACTAAAACAATTTTCTCTTCTTCCATACTAATTTCAGTTACTTTGAGTTTAGATTTTTTAAAATCACTACTTTTCCATCTCGCTGCCCTCTCAGCATGTAATTCATCTTGAGCAATAACTACCATAGCATAATCTTCTACCCAACTTACCTTATCAGTTCTTTCTACTCTAAAGCATTTCATAACAATAACCTCCCATAAATCCACACATTTCTGGGATTACTTTTCAAAGTAACAATATGGAGCATAACCACCTTGTCCAAAATATTGTTTGTTTAATTCTTGACAAGTTTTAATTGCATTTTCCTTGGTTGATTCCTTTTTAATGAACTCTAATTTAGTTTCATCCTTATTATCATCTCTTTTATAAATATAAAACATAAATTATTCCTCCTTTTTAACTAAATAATTCTTCAACTTTGCAATATACTACATCATCCTTATATAACCTATCTTCAACTACTTTTATAGATGTTGAAAATCCTCCTCGTAAAGATATATCACATTCGTTTTCATTAATAAATTTTGTATTTAAAACAACTACCCTTATTCCTTGTGCAGATATAAATCTTTCAACTATTTTATCAAAACTAATAATCATAATTTTCCCTCCTATCCAACTTTTAACCACTTAGGCCACTCACAATTATTATACTTTAAAATATCAAACTTTTCACCCTTATAATAACTCCTATATGCCTTCACAGCATCATCATTCCTATATTCTAAGGGCATTGCTTGAGCAAATGGAGTTAACCCCTTATCAATTAAATCTGGAGCATCTAAAGCCAATATAACATCTCCTGACTTATGATCTTTGTTACCGTATCTATTACGATATTCATCATATAAAGCTAGTCCTAAATCTCTAAGCCATAACCAATTAGATAAACTTTCTCTTGCCCATACAGTACAAGGATGATTTTTGTGTGCTAATTTATAAGGTGATTTATGAGATTCATTTGTGTAATAATAAGCACTGCATAGCATCTGGGCCGTTTCCAATAACATTTTTATACAATGCTTATCTGAGTGATATTCAGCACACTTTTTAATATCTAAGTCTAGAACAAATATGTTCATATGTAATTCCTCCTATAAAGTGGATATAATTATTGTAACACACTAGAAAGAATATTACAATAATTATATTTGTATTATACATATAACTTTATTTCAGTTCCAAATCAATATAAATATCACTTAGAATAATTGGTCTTTTTGCTCTGGGTAAAATCATGTTAAATTCAGTTTTATCAATAATATCTCCATTTAAATATGATTCTCCATACTCGTTAGCATATCTGTATTTGTGAATATAGTATTGTTCTGATGATTCTATTTTAGTTGCCACCAAATCTGCAAGTTCTATAACTCTTTTGGTTTTTAAGAAATTCATAAATGGAGTTTGTTTATTATACATATTTAATCAAATCCTTTCCTAATCAATTAATTTCACAGAGTATAATAACTTTAAAGGTTTTCCAACATACCTCTAACCTTATCAATTTGTTCTTTTGCCATAATACGTCCACCAGTATTAAGCATAATGAAATATCTTAAAACTTGTTCTCTAGTTAAATTATGAAGTTCAACTTCCATAATAGGATAATCTCTAAAATGATTCTTGTCTCTATGAGTTAATTCACTAAATAATTTTCCTTTATAAGTAAATCTATCTTCATAAAAATCAAGAATTGCTCTTAATCTTTGTTTTCCATCAACGACTTCGTATCCAAATCCTGTTTCTTCCCATTTTTGATCATCATAATGTAAAAAAGTAAATTTACCAATATCAACATTGTTAAAAATAGAATCAATCAGAGAAACTTTATCCTCTAATTCCCATACAAATTCACGCTGATATTCTGGTTCAAAATTAATTCCAAAATGATAAGCTTTACCAAAAATATCTCCCATACCAGTTTGGAAATAATTTAGTTTAATATCTCTATTTCTAACCAATGGTTCATCTTGATATTCTTGAAATTTTCTAATGTTAAACCAAGTTACATACATTTTTTGATGAATATTGGTAATAGGATTACCGTAATTATTGTTAATAGAAGTATAATCAATTTCATATATTTTCCCATTATTAAGAATATCAAACACATAAACATCTTTAAGAGCACCTATTTCAACCCTATCTCCTACACTGAATGTATAAGTAGGTTCTGGTATTAAATAAAGTTTTTCTACAAGCTGTTTTAATTCAAATTCTTTTTGGTGTTTTGCTTGTTCTTCAGGAGTTTGTTTTGTAACTTTTGGTTTGGTTGCCTTTGCCATATTTAACTTCCTTTCCTATTTCCAATCATCACACTGGATGCCTCTCTGAAAATGTTCTCATCCAACTTCTCAATATTTCCCTTGCTTCAACTTCTGATAAATCAGAGAATGCTTCCACTAAATAAGGTGTTGCTCCAAACATATTGGTAACTCCACTTTCTCTAAGATTATCAAGAAATTCATAATACTTTTCATTTGAGTCCATTAATAATTCCGCCTCTCAAAATTTCTTCTTACCCTATTCTACCATGCCATTAATTAATAAGTCAACCACTTTAATAAATTTTATTTTTACATTTAATATTCTTAGTTTTCTTACCAAAAAGTGTAATCTCATATCCATTGTCATTACAATATTTTTCTACTTCTGGATAAGTAATAAATTCTTTTAATAATTCTTTTGTCTCAAGATTTTGTACTACCCATAACCATTTACCAGATTCATTTGTGAGAATAACTTTTACTTCTATCTGACTCAATATTCACCACTCCCTTTTAGCATCCAACAACCATTAATTCTAGTACATTTTGAATTAATTAACATACCGCAACCTTTGCATTGTACTCCCATATTTATCATTCCCTTTCTTTCTATTTCATAATTTCTAAAATAATATTACTAATAATCTCTGTTTTGTTCTCATTTCCTCTAATACAGACACCTAAACCTTTTGCAATTTTTATGACTTCTTTAATTTTCAATTGTTTTAGAATTTGCTTTATCTCATTAGGATTATTTGAAGTCTTAATAGTATTGATAATATCTTGCATGATTTTTCACCTCGCGAACATTTCTCATGCTTTATTATACTACCATTTATTCCATTTTTCTACAACTAAATTTCACTTAACAAGCCACATCACCACAATAATCTCTTGCCAACTCAAATATTTTCTTCTCAATTCTACTTACACTAACCTGACCACATCCAATTACTTCACTAACCTCTCTCTGACTTAATCCATGTAAAAATCTATATTCATAAACTTCCATCATTTGATCTGATAATAAACTTAGAAAATCATTAATAATTATTTCATTGTCTAAGTCATTACTCGTAGTCCCTACAATCAATGTTCCTAAAGAACTTCCTTTTGAATCTTTATAACTAACACTTCTGTCCAAACTATCAATCCAACCCGAATCTAATATTTCCATTCCTGATTTAATTAATTTTAAAGGAATATTTAATTTTTCAGAAATCTCTATCGGATTATCTTCCCTAACATATCCTGCTTTTCTAATTTTTACACTAGTTTCTTTCATTGGTCTTGAAATAGATATTAAATCATAATGATCTCGAATATTATTATGAATTTCACTAGTGATCAATGGCACAGCATATGTACTGAATTTTATATCATTTCCATTTTCACCTTTAAATTTAACAGGATTAAATTTTTCATATGCTCGAATTAATCCTATAGTTGCCATACTTATAATATCATCTTTTTCCAAACCTTGATTATAAAGTTTAGGTATAAATTTCCATGCAATTGAGTAAGCTAAATCCATATTATTTGCAATAAATGTGTCTGGGTCTTCTTTTATATATGGATTAATTTTCATTTTTATTTGTCTCCTTTTAGTTTATAATTTTAAATTATTGGATTCACAAAAATCTATTTTCTATAAACCCTTTCGCTAACAAGAATTCATGATATAGATAACTATTTATTCTTTCATCATCATTAAATGGGAAATTTGTATCACACATATTTATATTAAATGTAAAATAATCTTCTATTTCAAGAACTTCCTCTCCTTCTACTTCTCCACCTTCCCATTCGGTTGTGATACCAATATCCCATTCTTGATTATTTTCATCAAACACCGCAGAAACAATTTTGTGATTACCTAGTGCTGTTTTGTTTAGGAATTCTTCAATTTCATCAATTGTTAGCGTTCTGATATTTCTCATTTTTATCCTCCTTCTTTTGTACTTCTTCAATAACTTTTATAAAATATGATGTTTCTGGTATATATCCGTTTTCTTGCATAAATAGTATATAACCTTCATTTAATTTTTTTACAGCTTGTTCATAAGTGATATTATATACTTTTGCAAACTCTTTGACTTCAATATCTAAAAAGAATTCTGACATATTTAATTAACTTCCTTCCTCAATTAAAATATCTATTTCATTCTAAGCATTTTTAATTGAATCATATAACAAACATCCCTATTTTCATCTCTAGTTTTTGCTTTGTCAAATTCGGTACTGTAGCAATTAAATTCATCGTCTGATATAATATGAATATCAAGAATTGAACCAGATAACTCGTCTAAATCTATACTATACACATTAGAATATCCACTATAACTACTTACCTTTAATACTCTTTGATGACCACCATAACCAATTACCTTTCCAATATCACAAACATATCCTCTAAGAACAACCACCGCATTTTTACCAAATAATTTTGGATTCCATATATCAATTCCTTTTGTAAAATAATCAGAATAACAAATCATTTTATTTCCTCCTTTAATTTGCGGTTTAAAACTCTACATTCATTCTATTGATTTTTCTCAATTAATTTCTTTACTTCCAAAATATCACTTGATTTTTCTTTAAGTGCGTCAATCTTCTTTATATACTTTTGAAGTTCAGACCATATTTTCTTTTCAGTAGTTTTAAGTAAATCATATTCCTCTTTTGTTAATAATTCTTCTGGTTTATCTTTTTTAATATACCAATAAAAATCATAACCATCGAATTGTCCACCATCAATAACTACTTCTACGCTTTCGTTATCACATACATTGATTTCCGCTTTTTGAAATGGGTTGGTGCTTCCAATTACGGTTTCATCATCATATACTTCGATTGGATCTTTAATATAAATTATCATACCATTTCTTGCTTCATTCCATGATTTCATAAAATTATTCCTCCTCTAACATTCGACAACCCTATCCAACTCTTCACCACAAAATTCCCTAATAAATTCCTCAATAGCCATATCACCATTAATCGCACTAACCTTAGTATTATCCTCTCTAATCTTCATAATAGCACTTTCTAACCAACTAATATGGTAAATCATATAATCACCTTACCTCCCATATTCGGTCTCTAAAATCTTATCATTTAATAAATGAATCAATTGTCTGAAAAATTTTCTTTCATAATAATTCCCATCATTTTTGTCTCTGGTTAAAAAGAAAAATTCTTCAACATAGATATTCAAATATTCCATTGCTTTTCTTGCAGAAAATAAATCATATGCCTTTGATTCATCATTATTGTATTGCTTTAGATTATTTGAAAATCTTAATTCTAGATAATTTTTTATGAAATCTAAAAGTGGTTTATTTAGAGATGGAATACCTGATTCTAGATTAAGATTATCATCTGATAATGTGTTTAGTAATAAATCTTTATAATTCATTTTAATCCCTCCTCATACTTTCCTTAATACCACTACACCTTCATTATCAACACTATCATACTCATATGTTCCAATAATATCACCAAAATTCTTAATAAGAGCAATAGAACTAAAAGTCCTTCCAAAACAATTATTATTAATGAGTGACAACTTTAATCCATTATCTTGTTTCTTGATATATAATAATTGCCTGTCATCTGAAAATCCTATAATTACTCTATTTGATTCATTATGTCCTAATTTACTTACAATTCCTGGAGAAACATTGGATACTATTTTGTGAATATTGATATAATTAGCATTACGTGTATTTTGCCATTCTATGCTTCTTTTCATTGGTTGTGCTCCCTAAGTTGTTTGATTTATTAGTTAATTATATCCGTTTAATGTTTTAAAATCAATAGGCAGATGTGGTTTTGTAATAATATTATTTTTATAATTAATAATCAATATTTTATTCCCTATCTTCTACTGATATTTGATGATGATAATATTCGCTCCAGTGTTTTAAATTCTTTGATAATTGATCTCCACAAACAGGACAGAAGTTAAATTGAATGCTCTCACTGAAAGGCCAAATAATAACTTCTTCTCCTTCTGTAGATTTTAACACTTGTTTGTATTCAACACCAATATAAGTATTTCCTTCATAATCATATCCCTTTAAACTGAATCCCATATTACATCCATTACATAGGTGACAGGTAGTATCATTTACAAACTCGCAGATATTATTGTCTGCATATGTACTTCTGAGTTGCCAAGTAATTTGTTTATTTTTATCTTTGAGAGCGTCACAAAATTCACACATTATTTTACTCCTTTACTTATCTACACCAAGGAACATAATTTTTGGCTAAGTGATAAATCCACTGTCCATTTTCATAAAATAGAAATTTAGGATGCCCCTTACTATCTTCTAATATTCCATATACTAGTTTTGCCATTGAACCATCAACACAATGTTCAATATAACATTTTTCCATTACTTTAAACATGTTTATTTTCCTCCTTAAAAATACAAAATGAAACGATTCTTTTAACCCAGTTTAAGTTTACAATATGGACAATAGGATATAGGAGTTTCTAGTATCCAAAATTCTTCATCTGCTTTGCCTTGGGATAATTCTAAAACCCATACACCATTATTTTTAATAATTCTAATATCAACTTCATTTTCATCGTTAATTGCAACCAATTGTTTGTTAATACAATTATGATCTTCCATTAAAAAATCACTCCTCCTTACGCCCATTCCATAATATTGA
>Ga0209000_1002294_pt1 | contig 10650 bp, 10 predicted proteins | sample RifGroD2_FD_183998 | JGI IMG/M metagenome (GOLD analysis project Ga0209000, IMG submission 183998) | Groundwater microbial communities from Rifle, Colorado, USA - Groundwater D2 (SPAdes) (version 2) | ecosystem: Environmental > Aquatic > Deep subsurface > Groundwater | place: Rifle, Colorado...
CTAGTTTACGATTATGATGGGGTAAGAATTTGGAAGCTAAAATAACTTATGTGCGGAATTACAGGAAAAATATATCTTAATAAAGAAAAATCGGTAAACGCCAACCAGATAGAGGAAATGGCTGAATCGATAAAGCATCGCGGTCCGGACGATAGTGGAATCTATATTTCTCCTGATAAAAAAGTTGGGTTGGGTCATCGACGGCTATCTATTATTGACTTGTCTCCATTGGGACACCAACCAATGAATTATTTAAAAAGATACTGGATTGTTTTTAACGGAGAAATATATAACTACCTGGAGGAAAAAGAAAATTAATTAAAGTTGGATATAAGTTTAATTCACAATCGGACACCGAGGTCATCATGGCCCTATATGACAAATACGATCTTAAATGTTTAGATCACCTAAGAGGAATGTTTTCCTTCGCCATATACGACGGAAAAGAAAAAACCCTATTTTGTGCCAGGGATAGGGTTGGTAAAAAACCGTTTAAATATTATCTGGACAACAATGTGTTTATGTTTGGATCGGAACTTAAGGCGATTCTCACACAAACAGATTACAAAAGAAAACCGGATTTTGAAGCCATCTACCACTATTTGACCTTACAGTACGTACCTTCTCCAATGACGGGATTTGAGGGTATAAGAAAACTTGAACCGGCCCACTATCTCTTTTTAAATTTGAAGACGAAGAAAATAATCAATAAAAGATATTGGATGCTGGACTACTCAAAGAAACTGAATTTAGGTAAAACGGAATGGAAGAAAAAAATAATTGACAAACTTGAAGAGTCGGTCCGGATCAGAATGCTAGCGTCCGATGTTCCCGTTGGTGCCTTCCTCTCTGGGGGAACAGACTCAAGCGCGGTTGTCGCCATGATGAGTCGACAAAGTAAAACTCCGATAAAAACCTTTACGATTAGTTTTGATGAAAAAATATTTGATGAGTCAAAATACGCCCGTATTATCTCGAAAAAATTTAAAACCGATCACACGGAATTTGTTGTAAAACCTAACGCAATGAAGAACCTTATGCCGACTCCAGTGCATTACCCACATATTATTTATCAAAGATGACAAGGAAAGCAGTTACAGTAGCTTTAAATGGCGATGGGGGAGATGAAAATTTTGCTGGCTATGAACGATACTCGATTCAAAAGATAGCCTTATTTTGTGAAAGGTTTGGTATATTAAATAATATTTTAATAAAACCTATTTCTCAAGTAATATATAGAATTTTACCTACTACTTTTACAGAAAGAGTAGCGAGATTCTCCCGAATGTTAATTTGGGATTATCGTAATAGGTTCATCGGTTTTTCAGCGTTTTTCACCGAAGAAAACAAGGCACAACTATACAAAAATAAACCAAACCTTGATACCTATCAGTATATGTCCAGATTTTTTGATCAACCCAAATCTACCGATAGACTAGACAACACTATGTACGGAGACTTTGCGAGTTACTTACCGGAATGTTTATTGGCCAAGGTCGATATCGCTACCATGTCGGTCGCCCTTGAAGGCAGGTCTCCATTTCTTGATCACGAATTTTTAGAAATGACTGCTCAGATACCTAACAATCTCAAAATCAAAGGACTCAATAACCTTAAATACATTTTAAAAGAATCATTAAGAGGCATTATCCCCGGCAAGGTTATGGATCGCCCTAAAAGAGGTTTTTCAGTCCCCATTCAAAAATGGTTCGAAACAGATCTAAATGAATATATTAAAAAACAACTACTATCAAAAAAATCAAAAATAGCCAAAATATTTGATCAGGTATATATTCGAAAGATGATCGAGGATCATGCCCTCGGAAAAGTAAATTACGGACATAAACTTTGGGCATTACTAACATTGGAATTATGGTTTAAAGAATATTTTTCATGAAAATAAAACAATTTGGATATTTATCAGACCCTAAAAATGGCCAAAAGCTTACTCTCCAAATATTTAAAAAAGATAGTGATGAAATAATTGATGGATTATTGCTGAACAAAAATTCTTGGTATCCGGTAATTGGAGGAATCCCCAGAATGCTTTTAGCCCAATCAAAAGTAGAGTTTCTCCAGAGAAAAAGAATATTCTTGAAAAAATATAGAAATAGACTGTCTAAAAAAATTATTAATGAATGGGATTTGGCAGTTAAAGACGTTAAAAATATCTCATCGTTCGAGAAGCATCAACAAAAAACTGCAGACAGTTTCGCCTACGAATGGAAAAACATTTATCAGGAAAATAACTTCGAAAAAAACAATTTCTATCATTTTCTCAGTCCCTTTATCAAAGAAGATGACATAAAAGATAAGGTCACGGTTGATATTGGTTGTGGTTCCGGCAGATTCACCAAATGGGCGGCTTTAGCTAGCGCCAGGATGGCTTTTGGCACTGATCTTGGTGATAGTGTCGAAGTGGCTTACAATATGACAAAAGGATTCGAAAATGTTGGCATCATACAGGCAGATATCTATTCCATGCCATTTAATGAAAAAATTGATCTCGCTTACAGTATCGGTGTATTGCACCATCTGCCTCAACCCAAGCAAGGATTCCTTAACCTTATAAAAATGTTAAAAGAAAAAGGCAAAATTCTTATTTGGGTGTACAGCAGACGACATAACATCAGAGCCCTGTACTTTTATGAGCCATTGAGAGCAGTATGTCGACATATTTCTAAACCAGTACTATTCAAACTTTGCTATATTCCGGCATCAATAGTTCATCTATGGAATCTATTTTGTAAAGCGTTTAAATTTAAAAACATGCCCTTTTCGTATTATGAAAACTTTTCTTTTAACATGAAACTGAATGACTCATTTGATGTCCTAGCTACACCGAAGAGTAATTATTACTATTCGGAGGAAATAGAAGGATGGTTTAAGGATGCCAGTCTCAAGGGAATAAAGTCGTTTGAACATCCTGAAGCTGGAATTACTTGTATAGGAACTAATGACAGTGATTAAGAAAAAAATAGTCCATATAATTCAGTCACTAGATAATGGAGGATGTGAAAATATGCTCCTGAGAACCCTACCTTTACTCAAGGGAATCGATCAAGAAGTAATTGTTTTAAAGAAGAGAGGAGATCTCGCAGACAGAATGGAGACAAGCAGAATAAAAGTTTATAAAGCCAAAAATATTTTTGATTTACTTAGAAAGATAAAAGAAAAAAAACCGGCTCTCGTTATTACATATTTATTCCACGCAGATTTTTTTGGAAGATTCCTGATACAGCCCCTCGGCTACAAAGTAATTCCGTATTTAAGAACCACCTATAATTTTCCTCGATACAAAGCAATTCGTATTTTTGAAAAACTTACAAAATATTTTGTAAAAAAATATTTAGCAAATTCAGAGGCCGTAAAAAAATATTTTCAAGAAAACATCGGCGTCGACCCAAAGAAAATTACTGTCATTCCCAACGGTATCAATATCAGTATATTTAAGCGAGCAAAAAGGGATCGAAAAAAAATAAGACAAATGATGAAAGTCGCTAATAAAGAAAGGGTATTCGTCTGCGTATCCAACTTTCACCTAAACAAGGGCCATAAATATCTTCTTGATGCATTCGAAAAACTATTCAGGACAAGCCCTCAAAAAATATGGTTATGGCTGGTGGGTACCGGAGAGGAAGAAAAGAATCTCAAGAATCAGATAAATAATTTCAAATCAAAGAATAGAATTAAATTCCTTGGAAAAAGAAATGATGTTCCTTCAATATTGGCTGCAAGTGATATATTTGTTCTCCCAACCTTATTTGAAGGCATGAGTAACGCCATTATGGAAGCAATGGCTTCAGAATTACCTATCGTAACTACCAGAATACCTGAAAACACCTCTCTATTTGGTAGAAATGATGAATTGGTTGAAATTAAATCTAGTGAGAGTATTTACAATAAAGTTAATCAATATTTAACCGATACAGATTTGGTGATCAATGAGGTTAATAAAAATAAGAAGATTGTCGAAGAGAATTATGATATTTATACTGTTGCTGAAAAATTCAATAAATATTTGCTAGCCGAAGTCAAATGAACCCCATCTATATTTTTAGACTTGATGACTTATGTCCAACGATGAATTGGAACAATTTTGATCGCCTTGAAGCGATTTTCGATAAATATAACGTAAAGCCAATCGTTGGTATTATTCCCGATAATCAAGATCAAAAATTAATGGTTAACAAACCAAATAAATATTTTTGGAATCGAATGAAAACTTTGGTGTCAAAGGGGTGGATAATTGCCCAGCATGGTTATCAACATCAATATATTAATAATGATTATGGAATATTAAGAATCACCAATCAAAGTGAATTCTCAGGGTTAAATTATAAAGAACAACACAAAAAAATTCTGTCAGGAAAAAAAATCTTGGAGAAAAGATTGAGGGTAAAGATTGAGTGGTGGATGGCACCTTCGCACAGTTTTGACAGAACGACATGTCAAGTATTAAAAGACCTGGATTTTAAATACATTACCGATGGAATTGCTCTATATCCTTACTCCCAATATGGACTTACTTGGATTCCCCAACAATTATGGCGACCCAAAAAAAAGAATTTTGGTTTGTGGACTGTATGCATTCATCCTAATTTGATAGACCCAAAGTATATAAATGATCTTGATCAATTTATAAAAGCTAACAAAGGTAAATGTGAGAATGCAAGTTTTGTTAAAGAAAAAACAATGTCTATAATGAATAGAATATTTGTTTTTTATTGGTACACTGAGAATTTTGTATACAAAAGAATTAATAAAATATTGAGGTTCTCGTTGTATGACACAATAAATTATTTCTATTTAAGAATTATTGAACTAATCAAGGGTATTGATATTGTTAGGTGTAATTCGCTAAACGAGTTACATCTTTCTGCAGAGAAATCACACCACTACTCATCGTCTGGGAACAAGTATCTGGAAGTAGTTCTTGATTCATTAAAAATTAAACCAACAGATTCAATATTAGATTTTGGCTGTGGAAAGGGTGGGGCAATTATTACAATGTATAAATATCCATTTAAAAAGATTGATGGAATCGAGATATCTAGCAAGCTAGTTGATATTGCTAAAAATAATTTAGGTGCATTAAAGTTGAACAAATCAACAATATACTTATCAGATGCAAGTAAATATCTGCGTCTGAATGACTATACATGTATATACATGTACAACCCATTTCCTTCAGGCGTGATGAAAAAAGTTATCAACAATTTGACCAGGAGTGTTGGCCTCAAAAATAGAATAGTTACCATAATATATAAAAACCCCACTTGTCACGAAGATATTATTCGGAATGGTACATTCAAGAAAATTCGAGAATATCCTGGGGGGAACGGTCTTACCTTTTTTGTGTACCAAAATATTTTAGAAAAATCATAAATTAAAAGTATTTTTTATTTAATATTAATGCTAGAATCTTCAATATAGGATTGTAAATTTTATAATAATGAATGCTTTCAACCAGCTCATTGCTGAAGTTTAACTTAAACTTTGTGATATTGTATACGTCACTATATATATCTTCACAAATTTCCCCAAGATCAAAAAATTTATAATTATTTTTTATTCCGAAGTCACATATTTCATAAATAAGTCTTCTACTAGAATAACTAATAATTTTATTAAGGTCCTTATCGTCATCTTGGAGTCTAACTGAACAAATTATATTGGCCCTAAACATTCTTTGATCGTCATAACACAAAATAGCTGAAATACATTTTCCCTTATATCTCGCTATAAATAGTCGTGAGTTGTTTCTTAGGTCATTTAGTTTTGGTATTTGGCTTAGTCTGTTCTTTCTTTTTTCAAAGTCAAGATAAAGATTATAAAAATCGTCATAACTCTTTGAATCTATTTCAAATAATAATTCCTTGACAGATTGCGAACGGTTTATTTCATTTCTCGTTGTTTTATTAAAATTTGCATATATATTATTTATCGGTTTATTCAATCGTATTATAGGAGTTTTTGATACCAACTTAACCTGATCGGTTGCCATATTTTTATACGAAATTATTTGTGACTGATCACAATTAGGAACGTCATACGGGTCAGAAAATAATATATTCTTAAAATTAAAACCAATCCTTCGAACATTATATTCAATCATATATTATTAATAATTTCTTTCCATTGCTTCCCAATCATAAAAATATCGTGGTTACTAATTAAATAGTCATATGCGTTATCAGACATTTCTTTATACATCTTATGGTTATTAAGCAATTCCTCAACTTGCATTTTTAGAATATTTATATCGCCATTAGAATACAACCCTAGATTGTATTTAGAAATAAAACCATCAGGGTTAACTGATAACGATACAATAGGTATTGAGGCCAAACACGCCTGAATGTATACGTTAGGAAAACCTTCATATTTAGATGTTCCAATGAGTATTTTGGATAAATCAAAATATTTTTGTATCTGATTTTGATCCACTCTTTCAATGTATCTTAAATTTTTGACTGTGATTATTTTTTTATAAACAGAATTCCAATAATTGAGGTCGCTAGATTTTGGCATAATCATTAGAAATATTTCATTCTCTATCTTTTTTGCTAAGTCAATAAATATTTCTGGCTGTTTTACCTTCCTACACGATCCTACCCACAATATATATTTTTTATTTGCAATTTTTGACCTATTGTCGGGAATGTGGATACCATTCTTTATTACGATTGAATTTCTATGATGATATTTCAACAGATTGGTTTGGTCAGTAATGCTTTGTGTAACTATGATATCAGCATGCTTTAGACAGTATTTATAAAACCAACCAACAAAATATCCTAATTGACTAATTTTCTCATTTGTACAATCTATACTACTAGCCGTTCGAAATATATAATGTTTTCTGTACACAATGCAAAACATAGATATAAGGCCACTTTCAATACCCGCAGCAGAAGAGATATATATATCTGCGTTTGCTGACAATAATGACTTGTATAACATAAAGGGGAATAATATGTAGTTCTTTATATTTTTTTTGAGATCAATATTTGATAGATGAATAATATTTGTCTTTTCGTCAGGAACAGTCGTGTTTTTGGCAGTAATAAACACTATTTGTTGTTTATGATATTTCGCCAGCTGTTTTGCCAAACAAAATAATTGAATTTCTGTACCACTAATAGCTTGTGAACCAGACCCCAAACAAATAAATGCAATCTTCTTATTCATGTTTTTCGAACACAATCTGGTGGCATCCAAGATTATCTGTGCTAATAATTTTTTTTACATATAATCTATGTTGACTAAAAAAATTAATTAATTCGTCTGGCGTCGCGTATTCGTATGGATACCCCCCTAGCCAATCTTTTACATCTGTATAAAAATTCATACCACGTTCGTTGTACTTTTTTATATATAAAAAGGGGTTTCGAAGTGTAATAATATATCCAACGAAAAACCACACATAATACAATAGTTCAATTATTGACTTAAAAAATTTATCAGAATTGTTATATATTTTTTTAATTTTGTGCCATGTGTTTGAAGAGCCAGAGAAAATTGCATTTTTTCCATGGTTGTTGTTATAGACTGCAAGTACCAAAATCCCTCCATTTTTACACAAATATAGTATATTGTTAAATGCTTTATACATGTTACCGGTGTGGTGTAGCACGCCCCATGAGTAGACAATGTCATATTTCCCTAATGATTTTATGAAGTCGTTGTTAAGAATAGAACCGCAAACAATACTCCAAAATGAAGGATTGTTGCATGTTTTCTTTAATTCTAAGGCACAGTTTACTGAGTATTTATCGACATCAACACTAACAATTTTTGACGCACCGAGTTTGTAGGCGGCAAGTGAAAATAGTCCACTTCCACAACCCATATCAATAAAAGATTTATTAACAATCAGTTTTTTGGGAACAAGGCGAGTGAGAGAACGTTCTGATGATTTAATTTGATCAGTAGATATTTTGCTCAAAAAATCAGACCAATTCTTACCAAAACTAAAATGATTTTTTATATTATATGTTTGTTCGTATAATTTTGAATCTATTTTCATATGTCAAGAATAATCCGATTAAATATTAATTATTATTTTTGAGCGATAATTATATATGTCCTCCCCGAAATCTTATGGAATCTATTGACGCAAGTCCTTAAAACATACAAAATATTACTAATAATAATTTCTGGGATATTCTTTCCTGGATATTTAACAAACACTTCGGAGACATGAATCTTTTCAAAATCTTTAAATATAGATTCTATTTTGGGAATATTCCACGATTGTTTATGTCCCCAGCGATGGAAGGTGTGCTTACAATTTGGACAAAATATCTGTTCATTAATAATGTTCTCTTCAGCAGGAACTGTGACGATAAAATAGCCCTTCTTTTTGATGACCCTGATCGCTTCCTTAATTGTTTTTGTTAGCTGAGAATCATCCATATGTTCGAGAACCTCAGATGCAATTATCGCATCGAACGAATTATCATTAAAGGGTAGTTTGCCCCTTTCTGAATAGTATTTAAACTCAACTCCCTTAATCCTTTTTGAAATCTGTTTTACATTTAAAGGGGATATATCAACCCCAACACAGTCATAATCAGAAGATAGTCGGTCTAACAATTGTCCCGCACCAAATCCAATTTCAAGAATTCTTTTGTGCAGTGGTATAAGTTGTGTAACAATTTTATATACTATCTTGTATCTATTTACACAGGAATCAAATAGCTCAGTTTTTTGTGTTTCGTAATAGGTCCATAACCGATTATCATTGCTCATATTTTAGTTGTAATTTAATAACCATATATGAAAAGTATAAACATAATAAAGTATTTGATATTAATAGTGAAATTGATGCACCTAAAATCGAATATTTAGGAATCAACATCGAACAAAGCAAAAAATTGACTATTCCAATAAACAATGATCCAAAAACCGTTGTTTTTACTCCGCTTAACCCATCAGAGTTAATTAACCACATTCTTAGCTGGTATGAAGCAACTACACCAGCATTTATAGAAAATACAATTATTAAAGCTGGATTAATCTGGAAACTTCCCCCCATTATTTTAAGAGAAAAATAAGTTATTGGAATACTTAATAATGTTGAAAATATAAATATTAACCAAGAAAGAATTTTAGTTTTGTTTATTATTGAATATTTATTATTGATTGAGCTTACTGTAGGGAAAAATAATGTAATCACGATTTGCATAATTTGGGAAATCACTACCGTTGATGATATATAGTATGCAGAATATAAACCGACGCTAATATCGGAATAATATTTATTCAATATCAATTTATCAACATTTCCATACAATAAACCTATAACACTACCTGAAATTGCATAAAAACTATAATGAATAATCTTTATAAACATTTCTTTATCAAATATTAGTCTTATCTTGCGAATTGATAATAAATAAAATATTAAATATGCAATGTATCCAACAGAATATGCAAAAAATAAACCATATAAACCTTCTATATGAAATATATATATTGCAGTGACAAAAGATACAAATATCATTAGAGAATATGCTATATCAAGCGTTGACAGCATTTTGAATTTCAAATATCCCTGTAAAAATGATCGCGAAATATAAAAACTGCTAAGAAATATTGAAAAAAATATTGAGAGTACAAAAATATTATTATTTACTCCAAACATACCCGAAAAAGTATTTTTGAAAAGAAACAATACAACTGCTGATATCGTGGTGAATGCTGCATAAGAAATAAATGAAGTACTCATAACTAGATTTTTACTATCTTCATTTTTATGCTCAGCAATATATTTGATACTCGCAGTCGATAATCCAAAAATCATAGGAATAGTTAAGAACTGTGAAATTGACAATATTAACTGGAATTTTCCAAAGTTTGCTAGTCCAACAATTCTCCCCCCAAAAATGTTGACCAAATAAAGAACTATAGATGAAAAAAAGGTTCCAACAAACACAACAGATAATCCCGATAGAAACCTATTCATGTCTAGGCCTGTCTTTTTGTGGAAGATTAAGACATGGATTCTTTCTACAACTAATATAATTCGTTTTTTAATATAAGGTTGAATCATGGTCGATTTTAATTTTAATCTATATTCAATCATTTGATGGGGCTAAAAGTGGTCTGATTAGATACGAACAAAATTATTGCTCATGAATGATTGTTGCGTCAACTACCTTTTATTGTTGTCCGTTCAACAATTAATTAGCTTCAAGTGAAAAGTTCTTTCAATAAAAATAATTATCCTTTTTTTAAATCATAAACTTAATGTATTTTAGTCTATATTTACATACATGATGTGACTAAGTTTGGAACCAAATAGTTAATTGTTTAAGTGTATAAAAGCTATAATAAAAACTAATGACTAGGAAATTTGTATTATATTTCTTTCCAGGTTTTCTTTCGATACTGCTTTCAATAAATTTTTTTTGGATAAAACCATATCTTCCAGGGTTCGACACGCCTTATTATCTCTCGGCCGTCAGAGATTTTGCACGGAGTACTCCAAATCTTATCAACTACTCAGGAATTGATCGTTATCTTGTAATTGGATTCCCAGCGTTACTTTCCAGATTGTTTAATCTTGATCCTGTGGAGTCATATCGAACCGCAATTACGGTAATTTCTATGTTTATTTCCATTCTTATTTCGAAACTAATG
>Ga0209000_1002295_pt1 | contig 10649 bp, 17 predicted proteins | sample RifGroD2_FD_183998 | JGI IMG/M metagenome (GOLD analysis project Ga0209000, IMG submission 183998) | Groundwater microbial communities from Rifle, Colorado, USA - Groundwater D2 (SPAdes) (version 2) | ecosystem: Environmental > Aquatic > Deep subsurface > Groundwater | place: Rifle, Colorado...
CGTTCATTTGATTCTTAGCACCGGATTCAGTTACGAACTTTACGATCGAACCCTTTGCTCCGCATTCCTTAATTTCCGTTATAGTAGCGTTTTCATACTTCACTGAGAAACCTTTGGTTGTTACTGAGATTTGCGCTCCGACAGTTGCATTCAATGATGTCAATGGGGTTTTCACGGCCTTCACTCCTTTTTTCAGAGATGCCCACAATGTCCGAAGAGCCAATGCCAGTCTCGCGATATAGTTACCAACCATTTGTTTAGCCATTTGGTGAGCCTTAACCATCATTTCGCGTTTGTTCATTTTAATCTTCGTCATTGTGTGCAACCCCTTTCTTTACCTTGATATAAGTATACACCTTAATCAAGTATACGTCAACACGTTTTTCAAGATTTTACATAAATATTTACATAAAAAAGCCCCTAACTTTCGCTAGGGACCATTGGTTATTCTCTCGCTTTTTTCAGCTCATAGACCGACTTCTCGCTATACAGGAATATTTACAACAGCTGTGCCGGTACTCAGTAGATCAGCCTTGATCCCTAGCTCAAACGACTGAGGTCCTGTTGGTATCTGAAAGCCCAATTCTCCAGTTATCTTTCTGCCAGGCGGTATAGATCCATCCAGTTTACCTCTTGCCTCAGTCAAAGCTTCTAGGCTCAATTCTTGGCTCCGTCCTTCCTTGTCGGAGAGTTTAAATGACAGCATACTACTAATACCAGCTTCATCTTTCCCTTGGTTCTCTACAGTCACATCGATAAGTAAGAACGTATTCCCCTCTTTAGGTTTCATGTATTGGTTGGTGCCGGCAGAAGTCCTTACGCCGTTCACCTTGTATTGGAGATCGCCTAATTTGAAGGTGTCTCCTATTTGGAAGGTTTCAGCCTTAGGTGCAACTTGCTCCGTTGTACTTGGCGTAGTGGATGTCACTTTTGTTGGTACATTAGTTGTTCCGCATCCCACCAGAGTAAGTATGATGCCAATGGATAATAAGTAAGCGATTTTCTTCATTTGATTTAACCTTCTTTCAATTAATTTGTTAACGCTTTAACCTTTGCAGCTATAGATTGGGACAGTTGCTCGTTATAGTTATCAACGCGTCCCATGATAAAAAACAATTCAAAAAATGCCACTATCGCAGGGATGAGAGTCCAGCAAAGCAAAGTGTACAGAATTCCCTTTCCGACCTTGCCCATGTAGTAATGATGCGCTCCGATTCCTCCGAGGAATAATGTAAGCAGTAGTGCAGTATTTCTGTTTTTTCTTACTTTGGAAATTTCAGACTGAAACATCATGCGTTGCGAGTCTGTCATGTCTCGTTGGAGTGTTAGATCATCCAATATCGATCCCTTCCTTTCAAATATAATGATTTCAGCTTAGGATGGGCTTTTCCTGCAACTCGACAGGATTAATGGTTTTACGACTTATTCATTCCTCCTTAATATCTACTGCCATTCTAAATTCCACGACAACATCATTAAGCTACATGTAGTCGTGCAGGACCCTCAATGGCAGGATTTCTGGAGTATCTGGTAATCCAATAAGCTTGATGAGTAAGTCTTTTAATTCAAAGGCTGATATGCGCATCGCGAATCACCTTCTTACCAAAACTCATGTCGGTGAATAATGGAGTCAAATGGTTGACGCACATCCCAAACTCTTGGACTATTTTCCGCTGCTCTCTCCGCCAGAACATCCAACGCAGCTTGGTTCAATCGTGAATTCTGCAGTTTAACTTCAAGCTTACGCTCTTTCTTCATCTGATTCAAAACAGGCTTTAGTGTTACCGCGTTCAATAGGCCGCCGACTATCCTAATACCTTTACCCACAATTATCACCCCTTAGCCTTTTTATTAAACGCCAGTTTTATCTTGGCAGAAAGCTTATAACCCAGTCCTAGTGACCCTATGATAATCATTGCAATCCCTGATTCAATCATCGCTCAACCTCCAATACATCTGCATCTGCTTCTCAAAAACTGAGTGCCGATAAGTGATTGCAATAGCCTCCTTAGTGCAGGGATCTTGCCACAGAATGGAGTCATCAACGCAAGGACGTTCGCATCTCAACGGCCTACCGGGTGACTTCGTAAATACCATAGCGGACCACTCCTTCTCTCCTTTGATCTTCTGGTATTTTGGTTCTGACGTATGATCATCTAGGATGTGGGCGAGAGAGTTGCCGGCGTGATAATCACTTGCGATTTCCTGACGGTCCCTGATTTCTCGTTCCACTTTTGGATTGGTGTCCCAATATACTTTCGAGTGTGATGCAACGTAGCGATCCAGTACGCTCACTTTCCTCATCCTCCTTAGTTACGTTACCCCAGCCGACTAGTACGTCACCACGACCTCCCTTGGCCTTTAGATGGTACTTATCGCTGTCTCTCCAATCCTGAGAGTGACAATATAGATTACGATCAGGGAACATATTGGAGAGGGTTTCGTAGACTTCTGGATCAGAGAGTCTGAGGAATTCTGAACGGTTGGCGATTACATCGTAGAACATAGCGTCACCTCCTTAAAATGATGGAGTAAATATCATTCTTCACTTCATCAATGCTGGCAACAATAAAGTTAAGATCGCTTTTAATAGTAAGATCATCGTCGGTTACGACTAAAATGGTTGGGAATATTGCAGTATTACCTTTAATTACGGACCATTCTTCCTTGATCCAATCGGCATCGTACACTTTTTGATACTGCGCCGGCTTGTCAAATCGCTTGCTGGGATTCCTCTCGACTTCCACAAACACAACGCGGCGACCTTGGCGATCTGGTTCCATATAGATGTTCGCCATTGCATCGGCAACAACCATACCGTTCAGGATTGAATAATTCCACTTCCATTCGATAATATACCGGGACTTTTTCTGAGAGAGTAGGGCACAGTAAACTTCGTTGATCAGTAATGCGTGATCCGGTTGCCTTGGTTTTCTTACGTAATAGATAGACGGAAGAGGAGCGCGTTCCCATTTCTTTATTTGCTCCCGGGCGCATAGTCGAGCAACGGCATATTGGATTATGCGCTTTGATGATTTCCTCTTGGGAATGATGATCTGCTCGATCTGTCTCCTGGTAAACGCTGTACCTTCTTTAATAAGTTTAACGATATGCTCATCGCGGCTTATTCCATAGGCGACACTATTGGTCCCCTTAAACTGTTTTAAAGGCTCGTTCACTATTCACCCATCCTTTCACTCATCCCTTCACAGTGGTATTCACCTCCAGTGGTTGTACCAAGCGTAATTTAGTGCCCTGCGTGTGGGTTTCCGTGTTCGCTTGGTCGCATAACTGCCTATTCCCACTACTTTTTCTTATCTCCTTATTTATAATTTGTTCTTTGGGAACCTTGAGAATCTTATCACTAAATACTGCTTGTGCCTTTTGTGGCTTTTGGTAGGGTGCCATGATCTCCTTTATCATCTTGTTGTCGATGAAAGGGACCTGAAGCAATACCTCGTCCTTGAATTTAAACAATGCTCGACCTTCAATATCCGGATCAATCATGCTGGCCGCTTTGTAGTCTTCTGGATCTTCACCTAGTAATACCCGAGCTGATACGGCATTGCAATTAAATGCGACTACCGCCGATATATTGTTCTTCATGGTGCCGGAGACGAGATTAGCGGTTGGCCTATGGCATGAGATTATAACGTGTACTCCTGCACCTCTGGACTCGCCCGTAACCTTCGTCATCTTCTCTCGGGCCTTGGAAAACTCCTTACCCTCAAGCTTTGTTAACTCATCGACATAAACTACAATCCTCGGAAGTTTCTTTTCGGGATACTCTTCATTAAATGCCGCCAGATCATCGCACTCATACGCCTTAAATAAATCATATCTCTCTCCAATTATTACAGATAGATCATCCATCATCTGTTCTACTTCCGATGGATCAGAAATAGTTCTATCTACAAGGAGAGGGTCTTTACCTAGCCTTGCTGTCCCATTGCCATGTTTAAGATCACAAAGCCATAGGCGGCATTCTGCGCGTGTGTATCGAATGTGCAGGGCTGCTAGAATAAGCCTACCCAGGATTGATTTACCACCTCCTGTCGCTCCTCCGATCATAAGGTGGGGTGAATTACTGGACGCTAAGTTAAGTTGCTCTAATCCACGTCTGGACCATCCAAGGGGTATCCATAGTCCTTTCTTATCCGGTACGGTTTCAGACTCGTTAGTGTAAGTGATGAGGTCAAGAAGTTTTCCGGAGAGGATGGTTAGGGAGAAGTGCGCCTTTGGATCGTTCTCAAGCCGTTTGAATAGGACTTCAGACTTTAGATCGAATTCGATGTCGTAAAGGGATTTGATTACTTTCTGAGGATTTAAGCCGGTTGGGATACGATACCTCAGTACTCGATTATGGCCCTTCCATGTCTTTTCTACGAGTCGTGGGTATTCCTTCGTTACATAATCCTTGCCGCGCTCTTTAGTTTCAGTGCATACATCGTTACGCTTCCAGCTGAGCATGATACGTCCCGGGTGCGAATCGCTGTGTCGTGGGATATTGCGTATCGCGAAGCGGCCAATCTTAACGATAGTAGAGGAGAATAAACCAATGATGTCTGGGCGTACTGAGGATTTATCCATTACCCTACCACCCCATTCCATGTTCCGGTATTATGCTCCTTCCTAAAATCCCAATACGTAATAGCTAGTATAATTTCCGCATTATACTTATCCATGATGCAATCATGCTTTAACCGAAGCATTGTGTCCGTAAATATATCCGCAAATCTTTCCAAATGATCTGGACGTCTATAGTTTGGGATATCCCAGTGCTTGGTTAATGATTTCTGCCAACCTTTTGAGAAAACATGCCTTTTATTTCCCAGTAACTTATCGTGCACTACGTGACCCATTTCGTGATAGCGAACGTAGTCGAAGAGCATTAATCGGCTGTCATGGACAACAGTGTTAGTTGATGGGCTATAGAAAGTAGGGTATTTATCCTCGGGATCATAACCTTCATGCCTACTTAGGTACTCCGCTGAACACTCATCGTTCGTAACAAATGTAATCGTGGTCCAATCGAATTTAACATGCGGAAAACTTATTTTGAATAAAGCGATATCCGAATTGATTAAAGCCATATCCATTCAAGATCAACTCCTTTTCGTAATGCTCTGCATCAGCTCCCGAGCCACCAGCCGGGCCGCGTCCGGGGTTATGGGTTCCGTTGGCTTACTTACAGTTATGCCGAAGTACTGGCGGAGTGCCATGCGGATAATCGTGGACATTTCATTCTTTGGGATCTCGTCAAGTTTCCGAGCGATCTGTTCGTCGTCCCGGAAGGATCTGTATGCCATGGGATTATCACCTCTCCTTGTGTTAGGTTGTGCTATGGGGTGGTAGAGTGTGTTGTGGTGTGGAATTGTGTGATACATGGTAAATAATATTAATAACGTAATACGTTTATGACAAGAAAATAATGGGATGTATAAACGGATTACGTTAAGGGCAAACTTTAGCCATGGATATATCGTATAATTAAGGGCTAAGGAGGATCATTATGGCGAAGTGTGCTATTTATTGTAGGGTATCGACTGACGAGCAAGCAGAAAAGGGGAATGTACAGTCTCAAGTTGAATATGCGAAGAAGTATCTAGAACTCCATGGTCCCGAGAATAATATTGATGATTTTGAGCTGTATATAGATGAAGGTATATCTGGGACTATCCCGCTCTCCGATAGACCGGCTGGTTCCAAACTCATTGCCGATGCAAGCTCTAATTCGTTTACAATCTTGTATATGTACCGCCTTGATCGATTGGCTAGGTCTGTAAAACATGTGCTAGACACTTATGAATTACTAGAATCGAAAGGGATTGCACTCAAAAGCATGACGGAAGCGTTTGACACATCCTCGCCCACGGGAAAGTTCTTCATGACTCTCCTAGCGTCCATAGCAGCCCTCGAGAGGGACACAATTCGTGAGAGGACACAAATGGGCAAAGATCGTAATGCAAGGGCTGGAAAGTGGGTTAGTGGCCTTGCTCCGTTTGGGTACCGTGCAGGGGATGACGGAAAATTAGCAATCTACGATCAAGAAGCGGACACGGTTAAGATGATCTTTGATTTATACGGGCAAGACTTGACCATGCTGGAAATAGCAAGGTATCTAAATGCAAGAGGAACGGAAACCCCTGCAACCTCAAAGGGGACAAAAAATAAAACAGGAGGTAAATGGCATCCTGCTAGTATATCTAAAATATTGAGTGCTGACGTCTACACCGGAAAGTACCAATATCTTCACGGTTCAAAAAGAAATCGTAAGAATATTGAAATGGATGTTCCTGTCATTATAGGCATAGAGATATTTTCGGAAATCCAGAAGAAGTCTAAAATTAATTCAGATTTATACAGAGGGAGGAAAGGGAGATTGTACCTACTTCGCGGCGTTATCTTTTGCGGGCATTGCGGGTTGGCAATGAGCGGGAGTACAGCTAACAACAACAAGCATATTTATTATCGTTGCCCGGGAAATAACGACTTAGGGCAGGGTAAAAAATGTGCATCAAGATCAATAAGTGCTATTAATTTGGAAAATGCGGTGTGGAGTGACATATTGGAACTAGTTAATAATCCTGATAAGTTCCAAAAATATTTTGATGAGGAAAATGAGAAAAACGAAGAGAGGTCCATTCCTGTTTCGAGTGAACTCACAGGGGTTGAGGAGTCAATTACAGCAAAACAAAAAGCCAGAGGAAAGATTTTATCCATGATTGTAAGGGGAATTGTATCCGATCAAGAAGCAGAGGATGAACTCAAGGATTTAGCAATTGAACTGAGAGCATTAAATTCTCGTAAGGAATACTTATTTGAACAAAAGAGTAAGGGAATTAAACTCGAGGAAGAGCTTGTTAATTCCAGCATAGCTTTTGATATCATTAAAGAGCGGGCTAACTCACTTGATATTGATGATAAGTTTAATGTAATACAAGGACTAGTAAGTCGTGTTGACGTATTTGCAATAATGAAGAATGGGAACAAGGGGGGTAATAAAGCCACAATAAAATACACCATAGGTCATTGTATAGAGTTACAGATTCCTTCAAATTCAGAATCCCATACAAAGATTTATAATATAGAAAGCACCTGGTTGTTCCAGGCGTTTTCTAAGAAAGGTGGCACCAGAGTTAAATGGCATTAACCCTAAACAGTGGAAGTATTCTATGGAAGTTATTTGCGGCAAACCTATCGGCTTCTTGCTCTGATTCCGCCTGTTGCTTGTCTAATCCAATTCCGTGAGATAGCTTGTCGTACTTGAGGTGGTATATTTCGTGTGCCAATGTTTTTGCGGTACATTCAGGAGATAATGACTCCTCGATAAAGATGTGTGATGCGTTCCTCTGTGAGACATAGACAAAACCTTTGATTCCCTCGCCTAATGTTACCGTATGGACTTTAACGTCTCTTAGGTCGGATTGTTGAAATTCTTGTCCCATGCTGTCACCTTCTATCTTATTTTGCAAGAACCCATAGAGACACAAAATCCCCGGCATATAAGCCGGGGTTTAGTTATTCATTTGCCTCTTCGTCCTCAACAATCTTTATATATTTTATTATACGCTTAATTACATCCCTTTTAAGGGGTTTAACTTGCTTGAATAACAGCATCAAGTCTTCGCGTTTGGACAACTCATTAAAGAAAGCGAGTAATTCGTCGTCATCCTCAAGTGCAAGAGCTATTTGTTTAGCGGGAGAAATGGTATTATCTTCGCGACCGTGAAGAATGTACTCGGTTGATACTTCAAATATTTTTGCTAATTTTAAAACACCATCAGTATCAACAGGCGTATAACCTCTTTCCCAATTAGATAATACCTGCCGCGAAGTTCCAATTTTATCTGCTAATTCTTGCTGTTTGAAACCACGGCGATCACGCAGATCACGTATTCTATCACCGATTACACTACTCATGTGTGACGCCTCCTATGTTTTATAATCATCAATTATAGCATAACCAATTTATATATTAGATATTTGTACGTAATATGATTATTTTTATAAAAAATATATTGACATAAACGGAATACGTTAGTAATATATAGACAGGTTAGTAACGTATTCCGAACATAGAAATTGAGGTGAGTTTAATTGATACGCACCAACGTCCGAGACATACGGTTGGCAAAAGGTATAACTGGGAGTCATGTGGCGAGAGCGTTGGCTGTTAGTCGTCAGAGTTATCAAAGCATGGAGAATGGGCAATGTGAGATTAACGCAGAAAGACTAAGAGTAATAGCTAAAGTATTGGATGTAAAAGTTGAGGTTTTTTTTGACAAAAAACTAACGGAATCCGTACTTCAAAGAATTGAGGGTGAGGCTAAATGTCCGAAGTAAGCGAGAGTGACCGCAAGAAACTCGCTGGACTCGCTAAATATCTCATCGGTATGGTCAAGAGAATCAGAGCGGAGGAAGCGGAAAAGCTGAAGGTTGATTGTGAAAAAGCGGGTAACTAAAACGAGGAGAGGATATCAATGGGCGATCTAGTTTTTCTCGAACCAAACAGCATCAAAGCTGTACCGTTTACAACAAGTGATGTTATTGCGGAGTATGCAAAAATCGCTAATCGCTCAGTGTACTTATTGATTGAAAAGCACATCAAGCAACTTGAAAGATTCGGAAGGGTATCATTTGAAATGACACCCTTGGAAACAAAAGGCGGTATACAGGAGTTTAAAATCTACCACCTAAACGAGGAGCAAGCAACGCTATTAATCACATTCTTAAAAAACACGGAGACTGTAATTGGCTTCAAAGTAGAACTCGTTCGTCAATTCTACGAGATGCGCACCGAACTCCAGAAGCGTCAAATGGGAAAATTAAACCTGAAACCAACTCGTAGAACATTGACTGACGAAATCAAAAGTAACCCAAATCGTAGTGAGTGGGATTACAAACTATTTACCGATTTATCCTACAAAACGGCTCTTGGAAAAATTGCCGCCAAAATTAGGAAGGAACGCGGAGCAAGTAAGAAAGCTGTCGCACTAGATTACATGACAGCCGATGAAATCGCACTTGTGGAAAGCGTCACTAATAAAATTGCGGTGCTTTATGAAATGGGACTAGATTACTACCAGATCAAGGACATGTTGCAGAAAAGTCAAGAGAAGGCTAAGAAGCAGGTAGCTGAGGGGTGAAAATCATAGAGCGCATCGAGATACAAGCCACAGAACACAGCAAGGTATATGCAAAAGTTGAAGGGCGCCTGTTCAGTGTTGGACATATTAGTGATTTACGAGAGATGTTTCCTGATCGAGAACCGAAGGATTGTGAACCGTTTTTCGTTGAGCCTTGCAAAAATGAAGATAATCCATCTGCCCTCTACGAAATCTATTCAAGAAGATTAGTGGCGTATAAGGAATGGATATTGGGGAATGAAGTACTTGGATTAGATGATAAACCTTACAGCGTACCAACGTGCCCTAACTGTAAAGAAATCACCTACAGTATGCCTGAGTGTCCATTTTGCGGACAGATGCTAAAGGACCCAGTTCCCGAACAAGATTGGCCTAAGGCTTACAACCACCCATGCGATATCAAATTCTGATTAATATTGTGAAAACGTTGGTTATGAAGGGGGGCAAAGAAGCAAAGTGGGCATTAGTTTCAAGGCGACAATCAAAAGGGGACAACCCATGCCATGCATCTGCGAAATATGCTGTTCGGTTAAAGCTCTTCCTAAATCTGATCGCGATCAAGTCGCCCCAGAGAACAACTCCTGTTTTAAGGTAGAGGATTTGGTGCGTCCGTATAAACCGTTTACCAACTCGAAACGAACTGTCTCGTTAACGTGTAAAGGATTCTCGCACATGAGAAGTTGCACGTACAGGTAGGAATGGATGTGAAAAAACCAATGGCAAGATCATCCCTCACAGCATGGATAAAGGGCCTCAGAGCAATCCCGGTACTCAGGAACCAATCAGAGCCTAAAGTAGCAACCCCTGGCGGTGACCTAAAAACCTTGACCACGCCAAAGTGTCGGCCCTGCACATGGATATTCCATTCCCTCGGAAAGAGTTTTTGCAATCATCCGAAGGCACCTAATGCGCGGAAGAAGTGCGCGACACGTATACCATCGAGAGAGACTAGGACGGGCCCGGATTGGTGCCCGTTGAGGATTGTGTAGAAAGGGAGGAGGAGGAAACTTAGTGAAGATATACCTAGCTGGGAAAATAACTGGCAATGAAAATTTTGTAGAGGAATTCAAAAAAGCTGAATTAACGCTCAAGGAAGCTGGGCACGTAGTTATTAATCCATCGTTGTTGCCTGTTGGATTTGAACACAGTGAGTACATGAAAGTGTGTCTGCCGATGGTCGGTATATGTGATGCTATCTACCTGTTAAATGGTTGGGAATCTAGTAGGGGTGCCAATATGGAAAAAGATTATGCCGAGAGTTGGGGTAAATTAGTTATTTTTGAAGCGAACGAGATCACAGAGGTACACCCAGACGGCCCAGCTTGCTCTCCAGAGATCGTGGCAATGATGCAAGACGGAACGCTATGCGAACGGTGCGGTTGCCACATGGGTAAACCAACTGGGTATCTGAGACTGTGCGAAGACTGCGGAGGGGATCAGGGTTGACAGTGGACAAGCAGGACGAGGTTAATAAATTGCTCGAATGGGCTAGACATGAGC